>JAEEGK010024862.1_pt1 | contig 12373 bp, 14 predicted proteins | sample 8958771 | NCBI WGS metagenome assembly JAEEGK01 (sample SAMN16246547, study PRJNA631951) | gut metagenome | biome: gut microbiome; feature: rumen; material: SC-attached | host: Bos | place: Iran: Karaj | collected 2018-10 | reverse complement strand
AAAAAACAGACCCTGTAAATCCAATTGATATAAAACCGGTTATGGAAGAGACAGAGACACTTGATATGGGACAATCTTCATCAACTGCAAAAGAGGAGATTACAACTATTAAAGACTTAGAACCATCTCAACCATATCAACAAACAGTTCCGGGTGAGGCTCATGATTTAAGATTTGCTATCAATAATATTAGACAAGCAGTTCAATCAACTGAGAAATATGGATTTGTAGTTGATACTGAAGAATTCGATATGGAAAATACATATCAAATTGTAATTAAAATTGATAAAAACAAATAAGAAATAGATGGCTATTGCCATTTATTTTTTTTTAGATGTTTTTTTATGTTTATTGTTTCCAAATTGTTATTTTTTTGATAGAATATATTTTGAAAGAAAAGAGTGGTAGCATGGGAAAAATTATTTCATTAGTTAACCAAAAAGGTGGAGTAGGTAAAACTACTACCTGTATTAATTTAGCAGCTTCACTAGCCGTATTAGGTAAAAAAGTATTATTAATAGATTTAGATCCTCAAGGTAACGCAACAACTGGGATTGGTGTAAATAAAGGGGATGTAAATGATAGTATTTATGAAGTTTTAAGAGGCGAAGTAGATATCAAAGATGCTATTATGAAGACTAAGTATAAAAACTTATATTTAATACCTTCAACTATCGTATTAGCAGGTTTAGATATTGAAATATATGATCGTAGTCGTACTGAATCAGGATATTCTAAAGTAGAACAATTAAAGAAAAGAACTGATTTGATAAAAGATGAATTTGATTATATACTAATTGATTGTCAGCCTTCACTAGGTATTTTAACAACTAATGCTTTAACAGCATCTGATTCTGTTATTATACCAGTACAATGTGAGTTTTTAGCATTGGAAGGAATTACGCAATTATTAAATACAATTATGTTAGCACAAAAGAAATTAAATCCTAATCTAACTATTGAAGGAGTTTTATTGACGATGCTTGATTCAAGAACAAATTTAGGATTTGAAATAGTTGAAGAGATAAGAGGATATTTTAAAGATAGAGTTTATAACACAATAATACCTAGATTAATTAGATTAACAGAAGCTCCATCACATGGTAAGCCTATAATAGCTTATGATCCAAAATCAAGAGGATCTGAAGCTTATATAAATTTAGCTAAAGAGGTGATTGAAAGAAATGGAAACGCTTGATAATAATAATGAAAATCCTAGCTCTACAGGGCATAGAAGAGCACTAGGTAGAGGATTAGAAGAATTATTTTCTAATGAAGTATTAGATTATAATAGTTTTGAAGAAAAACTTATGGAGAATTCTTCACGTGAAGAAGTTGTAGAAATTTCACTTGATGAATTGAGAGCAAATCCATATCAACCAAGAAAAGTGTTTGATGAAAAAGCTTTAAATGAACTTGCAAATTCAATTAAAGAGAATGGTGTAATTCAACCTATTATTGCTAAGAAAAGTATTAAAGGCTATGAAATAATAGCTGGTGAAAGACGTGTAAAAGCATCAAAAATGGCAGGGCTTACTAAAATACCTGCAATTATTCGTGATTTTACGGATGATGAAATGATGCAGATAGCACTTTTAGAAAATTTACAAAGAGAGAATTTAAATGCTATAGAAGAAGCACAAGCTTATAGAAATTTGTTGGGATCTTTACATGTTACGCAAGATGAATTAGCAAAAAGATTAGGTAAAAGCAGAAGTCATATTACAAATATGCTTGGATTACTTAATTTACCTAGAGAAGTTAAAGATCTTATTGGTCAGGATAAAATATCTATGGGTCATGCTCGTGTTTTAAGTAAATTACAAGATTCAACTAAAGTTATTGAGTTAGCTCATAAAATAGTTGATGAAGGCCTAAGTGTAAGAGATTTAGAAAAGTTAACGCAGGAAGATACTTTCGAAAGAAAAGTAAAACAAAATAAAGTTAAGAAAGTTAATGAATATGCTTACTTAGAAAATGATTTACAAGAAACACTAGGTACAAAGGTAAAAGTATCTAATAAAAAAGTAGAGATATATTTTGCTAATACTGCAGATTTAAATAGATTATTAGAGATAATGCATTTAAATAATAAGTAGGTGTAATTTTGAATAAAGAATATAAAATAGGTACAAAAGTAGTTTTAAAAAAAGGACATCCATGTGGTAATAACGAATGGGAAGTTATACGTTTGGGTGCTGATATAAAAATAAAATGTACTAAATGCAATCGTATGGTATTTATACCAAGGGTTGATTTCAACAAGATGATTAAAAAGATAATTGATAGTGAGGAATAATAGATGGCAAAGAAAAAATTAAGATTAAAGAAGTTTAATTTGCATCCTGTTACTAGTATGATATTGTTAATAGCACTAGTAATTATAGTTAGTTTTATCTTAAGTTTATGCAAAGCTTCTACGACATATAATGTTATTAATATTGAAACTGGTCAAATTAAGACTGAAGTTGTTAAAGTAGTTAACCAGATGAATTATAAAGGAGTTAAGACATTAATTAGTGATGCTTTAAAGAACTTTGTTAGTTTTGCACCATTAGGAACATTACTAGTAACATTGTTAGGTTTAGGCGTAGCGGAAGCTACAGGTTTAATTGATACTGTATTAAGAAGAAGAATTTTAAAAATACCACCAAGGACAGTAACGTTCTTGTTGCTATTACTTGCAATATTTTCGAGTATTGTAAATGAAGTTGGTTATGCAGTTATGATTCCATTAGGAGCATTAGTTTTCCTAATTAATGGTCGTAATCCATTAGCCGGAATTGCTACTGCTTTTGCAGGTGTTGCGTTCGGTTATAGTATCAGTTTCTTCGTTGGTGCAACTGATATTGCATTACTACCATATACAAGAGTCGCTGCTAACTTAATCGATGAAGGATTCCATGTTAGTATGACCTCTAACTTGTTTATAATGATAGTATCATGTTTTATATTAGCGGCTATTGGAACTATTGCAGGAGAAAACTTTGCAATAAAAAGATTTGGACGTTATTTATCTAAAACAAGAGATGATTTAGGACAAACAAAAGAAATTGAATTCTTAGATTTAAAATATGAAGAGCAAAAGAAATTAAAAGAAGATTCTTATGAGAAAAAAGGATTAAGATGGGCTTTAATTACTTCAATTGTAGTTGTATTATTATTTATTTATATGGTAATACCTGGTTTACCACTTTCTGGTATGCTACTTGATTTAAATGAAGAAGCTTATGTTAACCAATTATTTGGAACAAATTCTTATTTCCATGATGGATTTACATATATGACTGCAATATACTTTGCCTTAAGTGGTATTGCGTATGGTATAGGGGCTAAATCTATTAAAAATGATAAAGATATAATCAATAATTTAGTTGAAAAATTAAAAGATATTGGTTTAGTAGTTGTAATGATTTTCTTTGCATCACAATTAATAACTGTATTTAAAGCTACTAATATAGGCATATATATTACAGCGTTGTTTAGTAATTTATTAAAATCATTACCAGTTAATGGTTGGTTATTAATACTTGTATCAATGATATTTATTGCAATATCTAACTTGTTTATGCCAAATTCAATAAGCAAGTGGTCAATAATATCACCAGTATTAGTACCACTTATGATGCAATCTAATATATCACCACAATTTTGTCAGTATATATTTAGAGCAGCTGAGTCTATGACTAATGGTATTACACCGCTTTTAGCATATTTTGTTGTTTACTTAGCATATCTTAACATTTATAATAGAGATCCAGAAAGACCGGTTACAATTAAAAAAGGAATTAATTATATGCTTCCTTATATGTTATGGTTTGTTATAGGTTGGATATTAATTATAATGGCTTGGTATATTATTGGATTACCTTTAGGCCCTGGAGTTATGCCAACTTTATAGAAAAGAGGTAGTGTTATGTCACTTAAAGCAGGAATCGTTGGTTTACCTAATGTTGGTAAATCAACTTTGTTTAATGCAATTACAAAAAAGAATATTTTAGTTGCTAATTATCCTTTTGCAACAATTGATCCTAATGTTGGTATGGTTTTAGTACCAGATGAAAGATTAGCAGTTTTGGAAGAAATGTATCAGCCTGAAGAAGTAAAGCCAGCAGCTTATGAATTTGTAGATATTGCAGGTCTTGTAAAAGGCGCATCTTTAGGAGAAGGACTTGGTAATAAGTTTTTATCACATATTCGTGAAGTTGATGCTATTTGTGAAGTTGTTAGATGTTTTGAAAATAAAGAGATAACTCACGTTGAAGGCAGTGTTGATCCAATTAGAGATGTGGAGATAATTAACCTTGAGTTATCACTTGCAGATTTAGAAATAATTAATAATAGAATTGATAAAATTAAAAAGAAAGCTGAGACTACTAAAGACAAAGATACGTTGCTAGAAGTAGATGCGTTAATTAAATCAAAAGAAAGTCTTGAAAAAGGAATACCATTGAGACTTGTTGATTATACCAAAGATGAACTTCTTGCAATAAAATCTTATAATTTATTAACATTAAAACCACATATTTATCTTGCTAATATTAGTGAAGATGAAATATTGACTGAGAATGAACATGTTAAGAAATTAAGAGAATATGCCGAAAAAGAGCATTCTGAAGTAGTTGTTATATCGGCAAAGATAGAGTCTGAACTTGCAGAATTAAATGATGATGATAAAAAAGAACTTCTAAATTCCATTGGAATAGAGGAAAGTGGACTTGATAAGTTAGTTCGTGCAACGTTTTCTCTTTTAGGACTTGCTACATATTTCACAGCTGGTCCACAAGAAGTAAAAGCTTGGACTTTTAAAAAAGGAATGAATGCTAAGGAATGTGCTGGAATAATTCATACTGACTTTGAAAAAGGATTTATTAAAGCTGAAGTTATTGGATATAATGATTTAATAGAGTGTGGTAGTGAATTAAAAGTAAAAGAGGCCGGAAAATTTAGAATTGAAGGAAAAGATTATCTAATGCAGGATGGAGATATCTGTCATTTTAGATTTAACTTATAAAAAAAGAAGCAATTTATTGCTTCTTTATTTTTTGCGCTGCATGTTCTTCTAAGGTTTGGCTTAAAGGCTTACCTTGAAATTCTCTTTCAAATGCTTCTTTGTATTCTTGTTCATGCCTTTGATAATCTAATGCTTCTTTTGATAATGGGATTGTTTTAAACCATTTTCTGGTTAGACAGACATCTTCTTTTTCATATTTTTCGACCTGTAGTCTTAAACCTCTTAATTTATTTTTATTTAGTATAGAATTAATTAGTAAATTAATTCTATATGTTGTATTACCAATTTTTATATTCATTGGTCTAAATAATTGATTGTCTTCAAGTCCTCTTTGTTCTCTTCGCTTTTCTTGTTCTTCTAATATCTCATTAAGTTCTCTATACATTTCAATAATTGATTGTAAATCTTTATTATTTTTAATTTCTTCTTTTGTGTAATATTCATATCCGGTTTTATAGCCAGTACAAGTAGGACATCTAAAATTTGGTTCATAGTCTTCATCATAATGTTCTTTTACAACAGTGCCACACTTTGTGCATTCAATTATACTCGTACATTCCCAGTGTATATCACAAATACATTTGAAACTCATTCCATTTTCACTCAAATATGTTTGGTAATATCTTTCAAATGGGATTTCAACGCCTGCGTAAGAAAGGGTTTCTGTTTCTTTATTATACTTGATGTCTTTCTGTTTTTCTAAAAGTTCTTTTAATAATTGTTTCCTTGTAACCATAATCCACCTCTAGTTAAATTATAGCATAAAACATAAGTTAGAACTAATTTATCAAAAAGAAAAATAATTCTTTTCTTTTTTTATAAATATGATATAATATAGAAGAAATTGATTTATCAATTGATTTCCTTGCTCAATTAGAGCCGAATAGACCAAAAGGAGGTGTGAATAATGAATAAGTATGAAGTTATGTTTATAGTTAATCCAACTTTAGAACAAGATGCTATCAAAAAGACTGCAGATTTAGTTAGTGATACTATCACAAAAGCTAAAGGAAAAGTTCTAGAATTAAATGATATGGGACAAAAAGAATTAGCCTATGAAATTAAAAAACATAAAAATGGTTATTATTACTTATTAACATTTGAAGCTGATAAAGAGGTAGTAGATCAAATTAATCACGTTGCAAATGTTAATGAAAACATTTTAAGACATATGGTAATTAAATTAGAAAAATAAGAGGTAAATATGAATAAAGTTTTTTTAATAGGTAGACTAACTAAAGATCCTGAGCTACGTTATACAGGATCAAACATTGCAGTTGCGACTTTCTCATTAGCAGTTAATAGAAACTTCTCAAATCAAAATGGTGAAAGAGAAGCAGATTTTATTAATATTGTAGTATGGAGAAAACAAGCTGAAAATGTTAAAAACTATCTTACTCAAGGTAGTCAAGTAGCAATTGACGGTAGAATTCAAACTAGAAGTTATGATGACCAAGATGGTAAAAAACGTTATGTTACAGAAGTAGTAGCAGATAACGTTGAATTTCTTGGATCTAAGTCATCAAATAAAGGATCTAATGAAATGATGGATAATCCATTCCAAGTTGAGAATGAAGTTGATTTAAAAACAACTGATGTAAAAGATGATCCATTTAAAGATTTTGGTGATGAGATAAAAATTTCTGATGATGACCTACCATTCTAAAATAAAGGAGGATATAAAATGGCAGAATTTTATCATAAAAAGAAAAAAGTATGCTATATGTGTACTGGAAAAGATATAGATTATAAAAATATAGAAATTTTAAGAAAATATGTTAATGAAAAAGGTAAAATATTACCAAGACGTGTAACTGGAGCTTGTGCTAAACATCAAAGACATATCGCTGAAGAAGTTAAAAGAGCTCGTTACATTGGTTTATTACCATTTGCAAAATAAACATTCTTTTTGAATGTTTTTTTCTTTATATAAAAATGATAATATAGTATAATATTATGTAAGAGAAAGGCGAGGTGGATTATGACCATAAGGGAAACTACTAATACGATAATAAAGTATATTAAGAATAGTGCTACAGTCTATGTAACTGGGCATAAAGACTTGGATTTAGATGCTTTAGGGGCTATGGTTGGAGTTTCTTTATTGGCAGATCATTATAAAAAAGAATCATATTTAATTATTGATGAGTCAACGCATGAAGCAGGTGTAAAAAAGGCATTAGGCAAGTTAGAAGGAATGAAAATAGTTAAAACAGATGAAATAGATGCTATAGATGGCGATGATTTATTAATAATTACTGATACAAACAAGAAGTATTTGTTACAAAATGAAAAATTAGTAGATATGTTTACTAATGTTATGATAATAGATCATCATGATGAGGATGAAAATACTATTAAATCAGATTGTAATTTAATACTTAATGGAGTATCTAGTACTTGTGAGTTATTAACACTAGTTATGAAAGAGAAAGATCTATATCCACTAGACTTCTATGCAACACTATTATTGTCTGGAATAGTGCTAGATACAAATAACTTTTCTCTTAAGACAAATTATCATACTTATGAAGCAGCTTATTATTTAACAAAAAACGGAGCTGATAATAATGAAGTACAGTATTTGTTAAAACAAAATTTAAAAAAATATGTAGCGCGTGAAAAAATGCTATATGATATAAAAACTATCTCTTCTAAATTTGCTATATCTATTGGTGGAAGAAGAGATAAATATCGTCGTGAAGATTTAGCAAAAATAGCCGACACTTTATTGCAATTTGAAAATATTGAAGCCTCATTTGTAATTGCTTTTTTAGGAAAAGGCAGAGTTGGTATAAGTGCAAGATCAATGGGCAATGTCGATGTTGGCGAAGTAATGAACTTTTTAGATGGTGGAGGCAATAAAACAGTAGCAGCTACAGTTATAGAATCAAATAATCTAAAGGATGTTTATAAGGAGTTAACTAAAATATTAAGGAATTTGTAAAGGAGGGTTACAAATGGAAGTAATATTTTTGAAAGATGTTAAAGGCCAAGGTAAAAAAGGCGAAATAAAAAAAGTTAAAGATGGATATGCTATTAATTATTTAATTAAAAATAATTTAGCAGTTATGAAAACAGAAAAAGGATTAGAAATACTTGCTAAAGAGAAAAAAGAAGCACAAGAAAACGAAGATAAGAATACTAAAGAAGCTAATGAGTTAAAGAAAAAATTAGAAAAAGTAACTCTTACTTTTAAATTAAAGGCAGGAGAAATGGATAAAGTATTTGGTAGTATTTCTACTAAACAAATAAAAGAAGAATTGGATAAATTAGGGTATAATATTGATAAAAAAAGCATTTTATTGGATCATGCTATATCATCACTTGGTATACATGATGTAAGTATTAATCTTTATAAAAAGATAAATGCAATTATAAAGGTTAAAGTTGTTAAATAGAAGGTGATAATATGGCAAAAGAAATGCCTAATAATTTAGAAGCCGAAAAATCAGTTTTGGGTTCAATGTTTCTATCACAATATGCTTTACAAAAAGCTAATGAAACATTGTATCCAGAGAACTTTTATTATGAAAAGCACGCTAAGATATTTGAAGCGATAAGAGAACTAGTAAATGATGGTAGTCCTATTGATGTAACTACTGTATCTTCTAAGTTAAAAGATAAAAAAGAGTTAAAAAATATTGGTGATGTTGAATACCTAACAGAACTTGTAGAAATGGTACCAACAGCTGCTAATGTTGATCATTATATTAAAATTGTTGAAGAATGTAGCGTTCTAAGAAATTTAATAGAAGAAGCTACTAACATAATTGATCTTGGATATAATCATGAAGAAAGTGTTAATGAAGTACTTGATAAAGCCGAAAGTAGAATTTTAAATGTTGTTAAGAAAAGAAAATCAACAGAATTAAAGCCTATTTCTGAAGTACTTACAAAAACACAGGAAAACTTAGAAATCCTTGCTTCAAATAAAAGTGAGATTTCAGGTATACCTACTGGATGGATTGATTTTGATAGATTAACTTCTGGTTTAAAAGGTACACAGCTTATTATTTTAGCGGCTCGTACTGGTATGGGTAAAACAGCGTTTGCACTTAATATGGCAACTAATATTGCAATTAATACAGGTAAAACTGTAGCAATATTTACCTTAGAAATGGGCGCAGAACAGTTAGCAAATCGTATGATTAGTGCTGTTGGGCAAATTGAAGGTAATAAACTTATGACTGGTAGACTTCTTAGCGAAGACTGGAAAAGAGTTAATGAGGCGATGAGTCAACTTGGTGAAACTAATATTTATATAGATGACTCACCAGGTATTACTGTTGGAGACATACGTGCTAAATGTCGTAGATTAGCAAGTACTTCTAATGGATTAGGAGTAGTTATTATCGACTACTTACAATTAATTCAAGGGGCGTCTAGGTACGCAGGAAATCGTCAACAAGAAGTCGCTGAAATATCAAGAATGCTTAAGACTATGGCAATTGAACTTGATGTTCCTGTTGTAGCACTTTCACAATTATCACGTATGGTTGATAGCCGTGAAGATAAAAGACCAATACTACCAGATTTAAGAGAATCTGGTTCTATCGAGCAAGATGCCGATATAGTTGCTTTCCTATATATGGAAGACTATTATGATAAAGAGAAACGTAGACCAGATGGTGGGTCACCATGCGAACTTATTGTTGCAAAACATCGTAATGGTCCTACAGCAACAATTGATTTGTTTTTCAAGAGAAATACAAGTTCTTTTGTAAATTATAAAAAGACTCCTAAAGAGGGTGAACCTAATGAATAAAATTAAATTTATAATATTTATGATTGCTGCAGTTCTTTTGAGTGCAGGATTTACACTTATTAGTAAAGATAATAATTTCTATGGTGCTACTGAAGCTTATAGAGTGTATTTAAATGGTAATTCTATGGGATTAGTTAAATCTGATAAAGAATTATATGACTATATAAATACCGCTCAAGAAGCTTTAAAAAGAGCTTATAATGTTGATACAATCTATGCCCCAGAAGGCTTAGAAGTTAAAAAAGAAATGACTTATAGCAATCTAATTACGCCTACCAAAGAAATATATGACAAAATAGTTAAGAACAATGCCTTTACTATTGAAGGTTACGCTATAACTATGACTAAAAAAGATATTGAATCTGAGACAAGTGACAGTGGTAAGAAAGATACTTATGTTGAGAAAACTACTATTTATGTCTTAGACTTAGATATGTTTAAAAGATCAGTTGATTCTGTTGTAAAGTCATTTGTAGGTAGTGAAGCATATGAAAAATATTTAAATAATTCACAGACTAAAATTACAACAACTGGTGTAGTTATTGAAAACGTTTATATTGAAGATGACTTTGTTATAAAGAAAACATTAATACCTACTAATAAATCTGTATTTACTAATGAAGATGAATTAACAGCATATTTATTATTTGGTACTACTGAAAAACAAAAAAAATATACAGTAAAAAACGGAGATACAATTGAATCAATTGCTAATGCTAATAAGATTTCTAGTGAAGAGTTTTTAATTGCTAATCCAGATATTACTAATGAAGATGCTCTTTTATATAAAGGACAAGAAGTTGTTATTGGAATGATTAATCCTATGTTTGTAGTTGTGGAAGAAGTACATAGTGTTCAAAACGAACAAGTATTATACTCTACAGAATCAAGACATAACAACTCTTTATATATAGGTATGGTAAAAATAATACGTGAAGGTTCTATGGGAGAATCACGTGTTACTAAGAAGATTAAATATTCTAATGGAAATATAACTAACGTTAGACAAATTAATAATGAAGTTATAAAAGAACCAGTTTCTAGAATTATTGAAAAAGGTGGAAAAACTACTTATGTAGTTGGAGATACTGGAATTTGGAAATGGCCTACGAGAATACCATATACTATATCAGGTAGACAAGGATGGAGAACTCACTATGTTAATGGTAAGCTTTATTCAGGATATCATTATGGTATAGATATCACTGGTTGCGGTGGTAAAAATTCACCAATATATGCTGCTCAAGCTGGTACTATTGAATTCACTGGTTGGAAGGGTGCATATGGACAAATGATTATAATTAACCATAATAATGGATATAAAACAAAATATGCTCACTTGAATAAAATATATGTTCAAAAAGGACAAGGAGTACAAATGGGTGATGTAATTGGAGGTATGGGTACTACTGGTAGATCTAGTGGTGTTCATCTACACTTTGAAGCTTGGTATAAAAATCAGTTATTAAATCCATTTGATTTATATCGATGATTGTAAGAGTGTTAGCATCAGGCTCTAAAGGTAATTCAACATTAATTGAAACAAACAAATCGAAGATATTAATAGATGTTGGATTATGTATAAGTGATCTTGAAAATAGACTTGGTGATGTAAAATTAGATCAAATAGATGCAATTTTTATTACACATACTCATAGTGATCATATTAAAGGATTAGCTCAAATAAAAAAGCATCATAAAATTCCTGTTTATGATAATTTAAATATTGAAGAGTCATTAAATATAAAAGATTTAACTGTTTCAGCTATAACTCTTTCACATGATGTAGATTGTGTTGGTTTAATCGTTAGTGATAATATTCATGAACTTGTTTATATTACAGATACTGGATATATAAGTAGTAAAAATATTGAAATTACTAAGAATAAAGATATTTACATAATTGAGAGTAATCATGATGAAAAGATGTTATTAGAAGGAAGTTATCCATATATATTGAAGCAACGTATCATTAGTGATCGCGGTCACTTGTCTAATAAAGCCTCATCACAATATATTAAAAAAGTTATTGGTGATAAAACTAAATATGTTGTTTTGGCACATCTTAGTGAAGAAAATAATAGACCAGAAATAGCATATCAAAATATGGAAAAAGTATTAAAAGATAAAGATATAAAGTTACTTGTTGCTAAACAACATGAAGTAACTGAAGAAATTATGGTATAAAGAACTCAATTCTTGAGTTCTTTTATTTATTAGTAGTAGATAAAAGTAAAAGAGATTTAAGTATTGATTTTGTTAAAGGATTATGTGTGTTATGTGTAATTTTAGGACATTCTGGAGTTACACTTGGTATTATTCCAGAATTTTGGTATACATTTTATATGTCAGCATTTTTTCTTTTTTCAGGTTATTTATTCAGTTATAAAGAAACTTTAAAAAAGACTGTTTGGAATAAAACTAAGTCACTTTATATTTTATATTTAATTTGGACTGTTATTCCATGGGCGGTTTTATGCGTTGGTAAATTAATTAGAGGTACTGGGATATCTAGTGCTAACTTATTAATGTTTGGAAAGATAACTTTAGGTACCGCTACTCCAAGGCTTGTGCGCCAGATGTGGTTTTTA
>JAEEGK010024861.1_pt1 | contig 12373 bp, 10 predicted proteins | sample 8958771 | NCBI WGS metagenome assembly JAEEGK01 (sample SAMN16246547, study PRJNA631951) | gut metagenome | biome: gut microbiome; feature: rumen; material: SC-attached | host: Bos | place: Iran: Karaj | collected 2018-10 | reverse complement strand
TACAATCGGCGGTCGCCGCGTTCTGACCCTCTGAAAAACGGAGATCCGATGTTCGTGCTGAATTACCATTCAGAACACATCGGAAAGGGATGACATGAGCATCATAGAACTCAGGGACGTATCGAAATCCTATGCAGTGGGCGAAAGAACCGTGAACGGCTTCGAGACCGCCGCCGCATACAACGAATTCCAATCGCCCACGGTGGAGGAGGCGACTGAACGCCTGATCGCCACCGGAAAGAACGTCCTCGCCATCCCCATGTTCGTCTCCCCCGGAGGACACACGACCTCCGACATCCCTCCGAAGCTAGGACTGGAAGGTTCCGATTCGAGGGACATCGGGAACGGACGCTGGCTCCGCTACACCGCCGAGATCGGCATGCATCCGATGGTCTCCGATATCCTGAAGGCCCGTATCGACGAGGTGCTCTGAGGATTCAGTAGAGCTTCTTGCGGATGATCACGTAATCCACGATGAAGAACGCCGCGAAATAGACCGCCAGTACGGCCAGCGATATCCACGGGAAATCAAGATCCAGCGCGCAGGCGCGTATCGTCTCCGACGAATGGGTCAGCGGAAGCGCCCTGATTATGGCGGATGCCCAGTCTGGCAGGGAGTCAACCGCGAACAGTGTCCCGCACATGAACGTCATCGGCAGGATGATCACGCTGGATATCATGTTCAGCGTGGGCGTGGAACGCGCCAGCAATCCCGCCATAACTCCAAGCAGGGAGAATGTGACGCAGCAGAACAGTATCACTGCGATCAGCTGCACCGATATGGTCACGTCCGGCTCCAAGATCATTCCCAGCCCGAGCATGATGAATGCGCCGATGAGTCCCCTGAGGGTGCCTATCACCGACTTCCCGAGTATGATCGAGGGCGTATGCATGGGCGAGAGGATGAGCTCGTCGAAACTGGTGAAGAACTCCCTCTGGATGAGTATCTTCTGCGACGATGATGCGAACCCGGCCGTCAGCGTAGTGATGGACACTATTCCCGGGATCACGTATGCGAGGTAGCTGACATCCAGTCCCCCGGTGCTCCCGGATCTCATACCGTAACCGAACGCTATCAGGTACAGCAGCGGACCGATCATCGACGATACGACCACCTGGATTATGTGTCTCCTGAAGAAGCATAGATCCCCGTAAGCGATCCTGTACGTCTCCCCGAGCAGGTTGTACATCAGAACTTCCTCCCGGTGATGTCGAGGAACACGTCCTCCAGATTCGTGCTGCGCACCGAGATGTTGTAGGTCTCGTCATACGATTCCGAGGCCTTCTTCGCCTCCATGCGGTCCTTGTGGAATGTTACGTTCTCGTTCCCGTCCTCGCCAGTGGCCACCAGGGCGACCGGGGGAAGACGCGAAAGGAGCTCCTCCACCGTACCCTCAGCTATCATCCTCCCGGATTCTATGATCCCGACCCTGTCGGCCAGCTGCTCCGCCTCGAAGATGTAGTGCGTAGTCAGGAATATCGTGGTCCCGCGGCGGTTGATGGAGCGTATCATCTTCCACAGGAGATTCCTCGATTGCGTGTCGAGACCGGTCGTGGGCTCGTCCATGAAAAGTATATCTGGCTCATGTATCAGGGCGCATACTATCGCGACCCTCTTCTTCCATCCTCCGGACAGGTTCTTGACCAGGGAGTCCATCCTTTTCTCGAGTCCCATTATCTCGCACAGTTCCTTCATGCGCGACTCGATGACCTTCCTTGAGAGGTTCTGCATCAGCCCGTGATAGATGATGTTCTCCCTGACGGAGATGTCCTTCTCCAGGCTGTGCTGCTGCTGGATGACGCCGATGAGTCTCCTCGCTCCGATGTAGTCCCTGCCGGTCTCGTGACCTCCGATGACTATCGTCCCCTCGTCCGGGAGATCCATCGTGGTCAGCATGCGGATCGTGGTGGTCTTGCCGGCACCGTTCGGTCCCAGGAAACTGTATATCTCCCCCTTGCGGACCTTCAGGTCGAGGTGGTCCACAGCGGTGAGCTCCCCGAATCTCTTGACCAGCCCCTTGGAGTCTATGATCATCTCGTCCATCAGTACCATACCTTCTTAGCCCCTTTTATCAACAAGAATATGAACAGCGGCCCTCCGATCACCGCGGTGATCACCCCTATCGGTGCGGAGGCCGTTATCGCTTTGGCGATGCATTCACAGAACGCCAATATCAATGCTCCGCATGCAGCCGAGCACGGGATCAGTTTCCTGAGATCCGATCCCACGATGACCCTCGCGACATGCGGCGCCACGAGTCCCATGAAACCGATGGTCCCCGTGAATCCCACGATGACAGCGGTCATGAATGCAACTATGATAAGCGCGAGCGTGCGAATCGTCCTGGTCCTCACACCCATCGATCTGGCACTGTTCTCTCCGGCGGTCATTATCGACATCTGACGGGACATGGCGAACAGGGCGAGGATGCATGCGACCGTCATCCCTCCCACGAACCATATGTTGTCCCACGCGGCCTGCGTCAGCGACCCGACGTTCCACATGTACAGCTGCTCCACCGCATCCGGATCCGCCAGGAGCGTCATCAGCGACGTCGCCGCCCTGAAGACGAACATCACGGCCACACCCGCGAGGATGGTCGTGGTCGGCGTCATGTTCTTCCTCCTGGAGATCAGGACAATCGCACCGGTCGGGATGAGCGCGAACACCATCGCGTTCACGGTCATCGTCATGTTGTAGCTGCCCATCGGGAGGAGAGCGATGTCCATCATCAGATAGAGCGCCACACCGAACGAGGCTCCCGATGCCACGCCGGTGGTGTAGGGGTCGGCTATCGGATTCCTGAGCATGGTCTGCATGACCGCTCCACCGACCGCCAGTCCCGCACCTACGAAGACCGCCATCATGGACTGCGGGACGAAATACTCCCAGACGATCAGATCGTAGTAGTAAACGCCATACTCGTCGCCGCGGAGATGAGCCATCACCGTGTCCCAGGTGATACCTACGGTCAGTCCCGTGTAATGGTTGACGAAGATGCTGACGATGCCCGCCAGGACACCGGCGGCCATCAGCACCGCGATGAATACGAAGGCGCGTCTGGACCTGCCGCGGTATTCCATCTCAATCGGACCGTACTCCGTCAGAATCCCTCCCCGTAGCGTTTCTTCCTGAGGATCATGTACAGGAACATCGGGGCACCGATTATGGATGCTATCAGCCCGACCCTCAGTTCCTCCGGCATTATCGTTCTGGATATGAGGTCCGCCGCGACCATGAAGAGGGCTCCCCCCGCCATGGATGCCGGCATCAGGTACCTGTTATCGCCGCCTATGGCCATGCGCAGGAGATGCGGTATGACGAGACCGACGAATCCGATGATCCCTGAGAAGCTGATCAGAGTGGCGACCGCGACGGACACCAGCACCATCAGGATGGTGCGGAACTGGTCCACATCCAGTCCAAGGCTGGTGGCGCTGTCGTCGCCCAACATGAGCAAGTTAAGCTTCTTGCTGCAGAACAGCATCAGCGCGGATGTTATGGCCACGCAGAAGAAGGCTATCGGGATCTCGGACCATGTGGTGCCTCCGAAGGTCCCTATCTGCCACAGGTAGGCGTTCTTGAGGGTATCGGAATCGGTGGAGATCATTATCAGAGTCTCCAACGCGCTGAATATGTACGAAAGGGCCACACCGATGAGGATCAGTACGGCCGGAGGGAGGTTCATCCTCCTGATTATGAATATGATAATGAATGCCGGGATCAGCCCGCCGATGAATGCGTTGATCACTATACCCATGGAACCTGCCGTGCTGGTGAAGGTGAATCCCATTACTATTGCCGCCACCGCACCGAGACAGGCACCGTCGGACAAACCTGTGGTATACGGGTCCGCGAGCGGATTGGAGAGCAGGGCCTGCATGACGACCCCGCTGACGGCCAGACCCGCACCGGTGACTATGGCTATGATGACGCGCGGCAGATATGTGTTCCAGATCGTGTAGTCGTCCGCCCACTCCTTGGTGCCCAGTTCGTAGGTGGCACCGAATAAGTGCTTGAAAAGATAGACGAAGGTGTCGATGAAACCGATGTCCCTTCCGGTGAACGTAAGAGCGTAGACCCCCACCACCAAGGCCCCTGCGGTAAGCACGAAGGTCAGTGCGACCTTGCGGAAGGTGTAACTGGAGTACTTCTTCTCCAGCTCCTCCACGCCGTAGGGGTCATCCATCGGTTTCTCCTCCGTGACCGCAGGCTGCGGAAGAGCACTTCCCGCCCGAATCAGAGTAGACGAAATCGGGATCCTGCAGGATCATGAGCGGCCGTCCGTCGCGGACTATGATCTCCGATTCCACGCCGTAGACCTTCTTGATATTCTCGTAATTGATGACCTCCTCCGGTTTCCCTACGGCGAATATGGAGCCCTCGCTCATCATCACCACGTTATCGGAGTACTTGGAGGCCAGATTCAGATCGTGGCTGATCATTATGACCGTGATGCCTTTCTTCACGGACAGTTCCTTGAGTAGGCGGATGACGTCCATCTGATGCCTTATGTCCAGGTTCGCAGTGGGCTCGTCCAGCAGCAGGATGCTCGGTTCCTGGGCTATGCCGCGGGCCAGCATCACCCTCTGGTGCTGTCCGGCCGAGAGCTCGTTGAACGACCTCATGGCAAGGTCGGATATGTCCATCATCCTCATAGCCTCCTCGACGACGATCATGTCCTGATGGAGCGACTTCCATTTGTGATGCGGATTCCTGCCCATGAGGATGGTGTCCACCACGGTCATGGGAAACGAGTTGCCCGATGTGTACGGCACATACCCTATCTTCTTGGCCAGTTCCTTCGGCTTGTACTCCGCTACATCCTGACCGTCGACCAACACCGTCCCGACGGACGGCGACAGAATGCGGTCGATGCAGTGGATGAGCGTGGATTTCCCCACCCCGTTGGGGCCGATGATGGATATGAGCTGCGGATCGGCGATAGACAGCTCTATGCCCTTCAGTATCAGGGAACCCTTCGCATAGGCGAAGTCCAGGCCATGAATCTCGACTTCAGACATGTTTAAGACGGGGGATTACCCCCGTATTGTTCAGAGCTTTCCGAGCTCCTCGGTGTTCCACATCACCTTGAAATCCTTCGCCTGGAGACCTCCGGGGATGTAGTTGTCGAGGTACGTCTGGAGGACGCTCGCTCCGTAACCCTCTCCGACCTGCTCGCCGTACATGATCTCCGCCATGTATGCCAGCCTTGCGGGCAGAGGCATGACTCCGTTGATCAGGTAGTAGTCGCCGGCCTTGTACGCTGCGGTCTGCGAGAAGTTGGTCTTGATCGCCTTGACAGTCGTCGACGAGGGGTCTTTGCCGAATACGGCAGAGGAAGTGTGGATCAGGTAGTCAGGGTTGTATTTGGGATCCAGCAACCAGGTCTTGTCCTCTCCGTCTGGGAACTTCTTGTTCTCCGGGAAGTCAGCCAGATTCTTTCCTCCGGACATCTCGGATGCCTTGTAGTAGTCCTTGGTGTTACCGCTGACGGAGTTGGTCATGACCACGGTCATGACGGTCTTGGAACGGAAGTCGCCTCCGATCTTGTCCTTGATCTCCTGCATGACGCTGTTGTTGAAGTCGATGTACTTCTTCGCCTGCTCCTCGCTGCCGACCAGTATTCCGATGGTCGCGATCGACTGGAGGGACCTCTCGGCGTTATCGTAGTTGAACTGGAGGAAGCTCGCCTTCTTGCTCTTGTAGAGGTCCTGGAAATCGGATGCGGAATATCCGCTCATACCGGATTCCTCGAGCACGGCGGCCTCGAAATCGACGGAAGTGAGCGCAGTCTTGTCATCATCGGTCGGCGTGGAGTTGACGACCGTGATGGTTCCGGATTTCCTTAGGTCGTACAGCGCCTTGTCGAGCTTGTCTCCAAGGGATTTCTCATTGGTAGAGTTTGCAACAACGAACTTCTCGAGGTTGAGTACAGCGCTGACCACCCTGGAATTGGTCCCTCCGGTGGTGAATATCTTGGTCAGGGGGAAGTGGCAGGACACCGCCTTTCCGGTATCGTCGATGACGAATATGTCCATCTTCTCCTTGTTCTTGATCTTCTCGGCCATGGTCTTGTCGGCCTCGCTGATCTTTCCGTCGCAGTTGGTATCCGCGAGCGGATACTCCTTGAGCTTGCTGTCGTCTCCGATCAGACTCTCAATCAGGTCGAGGTCGTCCTGGTCGATGTCGCAGTCCCCGTCCGCATTTCCGTAGACGAGACCCAGCGCCTCGTATTCTGTCTTGTCATCCTTCTTATCGTCCTTAAGGAGAACGAATGCTCCCACTCCGGCGATGACAACCAATGTCACCACCGCTAATGCGATCATCTTCGAATCCATTTTCACACCTTTTCGGTATTCCTAAATGTTAGGCATTACTAAAATAGTTTTGGGGAATCTGTCCTTGCCCTGTGAGGGCCGTAAGTTGAATATTATTAATTTTCAACTAGTAGCACTGAATATTATTAATTATAAAATAGTATGTAATAAGAAAAAAATAATCTGCATCTGGCCGATCTGAAAACGATACCAAATGCGGGCCGTTCGGCCCTTTCCGCACCATTTCCATACCTCTCTTGTATAGTCTGTTTAATAAATTGTAAAGACGTTACAGGGACAGGCGAGTCCGATGTTCGAGAAACTGGCGGATTTCATAATGAAGAGGGCGAGGGTCATCGTCGCCGTCTGGATAGTATTGCTTGTAGTCTCCGTTCCTTTCATAATGAAGTACAACACGGTGCTCCAGTATGACATGAGCAACATGGAGAATTCGGTCGAATTGGAATCCGTGAAGGGAAGCGAGATCCTCCAGTCAGGGAATTTCAACTCCGGTTCCTCATTGAGCGCCGGAACGATCATATTGGTCGAAGCCAAGGATTCTCTCGCCAAGAACGTCGCCTCGCAGTTGAAAGAGAACCTCACCAACGAATTCTTCTTCTGGGATCTGAACAAGGACCTACGCGCCAAAGGCGGTATCACATGCGAGATCACCGTCAAACAATTGGGAAGGTTCGACGACAAGTACTTCGCCGACAAGGACACGCAGATGCTGGTGTTCACCGTCTCGTACCCCGAGATGCCCGAAGGCGTGACGATGAAGAACAGCGACAACATCCCCGCCATCAGGTCCATGGTCAAGAGCTCCTGTCAGGGCGTGGACGGTATCGTCGACACGTACGTCACGGGAACGGATGCCATATCGTACGATACGAGGACCGGATCTACCCACGATATCGAGCACATCGACCCCATATCGATCCTGCTGGTCCTGATCCTCATCGGATTGTTCTTCAGGTCCCTGGTCACCGCCGGTACGCCGCCAGTCATCATCGGAATGGCATACGGAATCCTGCTCGCACTCGTCTACGCCATCGGTTCGTTCATGGGGATCTATTACATCACCACCATCCTGGTCCTGGTATCGATGCTGGGAGCCGGATGCGACTACTGTATCTTCATCATCTCCCGTTACCGCGAGGAGAGGAAGGAGGGAAGGTCGAGGGATGAAGCGCTCAGGGAGTCCATCATCTGGGCCGGAGAGTCCATCATCACCTCCGGAATCTCGGTCATCATCGGATTCGGTTCACTGGCATTATGCAGCTTCGGACTGGTCCGCGGAATGGGTATCGTACTCGCCCTCGGAATCGTGCTGGCGCTGCTCGCCGCGCTGACATTCGTTCCCGCACTGCTGAAGGTCGTAGGGGACAGGATCTTCTGGCCGTCCAAGGTATCCTCGTACCGCGAGGGCGGAAAGTCCACCCAGGGATGGTACGGCAAGGTCGCCAGGTTCGGCGGCAGATACTTCACCCATTCAGCCAAGCACGCCATCAAATACGCCAAGGTCTTCATCGTCGTGGTCATCGTCATCACCGTGCCTCTGGCATACGTGGCGTTCACCCACAGTTCATCATACGACATGATCAGCGCCATGCCTCCGGGAGAGGCCAAGGACGGTGTCGATGTCATCTCGCACAACATCGGAGGCGGAATGCTCATGCCCACCACCATCTCCATGAAGGTCGACGCGTTCCTCGACGTGAACGTCAACACCGACCTGAAGTCAGGGGACGTGGTGCCGAGGAACAGTGAGATAACGTTGACAGCGACTCCGAACACGGGATACCGGCATATAGGCTGGATAAAGGACGGTGCATTCGTTCCGGCAGGTGACGATTCGTTCATCGTACCGGATTTACCGGAAAACCACAACGTGACCGCGGTCTTCGAGAAGACGAAATACCTCGTGGAGTTCGCCTCCAACGATACCGCTCTCGGAACAGTCTCCGCCACGATCAGCGGAGCGCCGGTCGTCAGCGGACAGAGCGCACAGTACGGCAACGAACTGAAATTCACTGCCACCCCCGCGGACGGATGCAGGGTCGACTACTGGGAGATCTACAGGGACGGCGTCCGCACCACCGAGTACACCCACGATACCGAGTTAGAGATCGGATGCGCATCATACGATTACGATGTATTCGCGGTCTTCGGCACCAACCCCGTCACGAGGTACTCCGTGTCCTACCCCGCCTCATCCGAGATGGGTTCCGTGATCGCCAGGGCGGACGGCGAACTGCTGGACAACAAGAACGGTACCGAGCAGCCCGCGGTGCTCGAGAGGTCGCACCTCACATTCTCCGCGGTCGCCTCGGACGGATACATGTTCAAGAAGTGGACCATCGTCCAGGGCACCGAACCTCCGCTGGAGGTCACCGACCCGATCCTGGCGGTACACCAGCTGACCGCGGACACCGTCGTCACCGTGGAATTCCAGGAGAGGACCGTGAATTCGCATATCCTCTCGTTCGCCAGCAGCGACGTGTCCCTCGGAACGGTCACCGCCACCGTCGACGGCAAGGACGTGACCTCGGGAGTAAATGTCAAGGACGGCTCCAAGGTCGTCATCACCGCACACCCGATCGGGGACAACATCGTCCACAGCTGGGATTACACGATATCCGGTATCTCGCCCCTTCCGCCCATCATACCCGACAGCATCACCTACACATCCTACACGAGCAAGACCGAGCATCTGATAACGAGCTACGCGCTGAACGAGTCAATCGTCATAACGTTCGGTCCCAAGACCGCGGATACGGTCATAGTCTCCACGACCGCGCCCACCACCGTCCCGTCACCGCCGAACGGGGAGATAGTGATCCTGCAGGACGGCAAGGAACTGGAATCCGGTTCCCAGGTCGTCAAGGGATCCAACGTGTACTTCATCGCCAACATACCCGACGGATACCACGTCAAGAAGTGGACGGTCAACGGAGTGGACGTGAAGGTATCCGACGAATCCCTGAGCCTGTACAACGTGAGGGAGGACACCGTCGTCACCTACGAAGCGGTTGCGAACGACTACGTGGTATTCACCTACGGGGTGAACGATCCCGACGCAGGTACCGTCAAGGCCACCTGCAACAGCATCAGCCAACAGTACGTCGAGAGACCGAACGCACCTGCGATCTACCAGAAGCTCAACGAGTTCGCCGACAGGCTCATGAACCTCACCACCGACGGAAAGAAGAACGTCGCGATCGCCATCGGACCGGTGAACGGCGACATGCTGTTCGACGGAAAGCACGAGTGGGTGATGGATACCGTCGCAGGCGTCCTGCCTGCTGAGTTCCAGCCCTACCTCGGGAACGGAATGGCATACGACGCCCTCACCGCCATCTGGAACAGCAATATCATCACTTACGAGATGAAGGAGTACGCCAACTACTACCTCGCCTACAAGCTGGGATTCGTATCCAAGCCGTTCACGGAGGTGGAGGGAGGCAAGGAATACCAGTACGTGAAGTTCATGGTCGTCACCAAGGACGAACCCATGTCCGCACTGTCCGTCAAGACGGTGCAGCAGATCTACGACCTTAAGGACCAGTTCATCGACGAGAACCGCGCCGAGGCTGGTACCGACGGTTTCGCATACAACGGATACCTCTCCGGTGCGGCCGTCTCCAACTACGAGACCTCGGTCCTGGTCAACAAGGACTTCAAGTCCATCATTGTCGTGGTCATAATACTGCTGATCCTGCTGCTGTTCCTGGTCATGCGCTCGTACCTCACCCCGATCCGTGCGGTGGGAACGATCGTCATGAGCGTGGTCTGGACGCTGGGACTCACGTACCTGATCTTCGACGTGCTGCTGGGAATACCCGTGGTATGGGTAGTGCCGATAGTGCTGTTCGTGGTCTGTCTCGGCCTGGGAATGGATTACGATATCCTGCTGACCACCCGTATCAAGGAGTTCGTCCACAAGGGAATGACCAACGACGATGCCATCGTCGCCGCCGTGGAGAAATCCGGAGCGATCATCACCCTCTGCGGTCTGATCATGGCCGGTGCGTTCGGTACCATGATGGTCTCGACCACTCCGATGCTCCAGGAGTTCGGATTCGCTCTCGGGTTCGCCATCGCGGTGGATGCGCTGTTCATACGCACGTACGTGGTGCCGGCGATCATGCACCTGATGGGCGACTGGAACTGGAAGGGTCCGAACTACGCGGCCATCAAGGCGAAGCTGTTCAAGCACAGGCCCGAAGAGGACTGATCCGGAACGGACATCAGAGGATGTCCATCTTCCCTATGCGGGAGATGGCATCCTCAATTATCTTTCCTGCATCCTTCGTGACTATGTCCAGAGCGGAAGCGCTGACAATCCTGCACACCCCGATCCCGTAGATCCCGCAGAGCGAACGGTACACCGCGTATCCAAGATCCGCATCGTCTGGGATAGGCCCTCCCCTGGTGGTCACGTAATACAGCGCTCTGGCCTTGCACAAACCGGTTATCGAGCCGTCGGATTCGTATCTGAACAGTATGCCCAGCACCGCGGCATGCTCCATGAAAATCTTGAGATGCGAGGCAAAACAGTTCTCCCAGTACGGCGTGGCGATTACGATCACGTCGGCATCGGCGAACCTCTTCGCCAAGTCGAACATCGGATCGGAATAATCTCCTCTGCCGATCAGCCCGTCCCTGCGGTCGAGGAACTCCGAATCGAGAGGTTGAAGGCGCATGTCCTCCAGCACGACCTCGTCCACATCGTAACCGGGATACCTGTCGATCAATGCGCGTGCCAGACGCAGCGTGCGGGAGCGGTCGCGGCGGATGCAGGCGTTCACAAAGAGCATTTTTCCTGCCATGATAGACGATACCACTGAACAGATATCAATATCTGATTATCAGCCCACATCTGTATCCGAACAATCAGATATCTTCTGACTGATGGATAGGACTAAAAAATGCGTCTATGTATTCATCAACCAATTTCTTTGTCTTTGATTTAGCAAACATCCTGGCAAGAGCCTTATCGTCCCTGATGTCAAAACTCTTCTCTAATGCCTCATCGAAATAATTCAGGTATACAGGATCTTTTCCTTTCCAGTATCCTATGGCCGTATCAACATCATCATCACTGCATTCGTCAAGATATGTACTCATCTTCTTTGCAACGATTGAATAAAAAACGGTATCAGAATCTATCGAATCCCAACGTATGCCACCTGGAATGTCAAAATCGTCGGAAGGCCTTGAAGTTTTCTTGAGTGCCCTGCATCCCATATCCCATGCATCTTCGATTGTCTCCAATACTATGTATGGGTCCAAGTATACATGCACAATCTCTTCCACAATACCCCCCAATGCCTTGTACATACCATACTTCATTCTGAGTATTGTCTTCTCATCAAAGAACTCTTTGAACTTATCAAACAATGTGAATATCAGATCATTAGTCGATTCATCATTCTCATCGTCTTTGAAATCGGGATTGTTATCGAACGCCCTATCTACGTCTGAAATACCGATGGGGTTCGCAAAATCAAAATTTGTCTGTTCATTGTTCGGGGTGGTAGAGTATCTCGAATTGACGTTGTATATCATATCATAGACCATATCTGGTATGCTGTCAAATATATCCCTGAGAGCTTTTTTGTCATGACAATTCTGAACACTTTTCACCCAGCTAACATATGCCCCCTTGAACTTTCCCCTACGTATCTGCGAGATACCTTTGTAGTACCAGCCCATGTAATTGATAGTGTCATTTTCCAATATCTTCTCAGCATACTTTTCTACTGCTGAATAATCGCCTGATTTCAATTCAGATTCACAGAATGCCAACCATGTGTCAATCCTATGTGACTCATCAATCTGGATCTTCTGGGTAACCTTCTCAGTTATCATTATCTTGGTACCACAATAGACACAGAATCCGAACTCCCTAGTATCCTCTAGTTCGATGTCTCCACCACAATTGGGACATTTGATTTGTACAATTGGCATTACTATCAGATACGGATAGAGATGGTAAGATATAACGTGTTATGATAATCTGCCCCTTTCCTCTTTTCAGTATTAGACA
>JAEEGK010024860.1_pt1 | contig 12373 bp, 11 predicted proteins | sample 8958771 | NCBI WGS metagenome assembly JAEEGK01 (sample SAMN16246547, study PRJNA631951) | gut metagenome | biome: gut microbiome; feature: rumen; material: SC-attached | host: Bos | place: Iran: Karaj | collected 2018-10 | reverse complement strand
CCGATTGAAGACACCATCAAGGGCTTCAATATGATAATGGATGGCGAGGTAGACCAATATCCCGAAGCCGCATTCCACCTTGTAGGTACAATCGAAGAGGCCATCGAAAAAGGCGAAAAACTTTTGAAAGAATCAAAATAAACGTCTGAAAGATGAAAGTAGAAATAATTTCACCCGACAAGCAAATCTACTCTGGCGAGGCTACATTAGTAAGCCTTCCGGGTACAAAAGGCTCGTTTGAGATAGAGCAAAACCACGCCGCCATAATCTCCACCCTCGAAAATGGCAAGATCAAAATCAAAAACGGCGACAAAGAAGAGTTTTACGAAATCTCTGGCGGACTTGTGGAGTGCAGAAAAAATCAGATAAATATTTTGGTATCGTAAGGTCTAAAATCTCAAAACTGCATAAAAAATATCCCACATAAATATGTGGGATATTTTTATTATATACCCATTACTCCAAAATCCATTTCCAAACAGGAACCACTTTTATTTCAAGGCCGTCTTCAATGATGGTGTCTTCGCTGTTTTTGGTTACTAATACTGCCGTTTTGAGCGGAAGATATTTGTTTAAAGCGGTCAAAGCCTTAACTTCACGTTTTTTGGTGTCGTCGTCATCAATGCTGTAGGAAACCTGAACACCTAATCCCACCTCGGGGACAAAGAAGTCAACCTCAACATTTTTATTGTAGTAATAAAGTGCGCTTCCATATTTTTTGTACAAGAATATAGCACAAATATTCTCCAAAAGAGCCGTTTCAGGGTTATTCAAAAAGAGGTTCAAAATACCGTTGTCTACAAAATAATGCTTCTTAGTAGTCTGTTTTTCAACAAATTTATCGGCATAGTTTTCAATTGAAAACAGCAGGCACGAGTCGCACAAGTATTGAATGAAATTAGACACAGTTGAAACGTTGACCGACAAACCCGTAGCCTTAATCAGGTTTGAAAGTCTGTTGTAAGATGTAGGCTGCATAACGCACGACGCAAGCCGTTTGACAGCAATTCGCAATGCCTCCTCACTCCGCACCCCGTTTCTTACTATTATATCGCTAAAAAATATTTTATTGTAAATATTTGTCAGCCATTGCCTTTTGGCTTTTATTTGAAGCAATTATATTTCGAACTAACTCTTTATCCATTGTCAAAAATTTTCTGCAAATATACAAAAGTTTCTTGTATGCAAGAAACTTTTGACCCATTTTTATCTTGTATGCAAGAAACTTTTACCCTATTTTTATCTTATATACAAGAAACTATTGTTTTATTTTGACAAATAAGTCAGAAAATCATTTATCTTTACGACATCAATTTTGGGGAATGGAATTGAACGCAATACATCAAAAGTCGGTCTTCACTAACTTCATATTTTGCGGTAGCAACTTTTTGGGGAAATACTCATTACAATGACGTTGGTGTCTAATATGATACGTTCCATCATTTATACGCCGTCCTTTGATGCAAATTCCTGAAACTTTCAATCTTCTCGTCATTGAGGCTGCCGCTTTCCCACATCTTGTTGAGTTCCTCGTCCGCTTTTTGAACAAAGAAATCCGAAATGACCTTTTTGAGCATTACGAAGGTGTTTTCGTCTTTCAAAAAAGACATCAGGTTGAGGATTTCGCCCTGTGCGCTGTTTTAATTGAATGCTTTTTCCATATCATTTATCTTTTATTGACGACACAAATTTAATAAAAAGTTTTCATTATAAAAATCGTTGTTGTCAAAATAAACGAATTGTAAAATACACAAAAACGACATACAATTCAGCGTAATAATAATTATGTAAAATATTAATTATCAATAATTTAATCAAATATTTCATACACAATAATTCCCCAAAACTATACAAAAACATATAGTTTTGGGGATTTATTGCTACAAGTTTACTCCGCGAATAGGTCGTCCATTGTTACCTGATACTGAACATCGGTGGAATATTCGTTGGCAAAAAGTCCGTATGTGGTAATCCACGTTGGGAGTAGTCCGCATTGCGAGGACGTGCCGGCGGCAAATGCTGCCATACGGTTGCGGAATTTCATATCCTGCTCGGCTGTAATAACATACGCAGCATTTGAATACTTGATTTCACAAATGTGGATAAGGTCGTCGGCACGCTCAATCACCATATCGACCTGCGCACGGGGTGGCATTTTGCTGCGCCACGAGTAATACTCCACTGCAATCCTGTCAAGACCAAGTGTATGGCGTATCTGCCTGATGTGAACATTGCAGACGTGCTCAAAAGCAAGCCCCAACCACGTATTGACGGCAGGGGTTTTGACATTCTGCTCCCAAAAGTCGGACGGCGGATTCTTTTGCGCAAATGTCAAGTGAAACAGCGTAAATAAGTCAACAAGTTGATAATACGTGTCTTTCATCTTAGGCTTGCCCTTCGCCTTTGTAACATAACGTCTTATTATGTCACAATTAACGAGGCTTTCTAATTGACGTGTGAGCGTGCCACTCGAAGGCAGCGAAAGTGCATCCGCAATCTCGCCACGGGTCATTCCCTGTTTGTTTTCGGCGAGCGTCTCGATAATCCTGACGTATTGCTCCGGCGACTTAAACAACGACGTGTAAAGCCTCCTGTACTCCATTGACAATTCAGAACCCTCTTCAAAATATATATGGTCGATATTCTGCGCCAAACTCAACCGGCTGTCCAACAAGCTCAAGTAATACGGCACACCTCCCAACATCATATACGCATCCAATATCATAAGCCTTTTCCACTTGAAACCTCTGTTTTTCAGATACTTTTCCGTTTCTGACAGAGAAAACTGCCTGAGATAGATCGACCGGGTAAGGCGGTTGTGCAGACCGGCGTGGTTGTTGATGAGGTTGTCGGTAATCCACGACGTCGCCGAGCCACAGATTATGAGTACAACATCTTTTCGCAGGGACGCCCAACTATTCCAAAAATACCCAAGCGCTCGAACAAAACCCGCCTTGGGAGTGTCGAAACAAGGTAGTTCGTCTATATAAATCACGCAACGACCACGACTTCTGCGTTTTTCGAGCGTAGCGGCAAGGATGTCGAAGGCCTCCAACCAATTCTCAGGCAGTTTGCCCTCATATCCCGATTTTTTGAGCGACTTATAAAACGAATGAAACTGTTCTTTTTTGGGACCATCAATAATGCCCGTGGTGGCAAATGCAAATTTGTTGTCGAAGAACTGCTGAATAAGAAAAGTCTTGCCCACGCGTCGCCGCCCATAGACTGTTACAAATTCAGGTCGCCCCGACTGCATTATTGATTTCAGCGTATCAATTTCCTGTTTTCTTCCTATGAAACTTTTGTCCATAATAGATGCGTTTTATGTTGATTTTCAGGCACAAATATAAAAATAAATCCCGAGATAAATCCCCAAAACTGCATTTATTTTTCAGTTTTGGGGATTTATCGACTGTGTTTTAAGTGTTTAGAGACAAAAAAATGCGACACAATTTTGCACAATACAATTTTTATTAATATATTAACTATCAACCACTTAATTCAAATATCCACCCCTGATAAATCCCCAAAACTATATAAAAACACATAGTTTTGGGGATTTATCGGGATTATCAACACACAAAAAAAACAGCCGCCCGAATCTCTCTCCGGGCGGCTGTCTATTATTAAAGGTGTGTGTTCAATTGCAAACTACTACTCTGCCGAGTAATCCATTGCGGCGTAACGCTTGTAATTAGCGTAACGCTTCTGTGCGGCCTTCTTGGCGGCGTCGTAGAGTTCCTGAGCCTCTGCCGGGAACGACTTGGCGAGAGATGCGTAACGTACTTCGCCGTCGAGGAACGCTTGGAAGTTGTCCCAATTCGGCTCCTTGCTGTCGAGTTGGAACGGATTCTTGCCTTCCTTCTCCAATTCGGGGTTGAACCTCCACAAGTGCCAGTAGCCACATTCAACAGCCTTAGCCTCCTCAGCCTGCGACTTGCCCATACCGCCCTTGGCCTTCAAGCCGTGGTTGATACAAGGAGCGTAAGCGATGACGAGCGACGGGCCGTGGTAAGCCTCTGCCTCGCGGAACGCTTTGAGAGTCTGAGCCTGATCTGCGCCCATTGCCACCTGTGCCACGTAAACGTAGCCGTAAGTAGTAGCAATCAAGCCCAAATCCTTCTTGCTGACACGCTTGCCCGATGCCGCAAACTTGGCGATTGCGCCGAGAGGTGTAGCCTTGGACGACTGACCGCCGGTGTTGGAGTAAACCTCGGTATCGATAACGAAGATGTTGACATCCTCGCCCGAAGCGATAACGTGGTCGAGTCCGCCGTAGCCGATGTCGTAAGAAGCACCGTCGCCGCCGATAATCCACTGCGAACGCTTAACAAGGTGATCCTTGTAGGTGAGGATTTGTTGACACCTGTCGCAGCCGCAAGCCTCGCAGCCGGCAACAATCTTGGGAGCGAGAGCCTTGGTGGCGTCTGCATCCTCCTGTTTCTCAATCCATTCGCGGAAGAGTGCCTTCAAATCGTCGCTGCACTTCTCGCAGTCCTGAGCCTCCGTCATAATGCGGGTGAGGCGGGCTTTGAGTTTCTTGTTGGCAATTGCCATACCGAGACCAAACTCGCAGAAGTCCTCGAACAGGGAGTTGGCCCAAGCCGGACCCTGACCCTTGGCGTTCTTTGTGTAAGGTGTTGACGGTACGGAACCAGAGTAGATTGACGAGCAGCCAGTTGCATTGGCAACAATCTCGCGGTCGCCAAAGAGTTGCGAAATCAACTTAACGTAAGGAGTTTCGCCGCAGCCTGCACACGCGCCCGAGAACTCGAACAACGGAGTTGCAAACTGAGAGTTCTTGACGTTGGACTTGATGTCGATGAGGTCTTGCTTGGAAGTAACCTTCTCAACGCAGTAGTTCCAGTTTTCGGCCTCCTTGGCAGCAGCCTCAGAATTGTCGTCGTAGGGAACCATTGTGAGGGCGGAGCCGCCGAGTTTCGGGTTGCCGGGACAAACGTCGGCACAGTTGCCACACGCGAGACAGTCCTTGACGCCCACCTGCATTGTGAAGTACATACCCTTGAAGGCAGCCGGAGCCTTGATTTCGATAGTCTGACCCTTGAAGCCTGCCTTCTCCTCCTCCGTCATTACGAACGGACGGATGCAAGCGTGAGGACAAACGTATGCACACTTGTTGCATTGGATACACTTGGCGGGATCCCAAACCGGAACCGCCGTGCCTACGCCGCGCTTCTCAAACTTAGCCGTGCCAGCCTTCCAAGTGCCGTCTTCGATGCCCTTGAAGGAAGATACGGGGAGCAAGTCGCCGTCCTGAGCGTTGATGGGGCGCACGATGTTGTTGATGAAGTCGTCGCCGTCGCTGTAAACCTTCGGCTCAGCCTCCAACGATGCCCAAGCGGGATCAACGTCCAAAACCTTGTACTCGCCGCCACGGTCGATGGCTGCGTAGTTCATATCAACGATGTTCTGACCCTTCTTGCCGTAAGACTTCAATGCGAAGTGCTTCATCTCCTCAACAGCCTTTTCGGTGGGGATGATGCCCGTGATGCGGAAGAAAGCGGATTGGAGGATGGTGTTGGTACGGTTGCCGAGGCCAATCTCCTGACCAATCTTAGTAGCGTTGATGTAGTAAACCTTGATGTTGTTCTTAGCGAAATAAGCCTTCACCTTGTTGGGAAGGTTGCGTTTGAGGTCTTCGCCGTCCCAGATAGTGTTCAAGAGGAACGAACCGCCCTTCTGCAAGCCCCTTGTAACGTCGTACATATTGAGGTAAGCCTGTTGGTGGCAAGCCACGAAGTTCGGGGTGGTTACGAGGTATGTAGAACGGATGGGATCGTCACCAAAACGCAAGTGCGAGCAGGTGAAGCCGCCCGACTTCTTGGAGTCGTAAGCGAAGTAAGCCTGACAGTACTTGTCGGTGGTTTCGCCGATAATCTTGACAGAGTTCTTGTTGGCGCCAACTGTACCGTCGGAACCAAGACCGAAGAACTTAGCCTGATACAGACCTGCGGGAGCCACAGATACTTCCTCGCCAACGGGCAACGATGTGAAGGTCAAATCGTCGTTGATGCCGAGGGTGAAGTGGTTCTTAGGCTCGTTGAGGGCGAGGTTTTCGTAAACGGCAATAATCTGAGCCGGAGTGGTGTCGTTGCTGCCGAGGCCGTAGCGACCGCAGACAACCTTCAAGCCTTCCAAGAGACCGAGTTCGCTCAAAGCCTGAACAACGTCCAAGTAGAGCGGCTCGCCGTTTGAACCGGGTTCCTTGGTGCGGTCGAGCACGCAAAGACGCTTAGCCGAAGCGGGGATAGCCTCTTTCAAGTATTTCAACGAGAACGGACGGTACAAGTGAACCGAAATCAAGCCCACCTTCTCGCCGTTCTTGGCCTTGTAGTCGATGACTTCCTTGATACACTCTGTAACAGAGCCCATTGCGATGATGATGTTCTCTGCGTCGGGTGCGCCGTAGTAGTCGAAGGGACGGTACTTGCGGCCGGTGATTGCGCTGATTTTGTCCATATACTCAGCCACCTTGTCGGCAACATTATTATAATAAGTGTTGCACGACTCGCGATGAGCGAAGAATACGTCGGGGTTCTCAGCCATACCGCGCATCTCGGGATGTTCGGGGCTAAGAGCCCTCTCGCGGAACTCTTTGAGAGCCTTTTGGTCAACGAGCGGAACCAAGTCGTCCTGTTCAACGACTTCCACCTTCTGATACTCGTGCGATGTGCGGAAACCGTCGAAGAAGTTCAAGAACGGAACCCTTGTGGAGAGCGTTGCCAAGTGAGCCACGCCTGCGAGGTCCATCACTTCCTGTACAGAGCCTTCCGCCAACATTGCGAAACCGGTCTGACGGCACGCCAACACGTCCTGATGGTCGCCAAAGATACAGAGGGCGTGCGAAGCCAATGTACGAGCCGAAACGTGGAACACGCACGGCAGCAATTCGCCCGCAATCTTGTACATATTGGGAATCATAAGGAGCAAGCCCTGCGACGCGGTGAATGTAGTGGTCAATGCGCCAGCCTGCAACGAGCCGTGCACCGTACCCGACGCGCCGCCCTCGGATTGCATTTCCTGCACGAGAACGGTCTCGCCAAACATATTTTTGCGTCCCTGCGCAGCCCATTCGTCCACATTCTCAGCCATCGGCGAGGAGGGCGTAATTGGGTAGATAGCAGCCACTTCCGTGAACATATACGCGATATGTGCAGCGGCGGTGTTGCCATCACAAGTCATAAACTTTTTTGCCATAATAATGTTTCAATTATTTGTTTGAAATTATTGTTTTCTGATGCTGTATAATCGTTACAAAGGTATAAAAAAAATCGGGAAACGTGCAAGAATTTTTTTGAGAAAACTTTTAGTTTTTTGGCGGGGACGGGGAAAGGGGATTTTTTGCAAAAAATATAACATACATAAGATATTGTGATACAATTAGTTATAAGGATAATCACGAAAATAGTGTACCAAATGTGGGTAAAAAATTGGAGATTTGGTAAGTTATTTTTATATTTGTGGCTGGAATTAATTGTATGTCAATATGTTAATAGGAAGAAAAAAAGAACAAAAAACGCTACTATCGCTCTTGGAATCGCAGGAGTCAGAATTTGTGGCGGTATATGGACGGAGACGTGTGGGCAAGACGTTTCTCGTCAGGGAGACTTTCGACTATAAATTTGCGTTCCAACATACGGGATTGCAAAACGCCAACAAACAAGAACAACTCAAAGAGTTTCACAAATCACTGAAAAACAGCGGTATGAAAAAAATCCCCACGTTAAACGATTGGTCGGACGCCTTTTCTGCATTGGGAGATTTATTGAACTCGTTGCCCGAAGGCAAAAAAATTGTCTTTATCGACGAATTGCCCTGGCTCGACACGCCCAAATCAAATATGGTGAGCGCATTGGATCATTTTTGGAATGGCTGGGCAACATCGCGCAAAGACATAATATTGATTGTCTGCGGAAGTGCAACTTCGTGGATTATAAGTAAAATTGTAAAAAATTACGGCGGACTTCACAACAGATTGACACGACAGATATATTTGGAGCCGTTTACACTGAGGGAGTGCGAACAATTTGCCGCCGACAAATCATTGGGTATGAGCCGTCGCAACATCCTTGAAACCTATATGGTCTTGGGCGGGATACCATATTATTGGAAATTTTTGCAGAAAGAAGATTCGTGGGCTCAAAACATCAACAGGATGTTTTTCCGCAAAAACGGCGAACTCCGCAACGAATACAACGCACTTTACTCGTCGCTGTTCAAAAATCCCGAACCTTATATGGAGATTGTTGCGGCTTTGGGGCACAAAAAAGTAGGAATGACACGTCAGGAAATCATCGACGCAACGGGCAAAAATCAAGGCGGCAAACTCACCAAAATTTTGGAAGAGTTGGAGGAATGTGATTTCATTCGGTCGTACAGTTCGATTGGCAAACAGAAGAAAGATACTGTATATCAATTAATTGACAACTATACATTATTTTACTACAAGTTTATTGCCGATCAAAAAATCAACGACACAGACTATTGGAACAAAATCATTTCCAAGACTGTTTACAATGTGTGGAGCGGATTGGCGTTTGAGCGCGTATGTTTTTGGCACATAGAACAGATAAAACAGGCTCTTGGTATTTCGGGAGTTATAAGCAACGTATTTTCTTGGATTTACAAACCAGAAAACGCATCCGAATCCGGCGTTCAGATTGATATGCTGATAGACCGCGACGACAATGTAATCAATCTTTGCGAAATCAAGTTTTCCAATTCAGAATACGAAATCACTGAAAAATACGAAAAAGAACTCCGCCGCAAAGCCGATGTTTTCAAAGCAAAATCCAAAACCCAGAAAGGCGTAACCACAGTGATGATTACGGCCAACGGTCTCAAACGCAACCAGTGGGCAAACAGCATCCAGCGTCAAATTTCCGCCGATGATTTATTTATATAAGTAATTACATATCAAGTAATTACAAAGATTACAACAGAAATACCTTACCAAATGTGGGTAAAAAAGCATAGATTTGGTAAGGTATTTTTGGGCGAATAGTTGTAATTGGTTATATATCAACACGTTCCCTACAATTTTGCCATAATATCTTTAATGAAACTTGAATCAAACACATCAAACGCAAAACACTTTTTGCCCAAATCTTTGAGTGACGCACCGATATGATAAAGAATTTGGTTGTCAATTATCAAAAAACGGTCGTGAATAGTTGAGGTATATTTGACATCAAGCAAAGGATGATTTAAATTTACTGAACCTATCACAATTTGTGATAAGTTCGTGCTTTTCGACGTTATTTAGCACAAACATAAAGTCCTCAGGGAATCTTTCAATGTTACGCTTCACCTGTTCATTAAGACGTTTTGTCTCCACTCCGTACAACTCAGCAATGTCTCTATCTATCATAACTTACTGATTACGAATCACTAATATCTTATTCTGTATTATTGCAATTTCGTTTTCCATATCGACAATGGGTTATCATATCGAACCGGTCACAATTTGTGACCAGTTCCTGATTGCAAAGATAGAAAAGATTCATAAAATTTTATAAGGGTTACAGTTTTTTCCCCCAACTTTTACCGTATCGCCGCCGCATTAGGGAGTAATGAGCAGCTTACACCGGCAGTTTAAGAAACGGAGATACCTTGCCAAATGTTACAGGGATTTGGCAAGGTATTTTTGGTAGTAGTGTGGATTTGTACAGTACAACCTAAAACGCAAAAAAATCTCTTAATACATCAAAAATCAATTTAATGTCATTGTTAGATTTGCTATAAAAATCCAATTGATTGTACAACTCGTCTAATACGAAATCCTTCGAATTAAATGTATAATTGACAATTTTACCCGTAAATGGAACAACCAAGTTGATACAGAATCTCAAATCGTCCAAATTTACATTGTTAATTTTTTTAGACAATTCGTCTTTCACGATTTTCAATTCCTCCGCCTTAACTGTATTTCGATCAATTGTAAATATCGAATTGGCACTATAAAGATTTTCAATCCGACATACAAAATCGCCCGACTTAATAACGAGTTGTATGTCAGTTTCTCTTGAAATGAAAAAAATATCGGTATTAGGGTATTTTTTATTCAAATCAATTATCAATTTGTCTATCATTTGCTACTATCCTATTAATAGTTTTACACCCTTTTCGGCAGTTGACTTCTCCGTTAATATCTTAGAGTAAGTCCCTTAAATTGCTCTTTCCAAGAGACTTTACCTATTCCTACCAGCAATTGCCTTGTTAAATTCATCGTGCGCTTCAACAAGCAATTTCACAAGCCCCGGAACTAAATCATCAATTTCCGGCGTTGAATCAAGAGGTATTGCAGTTTCGATGTAAAGTATATTACTATCTTCATCAATAACGAACTTGACACCTGCACAAATAGCATTTAAATGATTGACAAGTTTTAAAAAATTTTTAACGTCACTTGTGGGAGCCTCATATACATTTCGCATACCAAGCACTAACACGCCCACAAATCCATATTCGTCTGAGTCTTCATCCGACGGTGATTCTACGAATCCAAACAAATATCTACCATCATACTCAAACTCAACAATCTCATCATCAGCATCAACTTTGTATCGGATGCGGTATTCATCCAAAAAGTTTGTAAGCAATGTGTTGTCAAACTTCATATCGTTCATTTTTTGTTAAACAATTAAATTTCAATTTCTCCGAACTGAATCTCGAAATCCCTGCGTTCATTAACCTCAATTTCCATTCGGTTAATGTCTTCTATCATATTCTCAAATTCGAGATTCTTTTCTTCATTCTTCACAAGATCTGTTTCACTATCGAATTGACCAATATCCTTGTTAAGTTTCTTTATCTCTTGAAGTTGTCGCTCTTCGTCCATTTGAGTCTCTATTTTGTGCAACATTTCGCTATATTTATCAATATCGGCGTTGTTTTTGTCAAGCATTTCTTGTTTTTGCTTGATAATTGCATCTACTTTTTTTAATGTTGCATCACAAGATGCAACCACAATAGGACTCAATTGAGAAGAACAAGTTTGCTTAATCTTGTCGTATTTTTTGTAATATTGCTTTTTGTTTATGCCACTATTCAACAACAACTGACCGTATGTTACAATGATAACCTTGTTCGCTTTTTCCTCGCAAACATTAAGCGTTTTTTGCAGAGACTTATTGAACCTAACAATATCTTCGATTTGCGAACAGATGTTGAGTTTTACTTCAAACATTCGCTTCAAATTTTCACTTGGAAGCCACTCTATATTAGTTTTATCGGGAATCTGATCATATATTGCTTTATAGTTACTCATCCAAAAGATACACCAACTAAAATCGGTCTTTTCCATTTGCTGTTTATTCTCTACAAGCGAATACTCCATTTTCTCTATTTCAGATTTTGGATTAAGCACCACACCTTTTTCCTTCGCCATATCATTTACGGTTATTTGTGTGAACAAACGTTGTTTACATTCTTTATGCATACAATTGTTTGCTGCCGGAATAATATAATTATTCACAACGCGCGTTATCGTATCTTTATCTGAAATTAGACCATTTGATTTTTTAGACATAAAACGCTGAATATTTATATGTAAACGCTTGATATATTTTTCTAAATCATCCGCTGAAATACGAAATGATTCATACTTCAAATATGCTAAATATATCCTCGGAAACAAAAATATTATCAGTACGTCTATTTCTGTATAACCGCTTTTTTCGTCTATATCTTCGTAATTATCTTTAATGGGAATATTTCTAAAACCTTCAATAATGCTTTTGTCATAGCCAGTTATTTCCTTATAGATGTCAACCGGTTGTTGAATGCCGTTGTTCGACTGCATATTGGAAGTCAACAACCTATTCCCATTGGTTGCGTTAGTACTAAAACGAAGAAGTTCAATTTCATCTTTCGACAGTCTATTGATTACGTCAGTATTCCAATGGATACGACCTTGTTCATCCTTATAATATAAGGGGGGTTGGGGCGTGGAATTATTGTTAGACGACCGTCCCTTATCGTTGCCTTTGCGCACAGCAACGAAACCGATACCAACCACAACTATCGTTATTATTATCCACCACATATCTTATTACGTTTAATTGTTATCAATTACTTACTTTCACTACATCCAAGTCAATTGAACTCAGAGCCATAGCCTTCCGCAAGTCAATGCCATACACGCGCATAAAGGCATCAACAATCATTTGCTGATTGTTTACAAGTGGACTGACTGCATTCGTAACGGGAATTTGGACGGACATACCCGGCTCCAAATGAACGCCGTTACACGATTTCTTTCTTTTGGTAGTAACTTGAAATAGTGCCATAGTCTTTCGTTTTTTGTTACACCGCAAAGTTAAACTCCATCATCGAAAACTCCAAGGAAACG
>JAEEGK010024854.1_pt1 | contig 12375 bp, 16 predicted proteins | sample 8958771 | NCBI WGS metagenome assembly JAEEGK01 (sample SAMN16246547, study PRJNA631951) | gut metagenome | biome: gut microbiome; feature: rumen; material: SC-attached | host: Bos | place: Iran: Karaj | collected 2018-10 | reverse complement strand
AAGCCAGGCAATGTCGCCTGGCTTTTTGTGTTACTATTAAGGCCCCCCTACGCCATCAGGTCAACAATAACTCAAGACGACATTGAGGTTTTCATCTATGACCGTGAAGTTGTATGGGAAATCCTCTTCATCAACCCAGATGCCAGGAGTTTTGAAGTCAATTTCATCCTCGATTCTATCCCATTTTTGTACGCGCATCAAAACCGAATACACGTCATTGTCATAATCGGTAGTGTCACCTTCACATTCAATCTCCTCATTGACTTCCTCGTACCAGTCTTTGTCGAAGAAATACTTGATAAACTTGTATGCCATAGTGTTATGATTAATAAGTGATATACAAATATCATAGTTTATTTTGAATAATCAAATGCAAATTCGTTATTTTCAGGAAGCACCGATGTCCATCCAGACTGCGTTCCTCGAAAACGTGTCCGCAAAGGTGTAATTAGTTCGATAAAATCATTACATTTGTACGATTCCGCTTTGTTGTAATGTTTGATTTCGAAATCATTTTGAATTCTGACCACTTTGATCCTATATTGTTCTTGAACTTATTAATATTCAAAGTGATGTACAAGATTACGAAAAACACGCGTCCTGTTCCTGCAAAACGTCTGTATGTCGATATGGACGGAGTCCTGGTTGATTTTAATTCCGGTGTTAACCGCTTGAATAACATGACCCGGGCGGCATATGCCAATGCACCGAAAAACGCGCCGGGGGTGTTTGCCTTAATGGATCCCATGCCCGGTGCCATCGAGGCCATCAATCGCCTGGATGAGAAGTTCGATGTCTATATCCTGTCTACGGCTCCGTGGAATAACCCATCGGCCTGGTCGGATAAACTCAACTGGGTCAAGCAGCATCTTGGCGAAAGATTCAAAAAGCGCCTGATCCTCAGCCATCACAAGGATCTGCTCCGCGGCGACTTCCTGATTGATGACTGGGACAAGCACGGCACTTCGGATTTCCAAGGTAAATGGATTCAGTTCGGCAGCCAGGAGTTCCCGGATTGGGATGCGGTGGAAGAGTATATGAAAGACAAGGATTAATATATGAGTAACTACGTTGGAATAGGGTTGAAATTCTACCGGCAGGAAGATGCTGAGAAGGCGGCTGCGCGCGCGAAAGAGATTCAGTCGGAGGTGAACTCCGAGGAGGGCACGAAGGTCGAGTTTGAACTCTTTGATCATGAGGACGGATACACGCTCAGTATAGAAACTCTATCAAAGTATGTCGATGAGATTGATCTTGGCTTCGACATTGCCAACCGAATAGCGGCCTCTTTCCCAGAAATGAAGATGCGCTTCTACATGACGTGGGAGGGTCCGGTCGTGATGGAAGCCGTATCCAGAAATGGCGGGCTTTTTACTTTGGAACGAGTCCGTGATGAAGATGGATTCTTTCTCGCTGATGATGGTGAGAACGCCATGTTAATTGAACCGACAGACTGGGGCTTTTACGAGATTAAGGACGGGGAGGGGATTATCCCGGAAGGGACTACGAAGATAGAGGATTTCGGTTTTTGGCGCAGCGGGGCACTTAAGAGCGTAGTGATCCCTCCATCTGTAACTGAAATCGGCCGTTTCGCATTCGCCAGGTGCCCTGGTCTGGAGCGCGTGGTCATACCCGACTCCGTTACCACAATAGGCGAGGGCGCCTTCGAAGGTTGCACGGGCCTTGAAACCATATCGCTTCCGAATACAGTCAACGAGATTGGCATGGCCGCTTTCGAGGGTTGTTCGAAACTGGCATCTGTCGCTATCCCTTCCTCTCTGGATAGGATCGCTCCTTTCGCCTTCAGCGCGTGTACTTCCCTCACAACCATAGAGATACCGGAATCTGTCCATGTGATTGAGCGCTGTGCGTTTTCTGAATGCAGTGGGCTTACGCATGCTGTGATTCACTCGTCCATCATCAAAGTCTCCGCGTTTGAGGATTGCAGCAGCTTGCGCGATGTCGAGTTCGGCCCCTCGGTTTCGGAGATCCAAGTTGCTGCTTTCATTCATACTGCTTTGAGCGAAGAGGATTTACCGGAACATGCCAGGGTTAAGCCTAAGGACGATGATGAGAATGAGCATGTTTACAAAAGACCCGAGGACGTGGAAGATGAGGATCTGCCGTTCTAGGGCTTTTCCAAATACAGAACATTTTATTGGCGTTACAATCAATAGTTTAACAAACCAGATTATTATAATTCCAACAAGGATTTGAAAGATGAGAACTAGCGTAAAGGAGTCCACCCAACTGACGTCCCGTAAGTCATTCGGCTTCAGTACACCTTTGGTTTTTTGAAAGATATTGTTTGTTTTGACTATTGAAGTGAGATTCATTTCTAAATTATCAAAACAACATCAATTAATGCCTAATAATATGCTTAATTCAATTGTCGGGAATCTGAAAAAGAACCCCATCTTCAGCATGTCCCTCGGTTCCAAGGAACTATTCCATAGCAACTTTCTGGAGTATCTATTCACCCTTAACTCAAGTCTTTTCATTGACATGATGAACGGATTTCTTCCAGTTGCGAGTAAACTGCAGGGAGGGGTTACGTACCTTTTGGACAGAGAGTTGAAGGATTTCGACATCTGCATCTATCACGAGGAGAAGGATAACAAGGGCGAAGTCAGGACGGTGTATGACATCGTTCTGGAGAACAAAGTGAAGAGCATCCCTTATAAAGAACAGCTGAAGTTGTACGCGAATAAGGCAAAAGGCTCTGCTGGTTGCAGATTTATCCTCCTGACCCTTTCGAAAAACTTTCCGGATTTCGGTGACCCGGATATTGCAAACTGGATAACGCTGGGATATGCAGATTTGTTGAATGGCATCAACACCTTTTTCGTCAAATCGGGGAAACTGAGTGCTAAGACGATGTTTTATCTCTCAGATTACTGTAACTTCATATGTGAGATGGACAAACTCGGGCAGATTCTCACTCCCAATCTGGGGCAGGTCCTATTTGACAGAAGTGATATATTATGCCTCGAGAAGATACGGCTTCACGACCTATATATCAAGTTGCGCAGTTCTTGGTTTGCAATGACCTTGAAAAACGAGCTCAACAATGTAGGAATCCCAACCAATGTCGTCCATAGTTTCAAGAAATGCAAGTACCGCTTTGTTAATATCAATATCGACATGAACCAGGGGAACGGTCAGATTGCAGCCTGGATCTGTGACGGTAGTCAAGTGGACAAGGATGGTAATATGGCCGCGAACCTCTTTGAGGTGGTGATACAGGGTAACCAGTTCCGACACGGAATCAATCAGCAAAGTATTGGGACCCCCGGTAAAACGGGCAAAGAAAGGCTCAACGAGTTGTTCGACCGGCTAGGAACGATTCAAGACGCGAAACCTCTCGATTTCTTGTTTTTCGGCAACCAGCAAAAAAGTGTCTGCCCGAATAAGGCGGGCAAGCACAGGAATTATCCTCTTCAGAAATCCGGACCTTTCGACTGCTATGGCGACGACTATCTGTACCGGTACACGGTCATCGGAAATAACGAAACCATAGACATTCTGCTCAAGAGAATGGTTTCCGATATCAAGATGATCTGGGGCGCCATTCCCAATCTTTATTAGAAGACGGGCACCGCATTGTTTAGGCCAATTCTTTCAGTTTCTCCCACACCTTCACCATCGCCCATGTATCCAACCAGCGATACTCCAGCAGGGATTTGCGAGCAGCATCAGCGTCGGCGGGCATTTTACACTTCCATCCATCCTTTCTTCACATTCGCTACGATTTCAGCAGTGAAGATTGCACGGATCTGGGCCTCATCGGAGGAGGTGGCCAGATCACGCTTGAGCATTTCTTTTCGGCCGCTGCTGAAGTCGGTGTGATAGAAGACATAGGCGGGATAGCGCCCCGATGCCTCCTTGTTGGTCTTCCAGATTAGGAACTTATGAATCATAACCTTACCGCCGGATTCTTTCTTGAAGACGCGGCGCTCCAACAGGGTACTGGGTTCTAATTTGACGGCAGATGCTCCTAGCTCTTCGAAAGGGCAGATGTCGGTCAATTGCGTTACGCGGATGTCTGACTCCGTAGGTTTCTTGTCAGGCCGCTCCTGCACAATAGAAAGGCCCATAACGGAGACACCAGGGGTATTGCCTTCCAGAAGCCATCCCTTCTCCTCGTCGCATTTAAGTAGCGGATTCATCCGTATCTTCCCGTCATTCCCTTGGGAAACCAACTCAATCACGCTGAGTTCGTAAACCTGTTCGGGGCGTACCATCTGATAAGCGATGCCACGAGAATCGGAAAGAACATATTGCGATTCTGCATGTGCCTTGGACAAGCTCCCTGCGATTGTCTTCCGCTCCTTTTCCGACAGACCGGCAGACCCGACGGCAAACATCTGGAAAAGCCCGTCCTCGCGGCGAACGGCGAACATCAGGTCACGGATTCCCAGGTCGCCAGAGGTATAGCCGATGATGGCGGCGTCGATACTATGGCGCGGTTTAACCTTCCAGACAATAGGACTTTCGCTGTGGATTACCAGGCCCTCTGCGCCTTCGCCAACAACCCATTCATCATAGATGTCCTGTACTTCCTGGGCGGAGGAAGCGTTCCTCATTTGCACAGGACGGACCTGCTCCTCCTGGAAGAGAATACACAGTTGGTTGTGCGTATCTCCGTAATGCTCAGGTTTCCAAGGCTGTCCGTCGAGTTCGATAATATCGAAAGGAGCCAAACATAACAGGTCCTTCTTCGCATCGTCGGCCAATGCGGCCAAGACGTCTCCACAACGTGGGCGACCATCCGGATTGGGCAGATAGAGTTCTGCGGCGATGATGGCAGACTTCACGCCTGACTTCTTCAAAGCATCGGCAAAGACGTCCAGGCACTTGATGCCATCGGCTTTCTGATTGCCAGTAGCATTCAGCATGAATGCCTTGCCCTCCTGCCAGAACACCACTTGCATGTGGCCGTCAATTTTACGGGTCACGCAAAGGCGTTTCCCGTCCACCCGCTGTTTCAGTTTCGCACCCTCCACCAGCACGAACTTCCCTGCGATGTTTTTCTTATAATCAATGGCGGTTTGTATGTATTTCTTGTCCATACACTTATCCTACTATCGGTTTCAGTTCCAAATTCGTCAGCCTAAGAATCAAGGCGTACTTGTCGCCCTCCACGCGGCCTTCCAGAAAAGCGCGGTAAGGGGTGCCGCCGTTGGACAGTACAAGGGGGTCGATACCCTTGGAACCACCGCCGACAAGCATCATGGCATCGGCTTCTGCGAGTTTCTTCGCCATACCGAAGAGGAAGTCAAACGTAAGGCCATTGACATGCTGGACTTGATAGCTCTTCTTGAAGACGAACATTCGCATCGCCTTTTCCCGTGGGATGAGTTTTCCCGTGCAGCGGATGGGAATTCCATCCGTGGCGATATTGGCAGAAGTCGTGGTCTCTGGACGAACTTCTTTCTCCGTGCCGTCGGACAGAAATACATGTTCATCCAGGCGGACACCGTAGGCAACTTTGCCTTCCTCGGTAAGGAAAACTTTCTTCACGCTCTCGACCTTGAGACCGAATGTCTCCATATCCACCTCGGGGTCACTACTCAGGATGACGTCGGCTAGGCCCTCGCCGTATTGCTTCAGCAGGGCTTCATCGGCCGTAGCCATCGTCGCCTTTACCCGCCGCTCCGTCAAACTCATTTTCCCGTCGGCTGTTTTATAAATGGGCGATGGACGGTGGAACGTCGTTCCGAATGCTACCTCTGCATCGCGTTTGCTTTCGTTGGACAGATTGATCTTTCTCATAGTCGTTCGGTTTTAGAGCATACTGAAATCCAACTCGTCGATCTCCTCCTCGGGTTCTTCGTTATCATCGATGGTGGTTTCATCCGCAAGAGTTAACAGGGGGAATTCCTGTTTGTCGCCGGCGAAGAGAAAGAGACCACCGGGGGTATTCAGAAGGTATGCGTCGTTGTGGTTCACGCCTGCGCGGAAACTGAACTCGAACTTGTAGATATCGTTACCAATGGCTTCCGCAAGTTCCTCATTGACCAACTGATAGACAGACTCCCAGTCGTTGTCCAGAAATTCTTCCGTTGTGGCTTTCGGGCCTAGTTCGATAGGGGAATCGAAGGAGGAAGGGATTTCCGGGAGCAGCTTTCCATCCTCGCCAAAGGCGACCAGTTCCGACTTATCCAACCATCGGCCTTCTTCATCCACGGTGCCCTGCTTGAGGCCGCCCGAAGGGATAATGAGGGAATCGTCCGGGGAGAGATAGGCGGCATTGCATTCTTTACTGTTGCGGTCCGTAGCCACAAGGCTCGTCCAGCCGTAAATCTTTTTCCGCTCCAACTTGACGGGAGCGGCACCATAATCTTTGCCGGAAAGTCTGAAAATGATTTCTCTTGCCATGCACGAAAGTGTTAATTATCTATGTGTAGTTGTAAATATAGCACTATTTCTCGAATTACAGTTTCTTTTAAATGATTATTCATTGGAGGAACATTGTAGAGCTAAAATACGTTCCGAAAAACGACATTCCGAATGCTTTTTTTTTGATAGATGTTTCGGAGATTAAATCGAGCTACGAGTTTGGTATAATCGGTTATCACGATAACCTTTTTTGTCGATAATTTGGTTATTCAAATAAACTTTTCTATTTTTGTTATGCAAAAAGCATAAGACAATGGAAACTCTTTTCAAGAAGCATCATAAGTTGATTTCCCAGGTTAGCACAAATATCATCCGGGAAGCCATGAACACGATAACCTGGGAGAAACAACTGGTTGCCATACGCGGTTCTCGCGGCGTTGGCAAGACTACGCTGATGCGCCAGTATATCAAGTTGAACTATGGGATTCAGGCAGGGGAGGCCCTGTATTGTCTCATGGACAGCATGTACTTCACGAGTCATTCATTGCTTGCCCTGGCCGAGCGCTTTCACTTGATGGGCGGGAAGCATCTGTTTCTTGATGAGGTACACAAGTACCCCAGTTGGAGCAAGGAGATAAAGGAGATCATTGACCTGTACCCTGAAATGAAAGTCACTTTCTCAGGATCTTCGCTCCTTCAGATTCTGAATGCCGATGCGGATTTGTCCCGGCGTGTGCGAAGTTACGATCTCGCAGGGCTGTCCTTCAGGGAGTACCTCAGATTCTATCATGGCATAGCGTTTCCTGTCTTCAAGTTGGAGGATATTCTCTCCGCCCCCGATGCCATCTGCACCCAGGTTTGCGAAGCCTGTCATCCCCAACCCCTTTTTGAATCCTACCTTCGGGCCGGTTATTATCCCTTCTATGACGGGGACGTTGAAGATTACTATAGCAGGATAGAAAACGTAGTCAATTTTATCATTGAACAGGAGATGACCGAGTTTTGTGGGGTGGATCCCGCTAACACCCGGAAGTTGAAGGCCCTGTTGATGTTCCTGTGCGACAATGTTCCCTATGAAGTGAATATTGCCAAACTGGCCTCATACCTTGAATTGAACAAGGCGACAGTGCTTAGCTACCTGTCTGGCATGAAGAAGGCTGAACTTCTTCACCTTCTGTATTCGAGTAATGTCTCGGTGACGAAGATGCAGAAGCCCGATAAGATATATGTCCACAATCCTAACATCCTCTATGCTTTGGGATCGAGGGAGAACATTGGTACTGTTCGCGAATGCTTCTGTGTGAACCAACTTTCGAAGGACCATACGGTCGAGTATGGGAAAGCCAGTGGAGATTTCCTTGTTGACGGCCATATTACAATCGAAGTAGGCGGAAAGGACAAATCCTTTGAACAGATTGCTGATATTCCCGACTCATACATCTTCGCCGACGAAATGGAATTCCCTGTAGGGAAGAAGCTTCCTCTCTGGCTGGCCGGTTTCCTCTATTGAAAACGGTGGGGTTAATTAAGTAAAAACAAGAAAAAACCTTCTCTTGGCACCTCCCCAAAAACAGCGTTTTATCGCTGGTTTTTTGCGTTATTCCCTCTCAGACATGTCTTGCAGCGCCGATGTGTGTGGGGGGGGGCCTCGCTGAGTGCGGGTAACGTCCCGATTGTTGGGACGTTACCAGCAAAAATGGCCATTATTGCGGGTAGCCTGCCAGATTTCGGGACGTTACCCGCAGTACACGGTAACAGGAATAACCCGGTGATTGACTGTTCGCCAAGACTATGTGCAATCTTCCCAAGAAATGCTTATCTTCGCAAATAATAACTGTTATTGTTATGTGTCAATTCTTTACACGACTGATGCTGTTCGCCGTGGCCGCGCTGATGGCGTCCTGTTCCTCCGAGCCTGGCAGCCTGGAGTTGTCTTTTCAGTATAACAAACAGCCTGGCCCCGGCTCAAACCAGTATGCCGTCTGGGTCGAGAATGTCGACGGGCAGGTCGTCAAGACTCTGTATGTCACGGAGTTTACCGCCAAGGGCCGCAGCCGTGACGGATCCAAACCCGCCCGCGGTTATACCTACCGTACATCCTGCACGCCGACCTGGGTGCAGCATGTCGGAGCCGAGTCGCTTACGGACCAGCAGATCGATGCCTTTACGGGCGCCACGCCCGCCCAGAGCGGCGTCCAGACTTTTGTTTGGGATTTCACCGATCAATCCGGTCAGCCCGTGGCCAAGGGCACGTATCGCTTCTATATCGAGGCTACCTACAACGGCCCTAGTGTCGTGACCTATACGGGAACGGTCACCTATGGCGCCCCCGCCGGCGACCTTCCTGTCGAAACCTCTTATATCGAGGCCTCCGAAGATCGCAAGGATATGATTGCGAGCGTTCAGGCACGGATGATTCATTGACTAAAAAACTTGAATATGCAAAGAGTACTTGATTTCCTGAAAAAGGCAGGCGTCTATTTCCTCGCCACAGTCGATGGTGACCAGCCGGAGGTGCGTCCTTTTGGAACTGCTGAGATCATTGACGGTAAACTGTACATCCAGACCGGCCACGTGAAGCCCGTCGCCAGGCAGATTGCCTCGAATCCGAAGGTCGCGATCTGCGCCTATGACGGGAAAGAGTGGCTTCGTGTCAACGCCACCCTCGTCGAGGACCCGCGCGTGGAAGTGAAGAAGGCCATGCTGGACGCCTATCCGACCCTTCGTGCGATGTATAACGAGAATGACGGCAACACCGCCGTGTTTTACCTGAAGGACGCTAAGGCGACCATCAGTTCCTTCACGGCCGCTCCCATAGAGATCGAGTTCTAAGAAGAGGATACCGGATCCTTCACTCCATGCGGAAGAGCGACTTAATAGGGCTCATCCTCCTGGCGTTCGTTTTGGGGTGTCGTTTCTCGGCGCCCCTTGCGGACTTCTATGCGGAGCGCTGCTATTCTTTGATTTCCGCCGGTCTGTCGCTGGTCTCATCCGTCGTGCCCTTCTCGCTGGAGGAAGTCGTGGTCATCGGGTTCGCCGTGGCATTGATTAACTAGACTTCAGTGGGCCGGTGATCTGAACGGGAAGAATCCGAGATTGCCGGAAAAGCAGTATCTTTGTACTGTCATGATTCGCGTCGCTTGCATCGGAGACAGCATTACCTGGGGATTCACGCTGCTGAATCCCTGGAAGCAGGGTTATCCCGCCCTGCTGCAGGAAATGCTTGGTGCGGGGTATGAGGTCCGGAACTTCGGCTACAATGACGCATCGGCCCGTTTCGATGCCGATACGCCCTATGTGAAAAAACGTATCTACAAGGAAAGCCTCGAATGGAATCCCGACATCGTCCTCCTCATGCTCGGGACGAATGATACAAAGACCCGCAACTGGAATCCGGACATCTTCCGGCGGGACTACCGGAAGATCGTCGAGTCCTATCAGAACCTTCCGTCCCATCCGCGCGTCATCCTGATTGCTCCTATCCGGATCCATCTCATCCTGGGAAAGCCGCTGCTGGGTGTGCACCCCGATACGATGGAAGAGGGTGTCCGGCCCGCCATCCGTGAAATTGCGGAAGAAACTGGACTGGAACTGGTCGATCTTCGCGACCTGTTCATGGACACCCGGTATTGCCGGGACGGCGTCCATCCCCAAAAGACAGGTGCCCGGATGCTGGCCGAGGCTATCTATTCTTCGGTCCAATGGTAACACTGATTCTCATACTGGTCTGTAAATATGTATAAACTCGCAGTTTTCGACATAGACGGGACGCTGATCGACACGGAACGGACCGGGGTGGAATCGCTGGTCGTGACCCTTCGGGAACTGCTTGGAAAAGAGGTCCCATACGAAGAAGCCTACAAGGCTTTTGGCATCCCGAGCAGCAAGGTGGCCGGGCTGTATGGCTATGAAGACGCAGAACGTTTCGGAGAACGCTGGGAAGAGAATTTCATCGCCCTGTCGCACCACATCAGCCCGTTTCCCGGTGTATGGGATGCCTTGCGGAGAATCAAATCGACCGGTATCGCGACCGGTGTCGTGACTTCGCGGAACCGGATGGAGTTCGACTATGACCAATACCTTCGCGAGATGGTCCCTTTCCTGGACCATATCGTCTGCAGTGAGGACACTGTCCACCATAAACCCCATCCGGAACCCTTGCTCCTTTGCATCGAGAAGGCTTCCCGTGCTTTAGGAGAAACTGTCCTTCCCTCCGAAGTACTCTTTTTCGGCGATACGGACCACGATTATTCCTGCGCCCGCGATGCCGGATGCGATTTCGCCCTGGCCGACTGGAAGTCCCGCGGATGGCAGGACATCCCGGCCCGCTACAAGTTTTCCAATGCAGAGGAGATGGAAACGATTCTCCTATCAAACGAATAGAATACACGCAAATACTATGAAAAGAATCCTTACCGCTTTATCAGCCTGCCTGATCCTTCTTTCCTGCGGTCAGTCCCCGGAGAAGAAAGACATCGCCCTTGTCAATGACTTCTATGAGCATGTCCTGGGCAACAAGCCCATGACCGACAAGTATCTGCAGAAGACACTCTCCAAGGACATCCTGGACTCCATCTGGGAAACCGAATACGAAGATACCTACTCCTTCTGGGTATTCCGGACCGGCCTGCAGGACGGCCCTTCCAGCGCGTCTTCCGTGGAATCCATCGAGCCCCTGGGCGACGGCTGGTACCGCGTGACCTATTCCGATCTGGGCAACCCCGGCGTAACGGATGTGAAAGTTGAAAATGGCCGTATCACCGCCTATAAGTCCCAGAAGCAGGATGATAGCGTACTGGCCGCCATCGGCCGGTACATGACGGGAATCGGCTCCGACTATGCGCCCGGCGACTACTGCATCCCGTATTGCCTGATTGCCGGCACCGAGGAGGAGAATCCCGAAGATATCCGGATCTGGGGCGATTTCCGGGTCGAGAACTACAACCAGGCGGGCGATACCCTCAAGTCCGTCTCCGGCGGCAGCCATCCCGGCTGCATGCATGTGAAGAAGACCGAGGACGGCTTCGAAGTCTTCCGGTTCGATGCGGTCGGTGACGGTTCCGACTTCAATCCCACGGCCAAAGCCATTTTCGGCGACCGTTACGACGCTTTCATGGCACTCCATTCTGACGACGATGCCAGGAAGGCCGCCCGTGCGAAATCCATCCTCGATTATGCCGATGCCAACGGCCTGGAAATCTCCTGCTACCAGGACTTCGGCTGGCCCGCTGTAAGGATTAAGTAATTCCAAGCCCGTACTGGGAAGTCCGTCGGACAATGGCCGTCAACCGTTCCGGTACTCGGAAGGGGTGAGGCCGGTATGGGCCTTGAAGAACTTGAAGAAGACGGACTGGTTGGGAAAATGGAGTTTGAAGACGATCTCCTTGATGGCCAAGTCGGTGTATTTCAATAGATTCTTCGCCTCCAGGATGACGAAGTCGTCAATCCAGTCGGGGGCGGAGCGTCCGGAGGCCTGCTTGATGAGTTTGGACAGGTATTTGGGGGTCAGGCACAGTTTGTCCGCATAGAAGGCCATGCCTCGCTCGGTGCAGTGGTGTTCATTGACCAGGGCGATGAAACGCTCGAAAACCTGGTTCAGCCGGGCGGAGCGCTGGGAATCGGAATCCTTCCGGGCTTCGTCCACCTGATGTGCCCAGACATCGGTGGACAGATAGGTAAGGGAAGTCAGGAGAGAGCCGATGATCTCCTTTTTGTTCGTGAAAGGGGCGCCGACGATTTTCCGGGCCAGGTTGAAGTAGTCGTTGGCCAGGGACATCTGGAATTCGTCCAGGGTGATGCACGGATTGTCCAGCAGACGCATGCTGTCCTGGAAGACTTTCAGCAAGTCGAACCGGATGCCGGACATGAAATCCTTGGAGATCAGGACGAAGATCATTTCCATGTCACCGATCCGTCCTTCATTGTAATGGGACACTTTGACGATGTTCCCTGGAGCCTGGATCATGAGGGATTTCTCCCGCACTTCATACGAATTGAGGTTCACGTCCACCGTGAAATGCCCCTTTTTCAAAT
>JAEEGK010024852.1_pt1 | contig 12377 bp, 10 predicted proteins | sample 8958771 | NCBI WGS metagenome assembly JAEEGK01 (sample SAMN16246547, study PRJNA631951) | gut metagenome | biome: gut microbiome; feature: rumen; material: SC-attached | host: Bos | place: Iran: Karaj | collected 2018-10 | reverse complement strand
GCCATTACCTCTTGAAACAGAAATCAGTTTTTCAAGTAGCTTTATTTCTTCAGGTTGATCTATCAGTTCATGCGATATATATAAAAATATTTCACACAGACTATTAGAAATTTTATAATAAGCAGAGAATCCCTGAATGTTTCCGTTGCGCAGAGAAACAAGTGAAAAACTGTTATTCCCCAAAAAGCGTTCATCAATGCTTTTTGAATTCTGAATAAGAAGTTTTTTTATTTCTTCTGAATAATTTTTTCCATTTACTATCATGATGCTTTTTCCTTTATATTAATAGATAGTTCTTGTGTAATTTTTCTTGTTTCTGCCATGATAAAAGCAATGGCAAAAATGAATGATATTACGTCGCTGATTAAAGAAGCCCAGAGCATTGTTACAATATTATGACTTATAAGAGCCAGAATAATTGCCGATGGAACAAAGACGATTACGTCGCGGAGCAGGGCGAGCAGGGTGGATTTTCCGCTTTTACCCAGGGACTGGAGCATGATGGCTGCAGATTTTATAAAGCAGGTGAGGATGATTCCGCTCAAAAAGATTCTGACACAAAGTCGGGCATATTCGGTATATTCCGGGCTGTTGTTTTTTCCAAAAAGGGAAATTACAAAATCTGGGGCAAGTTCAAAAATCAGAAAGAATACTGTGCCGATTGCAAGGACAATTTTTGTAATAGTGCTGATTGTTTCGTTTACACGCTCCACATTTCCTGCTCCCATATTAAAGCCGATGATTGGCTGGCCTCCAAGACTTATTCCAATCACAATGGAAACAACAATTCCAAAAACCTTCATAACGATTCCCACAACCGCAAGAGGAATAACCGAGCCGAATGCCACTCCTGTACTTGCAAATGTTTCATAGCCGTATTTTGAAAGCAGATTGTTATTCACTGCAATGATTACCACAATTGAAAGCTGAACGATGAGGGAAGCCATGCCAATTGAGATAATCCTTGAAAGAATTGAAGTTTCCAGGCGAACTGATTTTCTGCTGATTTTAAAATTCTTCGCGCGGAAAAGATAGGCAATGCTCATGACAAAAGTAAGTGCCTGTCCGATAACAGTTGCGATGGCAGCTCCTTTTACACCCATATTAAAGGCGAAAATAAAAAGCGGGTCTAAGATAAGATTTGCGATTGCTCCTGCAAGGGTACAGGTCATTGCATATTTTGGAGAGCCGTCAGCACGGATTGAAGCATTCATTCCCTGCCCAATCATATAGAATGGTAAGCCGCTGCAGATTACTGTGAAATACTGGACGGCAAAATCATAACAAGTTTTTTCTTCCGGATTTGCTCCGAAGATTTTCAGGATTTGTGATTTAAAAATAAAGCCGATGAGGCAGAGAAGAATTGAGAAAATCACAAGAAGTAAAAATCCGTTTCCTACAGATTTGTCAGAGCGGTCCTTGTTATTTCTTCCCCATTCAAGACTGAAATTTGCAGCAGCCCCGTCTCCTACTAAAAGGGAAAGCCCCAGAGCCAGAACTGTAAAAGGATAGACGATATTTGTAGCTGCATTTCCAAAAGCACCAGCCGGACTCCATCCTATAAAAATCTGATCCACAATATTGTAAAGAGCCGCAACCAGCATACTGATAACACATGGAACCGAAAAATGACGAACAAGACGGCTGATTTTTTCTGTACCCAAATCATAATTTTTCATATAAACCTCACATGTTTTCAAAAATAAAAAGCAGCGATTGCGTTTCCAAAAACTGGACTTACGCTCATCGCTGCTCGTTTATGTGAAGAATCGAATCTGCTTTGTTGTTCCTTTATTTTATCAAATTTTTGATTTTGATGTAAGAAAGGTGATTAAAATTCTTTTCTATTTTTAATATCTCTTGCAAAAATCAGCTTGAAGACAGTTCGCACAAAAGGCTGAATAAAAAATAACTGAGTAAAAAAGGCAAAAGGGAAATTAAAACACATGAGTCGCAGCCACTGAACCAGAGCGACATGAATCTGGAATCCATTGTTGTAAGGATAGTAAAGGAAGGTTGCAATCAGACTCATTGCAGGAACCATTAATCCAACTGTGGCACAGATTATGCTCGTTTCAAAAAGGACTGGATGTGTGTTTTTCGGATCAAAGTTTTTGCAGGCGAGACGGAATGAAAGCGGGCTTCCGTAGACGCATTCCATAAAATAGGCAAAACAGAATTCAACCAGAACTACAGACCAGACCGGCATAACGCGGCCGAACATATAGATTCCGCCGATTGTTCTTACAGCTGCAAGAACACTGGTTGTTCCCACAGCCTGTCGAAGTGAATCTCCATTTACAACATAAATGCTGTAAAAAACATAAGCATGAACGGTAATTACAACTGTGATGAATGCAAAGACCATTCTCTGAAACTGATTTCTTGGCATAAGAAATCCTCCTTAAAAAAGAATTCTTAATGTGCCGTGATCAGATTTACTCGAAGTGGTGCTTCAACACATGTGTCGTTTGCATTAAGTTTTGTGAGTATAGCAAAAAAATCTTTCCTTGGTAGAGGTTTTTCTTTGGCGTGTCTGTGTTGAGTGAAAAAAATAATTGTGGTAAACTTTGTTTTATGAAAAATGATGAAAGTGTTTCTGTAAGAAAGAGTGCCCGGCCTTTACTTTTGATGCTGGGCTTGTTTATTTTTCTAAGTTCCATCTTTGCCCAGAAGAAGGAATCTTTTTTTGCTGACTGCGGACGAGTTTGGGATTTGGCAAAGTTCAATATAGTTTCGGAAGAGGATTTAAAAAGGGAAGGTGGACTTTCTGTAGAAGAAGCGTTAAGAACGCTCTTAAGAGTTCAAGGTGCAGGTTCGGCGTGGCAAAGTTCAAAGGAGTGGTACTTGATTAAGGAGCTTGCTCCCTTGGATAAAAAATTTAGCGAGGAAGAAAAAACTTTTTTGCTCTCTCTTTTTTATGCTGTTAAAAGACCTCTTCTTACGAGCGAAGAACTTTTTTCTCTTTCGCTTAATGCTCCGCTTACTGAATACGATGCCTTAAAATATGTTACCCGCTTTATTGGCAACACCTATAGCTGCATTGACGAGCCGGAAGAAATAGGCTTTACAGAACAGGGGCAAACTTATGGGAGGGCCTTTGACCGCAAGCTCATTTTGAGCAAGGGTGAAGAAAATGCCTCAAAGCCTATACTGCGGAAGGATTTTTACATTCTTCTTGCAAGTGCAATGAATACGAAAGTTTCTTTTGGAGGATATCCAACTGTTGAAGCGACTTATTTTTCCTTTTTCGAAAATGCAGTAAAAATCTACACGCAAGAAAAAAAGGATTTGGTTCACACGGGAAGCCTTTATGCAAAGCCAAAATTCAATGATGACTTTTCGCTAAGTTGGAATGTAAAGAAAAGACTTTTGGATGATGACAATACTTTTACGGAAATTACAAGTTATTCTGCGGATGGAAACAAACTTGCAAGTGAGACGATGACCGGAATTAGCGACTCTTTTTCTTGCAAAGATATGATAATGCTCATCATTAATTCTGGAAAGGGAAGGAAAATAGAATACGCTTCTTATCTTGTTCTAACAATAAGCCGCTACAATTCAGATTGGTCTGAATCTTGGGAAGAGACAGCCAGATTTGATTTGTCGGACGTAAAAATTGTGCAGGACCTAAAGATGATGAACCCCGGTACCTTAAAGACTTTTGACGGGGAATGGGTTCCCAAAACAATATCACTTAAAAGTGGGGTCTTTAAAAAAGAAGCATTTTATCTTCTTCATTCTTATGAGCACCGCTACAGGAAAGATGAATTCAACAGGGACAGCTTTGCTCTTTTTACGGTGGCAGATGATACTTCTGAATTTAAAAACTCAAAGCATGAGTATCTTTTTTGCGGTGGACTTGATACGGAAGATACCCATATACTTGAAGTGATGATTGACGGGGATGCAAAGAATGGTTTTGTTCTTCATGTTTCGCCTGAATCAAAAGAAGCTTTTGAGAAAAAATAAATATGGGAAAGAGCTGAATTCTTTATGTGGTTGGAACAGACCCTGGCTCTTCTGAGCTTATGACGCTTGGGGCTGTAAAAACTTTGCAGAAATGCCCTGTGATTTTTTACCCTGTGACCCAAAGCAAATCTGGGCAGCAAAAAAGCCGTGCGCTAGAAACTGTAAAAGGTGCTGTTGACCTTGGCAAAAAGATTCTTCTCCCCCTTGGAAGGGATGAAAAGATTAAGAAGAATCTTGCGGAAAAGCTTGCCGAAGTTGCTAGCCGTGAGCTTGGCCGTGAAATAGAGCATTTTTCTGTTTCTATAGAGGATGTGCCGCAGGATGAATGGAAGGAAAAGGTTTACGATAAGGTGGCGGATTCTTCCAACAAAAACGTGTTTGTAAAACCCGGCTATACTATGTAGAAAAGCAGGCTCTGCAATGGGTTTTCTTGTCTCCAGTTATGTCAGTACGGAAGACCCTTTTGTGTATTCTGTGGTTAACTTCAGATTTATTAGGGAACAGGAAGCTATTAGGGAGTTGAAGATTTTTGTCAGTGGGCAAGATGATTGTGCTGATACAATCTTCTTGCACAGATTACTGAACTTCATCAGAAAGCTCAGAAAGGGGAGTTGTGATGGCAGAAAAAAAGCAAGGATATGCCAGTTATAAACGTGCGGAGCTTCTCTCAATTTTAAAACCATTTTTAGGTAAAATTGTAAACATTCAAACTGGCATTGAAGCTAATCTTTCAAAGCATTCAATTGATAAAATGACAAGTGCAAAGGCTTTGGAAAAGTCAAAGAGAAATGGATTTACGCTGAACGAGCATTTTGAGCTTGCCGCAAAGATTAAGCCTCTTTATGAGTCGGCGATTTTAGTTACATCTCATGGCAACCTAAAGAATCCAGACGATCCAAATGTTCTTTCAATAAAAAGATTTGTTTCTGCCGCTATTTTACAAAGCGGTAGAAAGGCAGATGTGTTGATTACTGTAAAAGAAAGCATTGCGAACGGACACAGAATATATTCAATAGAACTTGATGAAATAAATAAAGCCTCCGAAAGATTCGAAGGCTTGAGTGACGCGGCTGAAAAATCAGCGGACAGGGCAACTAAGACACCTCACGTCGATAATTCAAGTATAGCAAATGAAGCCAAAAAGTCAAGCGAGGAACACAAATGACCGCTAAAGATTTAAAAAACGCACTTTTACAGGAAGCTGTTCAAGGGAAACTTGTTCCTCAGATTGCAAGTGAAGGTAATGCAAAAGATTTGCTTGAAGAAATACGTAAGGAAAAAGCAAAGCTTATAAAAGAAGGAAAAATCAAAAAAGAAAAGCCATTGCCTGAAATTACGGAAGAAGATATTCCGTTTGATATACCGGAGAGTTGGTGCTGGTGTAGGTTTTCTGATATTGCATGTTTTTTTAATGGAGATAGAGGTCATAATTATCCAAATAAAAATGAATATGTAGATAAAGGTATTGCATGGATTAATACTGGACATATTACAGAAGATAATTATCTTTCTAAAGATACAATGCACTATATTACAGAAAAAAAATATTTATCGTTAAATCCTAATGGAAATATACAAAAAGGAGATTTAGTATATTGTTTACGTGGAGCAACATTTGGTAAAGTTGCTAGAATTGAACCTTATGAAAAAGGTGCAGTTGCATCTTCTTTAATGATTATTCGATTATTGAATACCACATTAAGAGAATATATCTTAATTTATTTAAAATCTCATTTATCATATGAACAATTGCATATTTATGATAATGGTTCAGCTCAACCAAATCTTGCAGCTAAAGATGTTGCAAAGTACCTTATACCATTACCGCCAATCGAAGAACAAAAACGCATAGTTGCTGCAATAGAAAAAATCATGCCGCTAATAGAGGAATACGGCAAAAAAGAAACAGAACTAAAAGCCTTTAATGAACAAATTAGCACATTCATAAAAAAAGCAATTCTGCAGGAAGCCGTTCAAGGAAAACTTGTTCCACAAATTATCTCAGAAGGAAACGCAAAAGATTTACTTGAAGAAATAAAAAAAGAAAAAGCAAAACTTATCAAAGAAGGTAAAATCAAAAAAGAAAAAATTCTGCCTGAAATTACTGAAGACGAAATTCCTTTTGATATTCCAGAAAGCTGGTGCTGGTGTAGATTGGGAGAAATTGGTGATTGGAAAGCAGGATCAACTCCTTCACGCTCTAATCCAGAATTATATAATGGAAATATACCTTGGTTAAAAACTGGAGATTTAACTGATGGCGATATAAATGAAATACCAGAATGTATTTCGAAAAAGGCACTTGAATCTTGTTCTATGAGATTAAATCCTATTGGTTCAGTATTAATTGCAATGTATGGAGCAACAATCGGAAAACTTGGTATTTTGAAAATTGAAGCAACAACAAATCAGGCTTGCTGTGCATGTGTCCCATACAATGGGATTTACAATAAGTATTTGTTCTATTATTTAATGTCTCAAAAAAAAGATTTTACAGAAAAAGCAGAAGGTGGAGCTCAACCAAATATTTCACGAGAAAAACTTGTTGTTCATTTATTACCACTACCACCATATGAAGAACAAAAACGCATAGTTGCCGCAATTGTAAAAATGCTGTCATTATGCGAAAAACTTGGAGAATAAAAAATGAGTATTCAGGAAACAATAAAAAACTCTTCTTTATGGCCAATTAATTTTAATTCAGATTCTGAAATTGAATTATTAAAAAATAATGTTTTAAAATTATGTGAAGAAGCTTGCGAAAGGATGAAAATTACATATATTCACTTTCCTCAATATACTTTGCATGATGAAACTCATATTTCAAATATGATTACATTAATTCCAAAGATTCTTCAAAGTAAAATTTCTTCATTAAATGAACTAGAAAAATTATTGTTAATTCTTGGTATATGTTTTCATGATATTGGAATGGCACCCACAGAGGATGAATTAAAAGCTATCTTAGATTCTTCTGAATATGAAGTATTTTTTGAAAATTGGAAAATAAATCATTCCAATTTTGTTGATTTGTTATCTAAAAGAGACTCATCAATTTATAACAATTCTGAAAAAAACAAAATCAATGAAAAGATTTCTTTACTTGAAAAGGCTTGTCTTACTGAATATTTAAGGCAAAATCATCCTCTAAATGCGCAAAAATTTATTGAAACTCAATATTCTGATGATAAGCGATTATCATTTCATGAAATAAATATTTCACCATTTATCTGTAAATTAGCAATTGCACATGGAAAAGATATCTCGTATATAAACGATGAAAATGGATTTAGATGTGATGAACAGATTCAAACATATGAAGTAAACATGTCTTTTTTAGCCATATTAATTCGATTAGCAGATATTTTGGATTTTGATAGAAGCAGAACTCCTGATCTTTTGTATAAGTCAATCAAACTTGAAGACCCAATTAGTATTAATGAATGGGAAAAACACAGATCTATAAGAGGATGGTCAATTTCTGAGAATGAAATTATTTTTACAGCAGAATGTACACATCCTGTTTATGAGAATGTAGTCAGAAATTTTATTAATCAAATTGAAAAAGAATTACAAGATTGTATTACCCTTACAAAAAAATATCCTCAAAAATTTTCAAAATATTCATTAGATTTACCATTTTCTATAGATAGGTCTAGAATAGGCCCTAAAGATAATTCCTATATTACTCATAATGTAGAGTTTTCATTATCTCGAAATGAAATAATAAATCTTCTGATGACAGATAAACTATATTCAAAGCCGTCACTATGTATTCGAGAATTACTTCAAAATGCAGCAGATGCTATTAGAACGAAAAAATCTTTATATGCTATGGAAGATATAAATTTTGATAAAGGAAAAATAGAATTTTATCATTATTTAAATTCTAACAATGAAGAAATACTAGAATGCCGTGATAACGGTATTGGAATGGATCGAGATATTATAAATAATTATTTTACTAGAGTTGGAAGAAGTTATTATAAATCACCTGAATTTCATCAACTTAGAAAAGAATGGAAAGAAAAAGGTGTTGATTTTGATCCTTGTTCTCAGTTTGGAATAGGATTCATGTCATGTTTTATGCTTGGTGATCAGATAGAAATCATTACAAGAAAAGATTATGGTATAAGAAAAGATGCAAGTACTCCTCTAGTAATAGAAATTAATGGAACAGAAGGAATTTTCTTTATACATGAAGGGGATGATAAACAAGAGACAGGCACTATTGTTCGTATCAAAATACGTGATAAAAAAACATATTATGACCTTTTTAAAGACAATGTTAAACTTATTTCAACTCTTCGGGGGTATGCCCTTGGTGTAGAATTTCCAATTTATGGAAAATGTGCGATAGAAGAAATAAAACAAGAAACTTTAATTGAACCAGGTGTATCTAGAAATCCCTCTTTTTTGGAACTTGTTGGTATAAAACAATTAAAACGTTTTTCTATTGATTTAAAAAGTATATCATCCGATTTATCAGGAACAATTAATGAATCTTTTTTAGTTGATGAAAAAGGAGTATTGGCATTAGAAAATAATGAAGCTGCTTGGATTATAGAAAAAAAGACGACAGACAAAGATGTACAACTCAGATTTCAAAATTATTTGTATTCAAATCCAGAAAAATTGCATTCAATTTGTTTTGATGGAATATTAATAACTGGTCATGGTGGAAGAGTTGGAGATAAACGAAAAGTAATTGATTTTATTGGCTGGAGAAATCCGGGTACCTATAATAATGCATCTTTTTGTGTAGATGTTCGTGGTGCTTTAAAAGCAGAAATTACTCCTGCTAGAATACCTATCGAAAAATCATCTATGCATTCAACTCCAAAATGGCATAAAATATATGATTACATAAACAAAGGCGAATCTAAAATATGGGGAGAAATTATTTCAAATAAAATCTCATCTCCAGATGTTTTCTGGCAATTAGTAAATATTTATGAGCCCAATTTATTATTTTTGGAATCAACGAATGTATTAAATCTTTTATTTCCAGTTTTGAAGGATGGAAAAATTTCGTATAAACCAACAATAGAGTTTTATAATTTTAAAATCGAAAAAAATAGGATTATTACAAATGAAGGAGAATTTTTACAATTCCCAGAGTATTGTGAAAAATGGATACGAAGCCATCATGGTTGGAATTGTAACTATTTAGCAACACGACTTCTTATACTTTGTTCATTAATGAAATTAGACAATAATCAATCTTCTTTTAGTATTGATACAAAAAGTGATAATTTTTGTATTGGCGATAGAATACTAAAAGATGACTACAACTTAGTGCTGGGAATAAAATTTGAAGAATCTTGTAAACGGTATTTCTCAATATTTTCTGAAAATCCCATTATTAATTTACAACATCCATTATTTAACCTTGCAAATGAAGTAAAATATAAGACTAATAAAAATGATATTGAGAATTTTGCATGGAAAATGTGTTTAAATATACCTGGTGCATTAAAATCCGATGATAATAATTTAAATATATCTAATAAAAGTTTTCTAAAGTATCTAGGAAATCTTTATTTTTCTATTGATTGGGTAAGATATTCACCTGACTTGAAAGCACCGTATTTAGTAAAATTATCAAACAGTAAAGACTTTTCAATTACTGAAGAAACATTAAAATCTTGGATGAGTATTAAAGATGATTTTATAGATTATTATAATGAAACTGAAAGTCATTTTTTCATGAAGACTCCATTAAAAAATGAACAATAATCATAAATTAATTGGATAATCATTTCAAAAAACTTGCTAAATCCGTCCAAAAGTGTTATATTTGTAGCAATCCTACAAATATGAGGTGTTTATGCTGTTAGAAATGAGATTTAGCAACTTTTTTTCGATAAAAGATGAAGTTTGCATTGATTTTAAGGCTGGAAATATCAATACTACCGGTGCAAAAGAATTAGCAGATAATATTTTCACTTTTAATGATGATACTCTTCTAAAAGTTCAGGGACTTTTTGGACCAAATGCCTCTGGTAAATCCAGCATATTAAAAGCTGCAGCAAGTTGTGTGCAAATTATTCTAGAATCACATCTGTATAATGAAGGCGTAAAGTTTAATTATATGCCTTTTAAGTTCGATGGATATTTCAAAAAACCTAGTTCATTCTTTATTGATTTTATAACCGATGGAATTGAATACGAATATTCTTTCACACTTACTAGAAATGAAATCCTAACAGAAGAGCTTTATTATTATCCGGGAAAAAGAAAAGCAAAAATCTTTACAAGAGATGAGTCTAAAGGTCCTGCTAAAACAGATATTTATAGTTTTGGTGAAGGACAATTTGTAAAGCCAATAGATGTTGCTCAAAGTACAGGAACAAATACTCTGTTTATAAGTAGAGCAAGTCAAATGGACAGAAAGATTGCAAAGACTATATATAATTATTTTAGAACAGAATTGTTAATTGGTCTTCCACAACTTTCTGGCGAATATGCAGTTAAACTCTTCAAACAGAATAAAGAATTAATCCTTGAGGCCTTAAAAATGGCAGATAGTGATATAGTTAGTATCGATGTGAAAATTGAAAAAAAAGTTTATACAGTTCCACCTGCTTATTTACAAGTTGGTTCTAATACAATTCCATCTATTCCTATGCAGCAGACTGTTGAAGAAATCAATTTTTACACCAAGCATAAAAGAAATCCAGATGTACCATTTCACCTTGAAGCCGAAGAATCTGCCGGTACTATACAGATTTTCTCACTCCTTCTTTTGCTTCTTGATGTCTGCAAAAACAATAAAACCCTTATTCTTGATGAGTTTGATGCCAGTTTGCATACCGAGCTTGCACAGTTTATTCTTGATATGGTAAATGCATCTAAATCTGCTCAATTCCTTTTTACGAGTCATAACACAAATCTTCTGGACATCAAAAAAATGAGAAGGGATCAGATTCTTTTTACAAACAAAAAAGAAGATGGATCTACAGAAGTTTACTCTTTGTTTGATTTTAAGGATTTTAGAGAAAATATGGATGCAGAAAAATGTTATCTTGAAGGAAGATTTGATGCAGTTCCTTATATCAATTCTTCTATCAGCGTTATTAAAAATCTGCTGGGAGAATAAATATGGGAAGAGAGAGAAAATCAACTCCTAGAAAGATGCGACCTCAGTTTCTTGTTCTCTGTGAAGGAGAAACTGAAGAAGTTTACATCAACTTTCTAAAACAACGCTACAGACTCCCAATCAAAATTGTCTCAAAGATTATTGGAAGTAATATTTCTCAACGGTTAATCAAAAGGCATAAAGAAGAATTATCTGGAAATCCGTCTGAAATAAAAACCTTTCTTATGTACGATGGAGATGTTCCAGAAGTATTAAATACCCTTAAAAAATGTGATGGCGTAATGCTGATCAGTAAGCCATGTATTGAAATCTGGTTTATTTCACATTACAAAAAAGCCCCGGAAACAGATTTAACAAGTGAAGCATGCGTAAAGCAATTATGTACCCTTGCCGGTTGGGAACAGTATAAAAAAGCAGTACTAACAATTAAACAACAGGATTCTCTTTGGGAAAACAGAATTACTGCTGTTACAAATATGAAAGATAAAACAGAAGCTAATAAAACTTACAGTACAATTTATCAATTCATCAATACTCTGGAAGAAGAAAAAAAGAAATCATAATTCCCTTTACGCCCAATATCATCCTCTTTCTGCCATCTCCCCCTTCATCCCCTCAAACTCATCTTCATCAATACAAAACCTCCCCATATCAACATGCCCATCTACAAAAACAACCCCTTCTGCTTCAAGCTTTTCCTGCTGCACATCAGCCCCTCCAAACGCAAAGCTCCCGGAACAGAATCCTTCTGCATTCACAACTCTATGGCAGGGAATCACTCCAGGTTCAGGATTTTTATGAAGAGCATTTCCTACATACCGCCGCAGGTTTTTATTTCCGGCAAGGGCGGCAATCTGAGAATAAGTTGCAACCTTACCGCGGGGAATAAGCCGGACTGCCAAATAGATTTTTTGAGCAATTGGAGAAATCATAAAATAATTATACCACGTATATTTTCTTACAACAAACTTTGATATTTATACAAGTAAATCAGCCCGACCGTAATAAAATTATTATGACATAATTTAATTCGCGCGAGCGAGTCGTAAAAGAGGTGTAAATATGAACGAAACATTAAAAGTCTTAGAAACAAGAAGAAGCTGCAGAAACTTTAAGCCGGATATGATTAAGGATGACGAACTCAAAGCCATAATAAAGGCGGGAACCTTTGCAGCAACCGGTATGGGAAAACAGAGCCCAATCATCATAGCGGTAACAGATAAAAAACTCCGTGATGAAATCAGCGAAGAAAACAGAAAGATTGGCGGCTGGGGAGAAGGATTTGATCCGTTCTATGGTG
>JAEEGK010024850.1_pt1 | contig 12377 bp, 9 predicted proteins | sample 8958771 | NCBI WGS metagenome assembly JAEEGK01 (sample SAMN16246547, study PRJNA631951) | gut metagenome | biome: gut microbiome; feature: rumen; material: SC-attached | host: Bos | place: Iran: Karaj | collected 2018-10 | reverse complement strand
ATTAGGCCGTCCTGTCCAGTTCGCCGACGACTGCATGAAAGCTGCCGACAAAGTGGCCGCATTGAAGCCTGGTGAAGTGATAGTGCTCGAAAACCTCCGCTTCTATGCCGAGGAAGAAGGCAAACCGCGCGGCATCGAGAAGGGCGAAGAAGGCTACGACGAAGCCAAGAAGGCCGTGAAAGCCTCGCAAAAGGAATTCACCAAGACCCTTGCCGGCTATGGCGAATACTACATCAACGACGCTTTCGGCACTGCCCATCGCGCCCACGCCTCGACCGCTTTGATTGCCGACTACTTTGATGCCGACCACAAGATGTTCGGCTACCTGATGGGCAAAGAAGTGGCTGCCGTGAACAAAGTGATGAACGAAATCCAGCATCCTTTCACTGCCATTATGGGTGGCTCGAAGGTCTCCACGAAGATTGAAATCATTGAGAACCTGCTCACTAAGGTCGACAACCTCATCCTTTGCGGTGGCATGACCTACACCTTCAAGAAAGCCCTCGGCGGCAAGATTGGCAACTCCATCTGCGAAGACGACAAACTCGATCTCGCCCTTGACATCCTTGCCAAGGCCACGGAAAAGGGCGTCAACCTCGTTTTGGCCGTCGACTGCGTGGTGGGCAACAAGTTCGCCAACGATTCTGACACTCAAGTCGTTGACCCGATGAACATTCCTGAAGGCTGGGAAGGCATGGACATTGGCCCGAAGACCCGCGAATTGTTTGCCGGCGTCATCAAAGGCTCGAAGACCATCCTTTGGAACGGTCCCTGCGGCGTGTTTGAGTTCGACACCTTCGCTCAAGGTTCCAAGGCCATTGCTATGGCTATCGCTGAGGCTACCAAGGACGGCGCTTTCTCGCTCATCGGCGGCGGCGACTCGGTGGCTTGCATCAACAAGTTCGGCCTCGCCGACCAAGTTTCATACGTTTCCACTGGCGGCGGTGCTCTGCTCGAAGCCATCGAAGGAAAGGAACTGCCTGGCATTGCGGCAATTAAGAAGTAATTGTTTTGATACATTGTTACAAAAAAGGCGGCTTCGGCTGCCTTTTTTTACTTTCAAAAGTAAAAAATGACATTCATTTTTATTTCTCTAAAGTAAAAAATGAGTGTAAAATTTGTTTTTCTAAAGTAAAAAATCGTAATTTTGCGGCGTATAAAATTAGAAAACCATGGATAATTTGTTCAAGACTTACGGTCGCCTGCTGGCCGATACCGATTTGAGTTTTACTCGATACTTGTATGACAAAATCAATTGGGACAATAGGCTGATTGTCATAAAGGGAGCGAAAGGCGTAGGTAAGACGACTTTGCTGCTGCAACATATCAAACGCACTTTTGCGGACGCAAAAAAGGCCTTGTATGCTTCTTTGGACCATATTTGGTTTGCCAACCACACCCTCCTTGAACTGGCGGAATACCATTATACGCATGGCGGTACACACCTTTTTTTGGACGAAGTCCATAAGTACAAAGGCTGGCAACAGGAAATCAAGAACATTTATGATTCTTATCCCCATCTGCATATTGTGGTGACGGGTTCCTCGATGCTGAAATTGGAAGAATCACTTATAGCCGACCTTTCGCGCCGTCACCGTGCCTATACGATGGAAGGGCTTTCTTTCAGGGAATACTTGAAGTTGGAGCAAGTGGCCGACCTTCCCGTACTGCCCTTGCAAACCATACTGAACAACCATTTTTTTGAGGCTTCGCAAATCACATTGAAAGTGAAGGTGCTTCAATACTTTGAAAAGTACATAGAATCAGGCTATTATCCTTTTTACCGCGAAGAAGGAGACGGTTTTCCTGACAGGCTACAACAAGTAATAGACACCGTTGTCACCTCTGAAATTCCAGCTGTGAGCCATATTGAATATGATTCGGTTTACAAGGTCAAGCAACTTTTGGCGATACTGGCCGAAACGAAGCCTTATACCTTGAATATCTCGTCACTTTGCACCACATTGCAGTCGTCGCGCAACAATGTACTGAAACTTTTGGACTTGATGGACAAGGCAGCCTTGATACGTCGACTTTACGCCACGGAAAGCGGAATGAACATGCTGACGAAACCGGAAAAGATACTTTTCTACAACACCAATCTGATGTATTGCCTGACTCCCCAAGTCGATTCAGGAACTATGCGAGAAACTTATCTTGCCTCACAAGTTAGTGTCAATCACCGACTTTATATGCCAAACAAAGGTGATTTGGTCGTAGATGGAAAGTGGTTGTTCGAAGTGGGCGGCAAGGGAAAAAATTTCTCACAAATCAAGAACATTGAGAACAGCTTCGTTGTGAGCGACAATATGGAAATTGGTTATGGAAACAAGATTCCTTTATGGCTTTTTGGTCTGTTGTATTGATGAAATGCGTATTTTTGCCGATAGTTTGAAAATTTTACAAAAATGAAAAAAGCATCTTTATTTTTAGCCTTGTTTTTCGGATTCATTCCGATGCTGAACGCCCAATGGACAAGCCCCGGCAACGGCACCACCTACAACATTGACGACCTTATAGAAGTGAGCGAAGGCTGCGTCGTGTGGAATGAAAGCAACCAACAGTATAGAATCGAAAACGATGTCACCATTTCGGCCAACGACAAACTTGATGTCAACCATTCCTTGTACTTTGGCAACAATGTCACCCTGACCATCAAAGGCTCGATAGACGCCATCAATACGGATGATTATTACTGGTTGGCTTTCTCTGGCAATTCAGGTGTGAATGGTCGTATCCGTTTAGAGGATGCCACCGGCCCGTGCGTGTTCAGAAGATGCAACATTACACAATTGGACGGCATACAAATTATTGAAAGCGAGGCTGTTTTTACGGACTGCCATTTCCATACTTTCCGTTGTGAACAACAAAGTGCTGTTGTCAATTGCATGAACTGCGACCCCGTGTTCACGAATTGCGAATTTGACAATAATAATGGTTCGGCCATCAGTTCTCCGGCCAATGGACAAACCTCGCCGCAAATCACCGACTGCATTTTCTTTTTAAACCTGAGTAACAACCCTCATATCAATCTTGGACCTGGTGCAGAAGACAGCATCCGCATCGTGAACTGTACCATTAACAACGGAGATTATATGGCAGGTGGCATCAGCATTGCCGACTTGATGGGAATTGGCGACACCAAAATCCTGTTGAAAAACAACAACATCTATTACAATCGCTATGGCTACAACCAACAAGGCTATCACCTCAGTTCAACCATCATTGGAAATACGTTTGACCGAAACAAACTCGAAACCAACCCGATGAACGGCGGCAGCGGTATCAGCATTTATGGCATGGATGAGAACAACAAGGCTTACATCCGAAATAATGTCATAACAAACAACCATTGGGGCATTACTGTCATTAATGCCGCCAATGTCGACCTTGGAACCATGAATGATTGGGGACATAATATCATCCATGATAACGGTCATGTCACTAATTATGGAATGGACTATACTTACTTTGACCTATACAACAATACTGCTATCGACATTATGGCTGTGGGCAATTATTGGGGAACTGTTGATGAGCAAGAGATTGAAGAACACATCACCCACCAATTCGATGACCCAAGTTTGGGATTGGTCAATTACATTCCTTTCCTCACTGATGACGGAGTGAATGATGCTAAAACAATTGGTTTTGAGGTTTATCCAAATCCTGTTTCCAATGGCTCATTCAGCCTCATTTTGAACGAAGCAACGCCTTCCGAGATGGTGATTTACAACATTAAAGGACAAAAAATCGCTTCGCAATGTATTGAAAATAAAATAAATACAATTAATGTAAACGCTTTGGAGAGCGGTGTTTATTTAGTTAAGGTAAGGAACGCCAAAGAAACAATGGTGAGGCGTATCACTATCGTTGAGTGATTCAACTTTGAAAACAATGTATGAAAGGCGGCTTCGGCTGCCTTTTTTTATTTTTTGTGGCATAGCATCAAAAAAGTACGTATTTTTGCCAAAAAATAACACACCATGTTTGAAACAGCAAACCTAAAAATTGATAGTCAAACGCTTAATCGAGCCTATCTTTATGCTCAAGCGCACAATATTGACTTGTCAGCTTTGATAGAGTCATTTCTATTGCAGTTTTCTATGGGAAAAATCAAGGAAGTGCGTAACATTAAGATTTCCAAAGAAGTAATGGATTTGGCGGGTAGTCTTTCCACAACTGAAATTTCCGATGATTGGAAAGCAGAAAAAGAAGCTTATCTCACTGAAAAATACAACCAATGAAACTATTTATTGATACTAATGTAGTCCTTGACTTGCTTCAATACCGTGAGCCTTGGATTAACGATACTATTGTTTTGTTTCAGTTGGCAAAAGAAAAAAAAGTTGAATTAATCGTAACAGACTTGACATTTGTCAATGTAGTTTATATTGCTGGAAAGAACTTTGAAAAGAAAAAACTTCATGAAACGCTTGTAGGCTTAAAAAAACTAGTTTCGGTTATACCGATTGGAGATGCTTGCATAGAACAAGCCTTAAATGGCGAATTTCCTGATTTTGAGGATGCTACACAATATTTTGCAGCCAAAAGAGAACATGTCGATTACATTCTTACCCGTGATGAAAATGGATTCAAAATTTCTGATATTCCAGTAATGAATGTAACTGACTTTTTGAACAATTTCTATAATTTTTAAACCATGTCAAAAACCATAGTAAATATCATAGACAAAAGCAATCCATTGCCCGCATATCTGTTCACCAAGGAATATTACGAAGACGGCGACGAACTGCTGTTTATCTCCGCCGAGGAAGAAGTCAACTGCATCCCTTTGTTAATCAAAGCGTTGGATATTGATGAAACGCTTGTGAAAACCATTGTTGTCAAACGGTATCAAGACAAGTTCTTGTATGAACACATTTGCCGCACCATCAAGGGTAATCTGATTCCCAACAAGCAATATTTCCTTAATCTGGCAGGCGGTAACCGTTACATGACCTTGTCGGTGCAACACGTTTTCGAGGAATTCAACACCTTGTTTTTCTACACGCAAACCCGCGAGAATCTGATTGTCAAAACCATTTTCGACCATAGTATTTATGATGACGACGACGAAGTATTTCCCATCAAGCACCGTATGACACTGAAAGAGTATTTTGGCCTCTACGGATTGCAAAGCGATGTGGACCAACCGCGCAAACAAGTGAAAGAGACTGCTTTCTCACAACATCTGTTCACTATGTTTTCACAGAATATGTTTGGCCGTGGCGATTATCAAGTGATGGAAACCTTGCGAGAGAAATACCGCAACTGGAAGTTCCTCATCATCTCACAGGTCGAAAACCCCGACAAAGGATATATGACTGCCATCCCTAACCTTAGTAAGTTCTTGAATTTCATTGGTTTCGTTCCTGAGAGACAAGGCTCTTTGCAAAACTATGAAATCGAATACCTTACGGGCGGTTGGTTTGAGGAATATGTCTACGCGCTGGTTAAAAATGTGCTACAACCCGACGACATCGCCATGGGTGTACACATCTCCAACGGTGTCATCAAGCATAACAACGAGTTGGATGTTTGCTTTATGAAGGCCAACAAACTGTTTGTCATTGAGTGTAAGACCGGAGTGACGAGCGAAAGTCTCTTTAATGAAATTGTCTATAAAGTCTGCGCTTTGAAGGAAGTGCTGCTTGGCACAAGCAATTCCTATATCTTCTCATTGAAGAAAGACAATAAAGGCATTTGGAAAAAGACCGCAAAATATATGGGCATCACTTTCTGCGACTGGCTCAACCTGACCAAACCAGAAATGCTGAAGAACATCCTCAAATCGATGGATAAAATTGCCAAAGAGAGCTAAAAGAGATTTTGAGAAATTTTTCCATTGTTTTAAGTGATCGTTCAAAAAATAGTATTCTTAGCTGTAAGTTATCACCCGTCAGCTATCAGCTCAGTAGCACTATGGCTGATAGCTGACGGCCAATTTCTCTTGCCTTTTATATAACGCTCATCTACTTAAGTAATTGTTCAAAATTAAACTACAGTATCATTTGACTTCGAGACGAACCAATGTCCCGTAGTCTCGCGTCTCGCAGTCCAGTAGTCTTATATCTAAATTGTAAACTAACTTTACTCATATACTTATCTAATGATTGAAAGCATTCACAAATACCACTTTTTTATCCGCTACCAACAGTTGAGAGTCTAATCCGAAAAACACTGCACGATTGTCATCAAAATGCCCGGCAGGAAAACCAAAACACAACGGATAATCGAAATCTGCAACGGCCTCAGTTATAACCTCTTCCACACTCATTCCAAATGGATGGCTGTTATCGTGGATTTGGGTCAAACCGCCTATAACAAGACCTTTCAAATTAGCCAATTTGCCAGCACGTTTTAAAGCGTGCATCATTCGGTCAATGTGATAGATATATTCGTCAACTTCTTCTATGAAAAGGATTTTACCATCCAATTCAGGAAATGTGTTAGAACCTATCATTCCATACAAAACAGACAAATTACCGCCTACAATTTCACCTTCCATTAATCCTTTTCGGTTTTGTGGATGTGCAGGAAATTCATATTGCAAAGACTTTCCCGTTAAAGCGTCCAGCAAGGATTGCTTTGCTTCTGGTGTCTTGTTGGCAAAATAGAAAGGCATAGCAGCATGCAAACTAGGAATTCCCAAACGGCTTAGTTTGCTATGAAGTACCGTACCATCGCTAAAACCCACTATCAATTTCGGATGTTGGAGAAACTTTGTAAAATCAAGATTGTCAATGATACGGATACTACCATAGCCGCCTCGTGCCAGCCAAATAGCTTCTATATGCTCATTATCAATGTATTCCTGAAACACATTTGCACGAAAATCATCATCACCAGCAAAAATATGATGCTCGGCAAATAGCCTGTCATCATAAACGGGAACAAAACCTTGTTCTTCCAGCCAATGGATAGCAAAAGCCATTTCTTCAAGCGTGACCCTTCGCGCTGGCGCAACGATGGCCACTTTAGAACCTTGTTTTAAGTATGGGATAACCATTTTTTTCTTTTTGTCACAAAACCAACAAAACTTTCAATACTTTTTCTTTTCTACAACTTGCAACGTCATCCAACCGTGTTCCGTTGCAAAGCCGACAAGTCGGCTTAGAGAAAAGGAGCCGGTTGACGACTTTTCTTGTCCAAAAAGGTTTTGTTGGTTTTGTAAGTATTGTGATACCATTATTCCTTGATGATTTCGTTTTCATCCAAAGCCTCGCCATCATATTTCACTTCCTTGCCTTGATCATAAGTGACAGTAAAATACAACTCTCCTGTATCAAGATATTTCTTCCAGTCGCCGTGCTTCACACCTGCTTTATAACATTGAATTTCTCGCAACTTACCGTTTTCATAGTAAAAGTAATGCTGTCCATCAGGATAACCTGCATTAAAAGTGCCACGGAAAGCCATCTTGTCGTTGTCATAATATGATACCCATTCACCCACTTGTTTGTCGTTCCGATACTCGCCTTGGGTACGCATATCACCGATTTCTTCAGTCCATTTGCCGTTTTTCATTCCATCGAAATAGGTTCCAGAAACAATGATATTGCCTTTTGGATCATATTCTTTGTAAGGTCCATTAGGTTGGCCTTTATAGAACTGCTCTTCTATTTGCTTTTGGCCATTGTCATAATACCAAATCCAGAAACCATCAGGTTCACCTTCTTTGTAGTTCCCGATTTCCTGAAGATTACCATTGTGATAATAAAACTTCCATTCGCCTGAGCGCAGACCACCAACGAAAAGACCTTCGGCACGCAAAGTACTGTCAGAATAAAACTCTTTGTATTCACCGCGACGTTTGCCATCGGTATCCACAATGCCTTCACCAACCAAAGCACCTTTTTTGTACGTTTGGGAATTAATGACATTACCATCCTCATCAAATTCGCGCCAAACACCTTCACGCTTGCCATCGCGGAACGAAGCTTCACGTTTCATTTTACCATTAGGATAATACTCATGTTGGACAATGAGCGGTTTTTGGTCGCCTTCCAATACCTGTTCAATATCATTGACAAATTTGGTGATTTTCTTCAAGTTACCTTTCTCATCGTACTCTTTGTAGAATCCGTCACGCAGTCCATGCTTATAATAACACTCCGTATGTAATGTCCAATCGTCATAAAACGTTTTCCAATAGCCGTGTTTCTTTCCCTCACGGTCATAGCGGTTCAATGCTTCACGAGTCATAATGAAGCCTTTTCGATAAGTGATTATTTCGCGCAATAGTCCAGTGGTATCAAAAACGGGCGAAATACCTTCTTCAAAACCATTCTTGAAAGTCATAGTCTGCATAAGATGATGGTTTCTATCATAACGACGACCTTCACCTTGTTTGATGTCATTTATAAATGGTTCCTCAAAAATGTCCTCTTTACCATAGGTAAAGCGTGAACCATTTTTCAATCCATTCTTGTAATTGATAATCAAAGTGGTGTCGCCCGATTCAGAGAAGAATATCCAAGTGCTGTCCAGGAGAAAATCTGTGCGTTTTCCCACTGACTTTAACTGACCACTTTCATAATAAGTTTTCCAAAGTCCATCAGGTTGTCCATCACGTAGATATCCCTCACTTGAAATTTTTCCATTTGGATATGCATACATCTGATATTCAGTTTGTGAGAATCCTTTTAAACCTAATAACAGACAGAAAAACAGTACAAATATGAATGTCTTATAACCTTTCATTTACTTACTAAATTCGGGTCAAAATTAGTTATTTTGGTTGGAATATTGACATCTTCAAAACAATTTACAGAAAAATCGAACGAAGTTTTCAACAGTCAAATCATACTATTATTATTATCATTTTTATCTTTTATGAATTAATTTCATATTTGATGTTATTGCTAATAAGTTTGTGAATTGGTTGAAAACTTTTCGATAATTTTCTTGCATTATTGATTTTCAATTTGAGAGTGATATTGACAAAATGTACAATATTTTCTTTTTCAGTCTTATCAATATCTTTTCGGTTATTCGATGAAAATCAAAAAATCGAATAAAAACAACTTGAATTTTTTGAAATGATGTTCATTTTTTGGTGTTTTTAGGTTGAAAAATTGTTGGATAAACAAACCTTGTTATTTATGCACCTAAATGAAAAAGTTATCAACAAATAGTTTGTTGATAACTTTTTATTTTATTGATTATCAAATAATTATTTAAAAATTGTTGATTTTTTTTCAGCGGATAAAGTGTTCAGAAATAGTGTTGTATGAAAGTAGCGAACAACGAAAATATGTACTTTTGCGAATTGAATTATCAACAGCAGAAAAATGGAACAAATCATACCCATAGCAAGCGATCACGGAGGCTTTGAAATGAAACAATATTTGGTTGAAAAATTGACAAAAGCTGGTTATAAGGTTCACGATTATGGCACCTTCAGTCCTGAAAGCGTCGATTACCCCGATATGATTCATCCTTTGGCTTCAGCTATTGAGGCAGGGCAATATCCTCTTGGTATCATACTCTGCGGTAGCGGAAATGGTGCCCAAATGACAGCCAACCATCATCACAATGTTAGAGCAGCTTTGTGTTGGAATGTAGAATTGTCAAAATTGGCTCGTCAACACAACGATGCCAACATTCTTGCCTTGCCGGGTCGATTTATCTCAAATGAGCTAGCATGGGAAATGGTGCAGGCTTTTCTGCACACCGACTTTGAAGGAGGTCGTCACAAGAGAAGAATTGAAAAGATTGAACCCATTGAAAAACGTAATGATGAATGAACCTAAGACTACATTTATCGAAGGCTGCAAAAAGGCTTTTGATGACGAGCATTGGCAGAAAATAAACTATAGCACAGGTTGTTTTGAAAACAACTTTGCCAAGGGAAAGGAGAATTATCGCAATCTTGATTTAGAGAAACAAAGAGCTTACACCTTACGCAATAAATCACTACTTGGTTTAGAGAAGTTGTTGGTCGACTTTGAAACCCATTTTACCGAAAACGGAGGTAAAGTACTTTGGGCACGCAATGCCGATGATGCCCTGACTATGATTTTCGATTTGATTAGAAAGGAAAAAGCCAATGCCATTATGCGTTCCAATTCCACTGTTCTCGATGAGATTGAGTTGAATGGTTTCTTTGAACGTAAAAATATCCGTATTGTGGAAACAGAGGTGGCTCGTTTTGTACTTCATAAAGGGCGACAAAAAGCTTATCATCCTCTTGCTTCTTCCATACATCTTTCGAAAGAGGAAAACAATGCCATTTTGACTTCGGCTTTCAAATTGAAACCAGACAGTTCTGCAAAGCAAATGGTCAATTTTGTTCGGTATGAAGTGGGTATTGAATCAAAAGATGTGCCTGTTTGTATTACTGGTGCCAACTTTCTTCTTTCCGATACAGGTGGTGTAGTGCTTACTGAAAATGAAGGTAATATATTAAAATCCACTTCAACAGCAAAAGTTCATATTGTTGTAGCTGGTATTGCCAAAGTGATTCCGAGCATCGATGATTTAAGTGTGTTGTTGCCGTTATTGTCTCTTCATTCTTCCGGACAAAGTATGGCAGCTTGTAATAGTATCACTTTTGGTCCAGCTATGAAGAATAATGGTCCCGAACAAATGTATGTTATCCTTTTGGACAACAACCGTTCAGAATTACTTGCACACGAGAAGCAACGCAAAGTAATGTCATGTATTCATTGTGGAGCTTGCGTAAGTGTTTGTCCGGTCTATAAAAACATTGGAGGGTATTCTTATGCTACAAAACATATAGGTCCAGTTGGTACTGTAATGACACCTTTGATGGAAGGTTTGGAGGATTACAATTATCTCAATTCAGCTTGTTCCTTATGTGGAAAATGTGTTGAGATTTGTCCTGTAAAGATTCCGTTGGACGACTTGATTATTGAAAATCGTCATTTGGCTATGACTAAAAAGACAAGCAATTCGAGGTATGATGCATTACTGAAAGCTATGATTTGGCACTGCAAGTCGCGTAAAAAGATGGATAGTCCTTTGTTTTTAAAAAAATTGGAGTTAAAACGTCTCTTTAGCTTACTTTGGGGAGACAATAGGACTATGCCAGAGTTTGCTTCCAAGTCGTTCAGCCAGCAATGGAAAGAGAGAAATCTTTAAAATAGAAGGGAGCCGCCTCAGAAAGGCGGCTTCTACTTTGTTGATTGAAAGCCATTACTTATCTCTTAATGCTTTCCACCATTTTTGCACAAGAGTCCTTTCTTCTTTATCAAGGCCAACGCAACCGTGGCCTTGAATTCATTTATGAACTTCCTTCATTTTTGTTGTCATACGTCATTGCAAGGAACGAAGCAATCCTAACTTTTTTTTATTTTCTGCTAAACTACTTTTTTCTCCTATACTTAGGCTCTCAATTTCGAGATACATTATAAAAAAACCCCGCCGCAAAACCTTGCAGCGGGGAAAAAATGCAATACTTATGAAAAAATAAAAATACTTTATTCTTCTTCTTTTTGGCTTTCTTCATACTCCTTCAACAGGCGGTTTTGGACATCGGTAGGCACTTGTTGGTATTCAGCATATTTCATAGTGAATGTGCCACGACCCGAAGTCAATGAGCTGAGGCTGGTGGAGTAACGATCCATCTCTGCCAACGGCACCTTGGCGTGGATAGTTTGATAGTTGTGGTCGCTGTCCATACCCATCACGATGGCGCGGCGGCCTTGCAGGTCGGTCATAACAGCACCCATAAGATCGGCGGGCATACGCACGTCAAGGTCGTAGATGGGTTCCATAATTTTCGGACCAGCATTCTTAAAGGCGGCACTGAAGGCCATACGACCGGCAATCTTAAAGGCCATTTCGTTAGAGTCGACCGGGTGCATCTTACCATCATAGATGTAGACGATGATGTCGCGGGCATAGGAACCCGTCAGCGGGCCTTGCTCCAAGCGCTCGTTGACACCCTTCAGGATGGCGGGCATAAAGCGGGCATCAATGGCACCACCCACAACGCAGTTGGCGAAGATGAGCTTACCGCCCCAAGGCAATTCGTATTCCTGCTTGTCGCGCACCTGTAGTTCGCTTGGGTCTGTGTAACCTTCAAAATAAGGAGCCAGTTGCATATGGACTTCACCGAACTGACCGCTACCACCTGACTGTTTCTTGTGACGGTAGCTAGCACTAGCACTCTTGGTGATGGTCTCACGATACGGAATCTTCGGTGAAGCTGTCTCGATGGCAATCTTATAGACATTGTCGAAGTACCACTTCAGGGTGTTGAAGTGATATTCGCCTTGGCATTGCAGAATGTTTTGGCGCAACTCGCGTGACATACCGCTGATGACGGTCGGGTCGGTCTTGTGGATGTCGTTGAGGATACTGCCAAGCTTTTCATCTTCCTGTGAGTTGACGGCCTTGACGGCAAT
>JAEEGK010024848.1_pt1 | contig 12378 bp, 6 predicted proteins | sample 8958771 | NCBI WGS metagenome assembly JAEEGK01 (sample SAMN16246547, study PRJNA631951) | gut metagenome | biome: gut microbiome; feature: rumen; material: SC-attached | host: Bos | place: Iran: Karaj | collected 2018-10 | reverse complement strand
GTCCCCTCACACGGCTCACAAGTGGATACTCAGGCCCCATTACACGGTTGCCGAAGGCACTCCGCAGTTGCGTCGCATACCAGTCGGCGGCGGCATTCAGTACGGCTTCGTCGCTGTGCTTCAGCGTAACCTCCACCAGCCTGTAGTAGGGCGGATACCTGAACACCCTTCGCTCCTCGTTCTGCGTCAGGTACATACCCCTGTAGTCCCCCTTCATCACACGCTCAATCACCTCGTGCTGTGGGTTGTAGGATTGTAGAAACACCTTGGCGCCGCCACCGTGGCGTCCGGCTCGGCCGCTCACCTGGGTCAGTTGCTGGTAGGCCCGCTCATAGCTGCGGAAGTTGGGGTAGTTGATCAGGTTGTCGGCATTCACCACTCCCACCACCGACACCCGCTCGAAGTCCAGCCCCTTCGTCACCATCTGCGTTCCCACCAGTATGTCGATCCTCCCTTCCGAGAAGTCATTGAGCAACTCTTCATATTTGTATTTCCCCATCGTGCTGTCCAGGTCCATCCTCGCCACCCGCGCCTCGGGAAACAAGATTTGCAGGTCTTCCTCCACACGCTCCGTCCCCACGCCCGTCATCCGCAGGTGCGTCGAGCCGCAGGCCGGACACTCTGTCGGCACGGGTATCGAGTAGCCACAGTAGTGGCAGCGCAACGTACCGGTGGCTTTGTGATACACCAGCGACACGTCGCAGTGGACGCACTGCGGCACTTCGTGGCAGTCGTCGCACTCTATCCGCAAGGAGAAGCCTCTGCGGTTCTGGAACAATATCGCCTGTTTGCCTTCCGCCAATGCCGCCCTTATCGCCTCCACCAGCTGCTGGCTCAGGTGCGAACGCCCCGCACCGCGCATATCCACACACACCGTCTCCGGCAGCTCGAAGCCGCCGTATCGCTTCTTCATCTCCACCAGCCGGTAGCGGCCCTCCATCGCGTGGTGGTAGCTCTCCACACTCGGCGTCGCGCTTCCCAGCACCGTCCGCGCACCATACATGCGCGCCAGATAGAGCGCCGCGTCGCGCGCCTGATAGCGGGGCGCCGGGTCATACTGCTTGTACGACGAGTCGTGCTCCTCGTCCACAATCACCAACTTCAGCTCCTTGAACGGCAGCAGCACCGCACTCCGCGCCCCCAGCAGCACCCGGTAGCGCCCGCTTGCCGTTCCACGCCACACATCCACTCGCTCGCTCGTCGAGAACCGCGAATGGTACACACCCACCATATCGCCGAAATATCGGCGCAGGCGGCCGATCACCTGCGCCGTCAGCGCTATCTCGGGCAGCAGGAACAGCACCTGCCCCCCAGCTCGCACCGCGTCGGCAATCAGCTTGATATACACCTCCGTCTTGCCGCTCGAAGTCACTCCGTGCAGCAAGTAGGTCTCCGCTCCCCCCTCGCTCATCTCCCTGTAGGCCGCCGCCTGCTCCTCGTTCAGTACAATGCGCTCCACCTCGCCCATCTCCCCACCGACCTCCGACCTCTGACCTCCCACCTCAGCCCTCAGCCCTCCGACTTCAGCCTTCTCCACCTCCGCCAGCACCCCGTTCTTCTGCAATGTCTGCAGCGCGGACCCCTGCGGCAGCAGCCGCTTCTCCACCGCCCTCGACCCGAAACCAGACAGCTGCATCAGCTTCAGCAACACCTCCACCTGCTTCGTCCGCCCCTTGCGCTCCAGCTCGTCAAACAACCCCTTCAACGACTCCTCGCCTCTATACTCCTCCGCCAGCTCCACAAACACCTTCTTCTTCGGCCGGTAGCGCTCCCGCAGCTCCTCCTCCATCATCACCACTCCCCGCTCCACCATCCCGCGCACTATCGGCAGCACCTTCTGCACCTGCAACGCCTGCCCCAAATCTTCCAGCTTCATCGTCCCCTGCGTTGCCAGCAGCTCCACTACCCGCCGCTCCTCGCGCGTTAGGCTCCCCAAATCACCGTCATAGTCCGGATCCATCCGCACCGCCGACTCGCTCGCCAGCTTCATCCCCGCCGGCAACGCCACCCCCATCACATCCCCAGGATAGCACATATAGTACCGCGCCAGCCACTCCCAGAACGCCAGCTGACGTTCTCCCACCACCTCCGTCTCGTCCAGCACACCCATCACATACTTGCACCTGTACCTCGGAGCCTCCCTGTGCACCCCCCTCACCAACGCCGAATAAATGCGCCGCCGACCAAACTGCACCACTACACGCACTCCTACACGCACCTCGCCCACCAGCTCCCTCGGCACCCTATAGGTATAGGTTCCAGGCAGATGCAACGGCAGCAACACATCCACATAATATGTCTCCTGACTCTCCATTGACGTTGCAAATTTACACATTTTTCCCGAAACCTCAACCGCCACCACCGAAAAAAAGAATAAATCGTCTCCCCAATACAACAAAAGCACACCTCTTTCGTTTATTATATTATGTTTTTAAGGAAAACACTCTTCATACTGCTGATGCTGTTCCCCGTCCTCTCCGCCCACGCGCAGGACAAGGGGCGTATGCAGAGCTACCAGAAGCAGCTCTCCTCGCTCCTCGTGCGCCTCTCTTCCGCCCCCACCGACAACGAACGCTACCTCGCCTCCGAGCAGGCCGTCCAGCTCCTCTCCGCCGCCCTCGACGAAGAGCAGTCCGAACGCTGGCACTGGCAGCTCCCCACCGTCGCCTCCGTCCTCACCTCCCCCGACGGGCTCCTCCGCATTTTCTCCTGGGCCGTCGTCCGCGACAACGGCGAGTTCGAGTGTTTCGGAGCCATCCAGTTCTACAACGACAAGGACGAAGAGTTCCAGTTCCGCCTGCTCAACGACAAATCCGACGAAATCATCAACCGCGAAGAAACCGTCCTCGGCCCCGAGAACTGGTTCGGTGCCGTCTACCAGGACATCATCCAGACCACCCACGGCGGAAAGACCTTCTACACGCTCCTCGGCTGGAACGGCGTCGACAACCTCACCGACCGCAAAATCATCGAGCCCGTCACTTTCCGTGGCGGACTGCCGCAATTCGGCGCCCCTGTCTTCCGCCGCGAACGCAACCTGCGCCGCATCGTGCTTGAATATAACAACAGCGCAATGGTCAACCTCTCCTACGAAGAGCAATTCGTCGAGGAGGTGACGCGCGACCGCGTCAAAGTCAAAGGCTCCAACCGCTACCGTACCGTCGAGAAACACAAGCAGCACAAGGAGAAGATGATACTCTTCGACGAGGTGGAGCCTCAGGTGCCGGGCATGGAAGGCCTCTTCCAATACTACGTCCCCTCCGGACTCGAACTGGCCTACGCATTTGTCGACGGCAAATGGGAGCTCCGCAATGGTGCACAGGGACGTCTCAACGACAAGAAACTCAACAAACCTTTCGAACCTATACAAAAACACACACCGAGCTACGGGTTCAGATAGAGCCCGTTATTCTACATTTCTTCAGCAATGGTATTCAGAGATATAAAAACGCCTCAAGACCTGCGACGCCTCCCGCTGGACCAGCTGCAGCCGCTCGCCGACCAACTGCGCGACTACATCATCGACACCCTCTCGTCCCATCCCGGCCATCTCGCCTCCAGCCTCGGTACCGTCGAACTCACCGTGGCGTTGCACTACGTCTTCAACACCCCCGACGACAAACTCATCTGGGATGTCGGCCACCAGGCCTACGCCCACAAGATACTGACGGGTAGGGGAGAGCGCTTCTCCACCATCCGCACCTACGGAGGACTCAGCGGATTTCCCAAGATGTCCGAAAGCGAATACGACGCCTTCGGCACCGGACACAGCTCCACCTCCATCTCTGCCGCTCTCGGAATGGCCACCGCCTCGGAGCTGCAAGGCAACAACACCCGCAACCACATTGCCGTCATCGGCGACGGAGCTATGTCGGGCGGCGAAGCCTTCGAGGCTATGAACAACCTGGGCGAGTCCAAGGCCAACATCCTCATCATCCTTAACGACAACGGCATCTCCATCGACAAAGCCGTCGGCGGCCTCAACGGATACCTCACCCGCATCACCTCCTCCCGCCGCTACAACCGCCTCAAGGAGCATGTCTGGCACCGACTCAACGGCACCGACGACCGTCGCCGACACGACCACTCCATCGGCTTCCTGCAGCGGCTCACCACGATGGCCAAAACCGTAGCCCTCGGTAGCAGCAACCTCTTCGAGTCGCTCGGCATACGCTACTTCGGACCCATCGACGGACACGATATTCCTCAGCTTGTCGACATGCTCCGTCGACTCAAAGACCTCGACGGACCCAAGTTGCTTCATGTCGTTACCACGAAAGGGAAGGGGCTGCGTCAGGCCGAGCGTGATCCTATTGCCTATCATGCTCCCGGCCTATACGACATCCGCACCGGCGACCAAATCCACACCGACAACACCGACACGCCGCTCCGCTACCAGGAGGTCTTCGGCCACACCATCGTCGAACTGGCCCAGAGCAATCCCGCCATCGTGGGCATCACTCCCGCCATGCTGACCGGCTGCTCCCTCAGCATCATGCAGCAGCAGATGCCCGAGCGTGTCTTCGATGTCGGCATCGCCGAACAGCACGCAGTCACCTTTGCCGCCGGTCTTGCCGCCGCTGGCATGGTACCGTTCTGCAACATCTACTCATCCTTTGCCCAGCGGGCCTACGACCAGATAATTCACGATGTGGCGCTGCAGCAGTTGCCCGTCATCTTCTGCCTCGACCGCGCCGGCCTTGTGGGCGACGACGGTCCCACGCACCACGGTGTCTTCGACCTCGCCGCTCTCCGTCCCATCCCGGGACTCACCATCTGTGCGCCTATCGACGAACATGAACTGCGCGATATGATGTATACCGCCCAACTCCCTGGCCACGGACCGTTCGTTATCCGTTACCCGCGTGGCGGAAGTATACATAGCGACTGGAAATCAACATTTAACGAAATCAGAGTAGGGGAGGGTCGCTGTCTTCGCGAAGGTAGCGAGGTGGCTATCCTCAGCCTTGGACATTCCGGCAACGACGCCCTCGACGCCGCTGAAGAATTGCAAACGAAAGGCATTTCGGCCGCCGTCTACAATATGCGGTTCCTCAAGCCGCTCGACACTCACATGCTCGACGAGATTGCCGCCGCAGGCTTCCGCCGCATCATTACCGTCGAGGACGGTGTCCGTCTGGGAGGCTTCGGTGAGGCTGTGACCGAATACATGGTTCAGCATCATCCAGCCGTGGCCGCCACCATCAAGGTGCTGGCCATTGACGACCAATTTGTGACACACGGCTCTGTGGCGCAACTCAAGGCCGACTGTGCAATAGACAAGGCAGCCATCCTTGCGGCAGCTGCCCAGTAGAATTATATCCTTATTTAATTAGACTGACAGGGGATACCATAGTGCATCCCTGTAAATCCTATTTAACATAACTCGCGTATTAGTGCAGTTATGCCGGTGCCTCTGGAATGAGTTATTTTCATATAATGTTCTGTGCCTGACTGCTTATGGTACAGCGACAAGGTGTCTCCATTACGCGACTCATGTGCATAATTTATTTCCAGCGAAAATTTCTGGGACGTACTGAATCCAATGCTGTGCAAATAGTCGAACAGCATCTTGATGTATTCCGAATTATTTACATGCTGTGTGTGGTCGAGCATCGAATAGCACGCTGTGCGCTGCATCACCAGGTCGTCGTCAGTCATCTCGGGAATCACCAGCTTGGGCAATTTGTCGTACTGCGTTGCCAGTTCGGCGTGGTTCTCGTAATCGGCAATCAGGTCGTTCAATCTTAGCACCTTCCTCGTCGTCATGTCTATCATCGGCCAGCACGAGGTGCCCGTCAGCAGCGTCTCGCCTGCCGCATCCGTCGCACGGTAGTCGCGGAATGCCAGCAGTCCGTTGTTGCCTCGCGACCATGTATTTAACATAATCTTTTCGAAGGCATCCGGCAGTCTGTATATATTATAGTACGCGTGTGTGATGACCCAGGCCCGGTTCTGCGCCAGCAGCGTCTTGAATCCTATGCCTGTAGCGTTGCCGTGGTATTCCGTCACCTCCTGGCACAGCCTCACTGCCGCCCACACATGGAGGCGGTCTTCGTCGTCGCACAAGTACGACGGCACAGTGACTTCCTGCTTGTAAATCATGGTTTTACATCCTTTCCGGCACCTCGATGCCAAGTATCTCCATTGTATTTTTCAGTGCATTGCCGACGAAACCGCACAGCATCACCCTGAAGGCCTTCAGCTGCGGGTCACTCTCGCGCAGGATGGGCGTGTCTTGGTAGAAGCTGTTGAAAGCTTTGGCCAGGTCGTAGGCGTAGCCCGCCACCATAGCCGGGCTGTAGGCTGCTGCAGCGGCCTGGATGGTCTCGGGCAGTGCATGGAGGATCTTCACCACCTCCCGCTCCTTGTCGCCGAGGTTAATCTGCTGATTTATTGATATGTCGATATCGCCTGCTTTGCGCACGATGCTATGGATACGCGCATGGGTATATTGGATGAAGGGACCGGTATTGCCGTTGAAGTCGATGCTCTCGGCGGGGTTGAAAAGCATATTCTTCGTAGGGTCGACCTTGAGAATGAAGTATTTGAGTGCGCCCAGCGCCAGAATGTGGTACAGGTGTTGACGCTCTTCTTCGCTGAGGTCGTCGTTCTTTCCATGCTCGCAGCTCATCTCCTCGGCGGTCTTCTCCATCTCGTCAATCAGGTCGTCGGCGTCCACCACAGTGCCTTCCCTCGACTTCATCTTGCCGTTGGGGAGTTCCACCATTCCATAGCTGAGATGATACACTTTGTCTGCCCACGAAAACCCTAGTTTTCCGAGAATTAACTTCAGTACCTTAAAGTGATAGTCTTGCTCGTTACCCACCACATATATGAGTCTTTCGGCACCAAAATCATTGTGGCGCAGCAGGGCTGTGCCAAGGTCTTGGGTCATATAGACGCTCGTGCCATCCTTGCGGAGCAGCAGCTTCTGGTCGAGGCCGTCGCCCGTCAGGTCGCACCATACCGAGCCGTCCTCCTTGCGGAACAGCACACCCATATCCAAGCCTTTCTGCACCAGCTCTTTGCCGAGCAGATATGTCTGACTTTCATAGTATACTTTGTCGAAGCCGACGCCCAGACGGTTGTAGGTCTCGTCGAAGCCTGCATACACCCAGCCATTCATCTTCTCCCACAGGCTTCTGACCTCTTTGTCACCCTCTTCCCAGCGCTTCAGCATCTGCTGGGCCTCCACCATCAAGGGGGCCTCACGCTTGGCCTGCTCCTCCTCTACCCCACTCTCCATCAGCTGCTTGACCTCATCTTTATAGTGCTTGTCAAACTCCACATAGTACTTGCCCACCAGGTGGTCGCCCTTCATGCCGCTGCTCTCGGGCGTCTCACCGTTGCCGTAGCGCAGCCAAGCGAGCATGCTCTTGCAGATATGGATGCCGCGGTCGTTGACCAGATTCACCTTCTTCACGTTGGCGCCGGCGGCGGCCAAAAGCTGACTTACCGACCAGCCAAGAAGGTTGTTCCTGATATGACCCAAGTGCAAAGGCTTGTTGGTATTAGGGCTGCTGTATTCAACCACTACTGGAGCAGTGTTTGCATCGGATTTGGTGATGCCGTAGAGCGGTTTTCCGGCCGTTTCGGCGAGGAACCTCAGCCAGTAGCTGTCGGCAATTTCGAAGTTCAGGAAGCCCTTGATCACGTTGTAGCCCGAGACCTCAGGCAACGCCTTCTTGACGGCCTCGCCAATCTCCGCTGCCACCGCCTCGGGGCTTTTGCGTGCCTGTTTTACGTAGGGGAACACCACCAGCGTGCTGTCGCCCTTGAAATCGCGGCGCGTCTCCTGCAGCACCACGTCGGCGGGCTGCTGTTCGATACCATAGAGTTCTTTGAGTGCCTGTGATATGGCACCTGTCAACGAGTCATTTATATTCAATGTCATAGCCATTACGTTACGTTCAAAACAAAATGCAAAGATACGAAAAAAATAGAAATTAGGAATTAGAAATTAGGAATTACGTGCTCTTATCTGATGCCCCTTCTGACCCGGTCCGACTTCTCTACGACCTCCCTCCGACCAAAAGCCGTAAAACAACCGTTAAACAGTCGGAGCAGGTACGGAGAGGAGTCGGAGCGCCACCGGCGCTCCAGTGGAGAGGTGCCGAGGGCCTTTTGAAGACCTTTTGAAGACCTATGGAAGGGGTATACTTTTTCGAACACGAATTACCACAAATGACCACGAATTTTCATGAATTATTTTGTCGGATGGAAAACAATTCGTATCTTTGCACCATCATTTAAAACATATATGTAATATGAAAAAACTACTACTTTTTATCTGTGTTGTCATGCTGGCATTATGTCAGAATGCTTTTGCTTATGACTTCTCGGCAGTAGCGCCGAGTGGACAGACATTGTACTTCTACTATATTGAAAATGGGGAGGTTTGTGTGACATATCCCGGGGATAATTCTACTTATCCTTATTCCGGATACGCTAAGCCGACAGGTACGCTCATAATCCCTTCCATTGTCAGTGATGGCAGTAGTACATATTCCGTCATAGGCATTTGGCAGAATGCCTTCTCCGGCTGTACAGGCTTGACATCTGTCACCATCCCAAATTCCGTCACATGGATTGGCAGAGAAGCCTTCTGCAACTGTACTGGTTTGACTTCGATTACTATCCCGGACTCCGTCATAGACATTGACGACAATACCTTCTATGGATGCTCTGGCTTGACAACTGTCACCCTAGGCAACTCTGTTACATATATTGGTGGCAATGCCTTTTACGGTTGTATCGGCTTGACTTCTGTAACCATACCTAACTCCGTTACAAGCATTGGTAGCAATTCCTTCTATGACTGTACTGGCTTAACAACTGTTATCATTGGTGACTCCGTCACAATCATTGGCGGAAGTGCATTTGCCAACTGTACCAGCTTGACCTCTGTCAACATTCCGAACTCTGTCACAAACATTGGCAGTCAAGCCTTTTTTGGCTGTACTGGCTTAACAACTATCGACATCGGCAACTCAGTCACAAGCATTGGCTATAGTGCTTTTTCCGGCTGTACTGGCTTAACAACTATTGACATCGGCAACTCAGTCACAAGCATTGGCAATAGTGCTTTTTCCGGCTGTACTGGCTTGACATCTGTCACTATTCCGAGTTCCGTCACAAGTATTGGAGGTGAGGCCTTCTCTGGATGTGTCGGATTAGTATCCATAGTTGTTTCCACAGGTAACACATATTATGATAGTCGAGACAACTGTAATGCAATCATTGGAACATTCACCAATACTCTTGTTGCTGGATGTAGAAACACTGTTATCCCCAACTCTGTAACAAGCATTGGCACTGGTGCTTTCCGCGGCTGTACCGGCTTGACATCCATTACTATCCCGAACTCTGTCACAACCATTGGCGAAAGTGCATTCTACGGTTGTAGTGGATTGACCTCCATCATCATTCCGAACTCCATCACAATCATTGGCGACCAAACATTCTACAATTGTTCTAGCTTAACAACTGTTACCCTCAGCGATTCCGTTACAAGAATTGGTAACAATGCCTTCTTTGGTTGTGCAGGCTTAACAACTATTAATATCGGCAACACCGTCACAAGGATTGGCCAATATGCTTTTGCCTATTGTGACGGCTTGACATCTGTCACCATTCCAAACTCCGTCACAAGCATTGGCACTAGTGCCTTTGGAGAATGTTTTGGGTTAACTACAGTTTATTACAATGCCACCAATTGCGCAATTTCGACATATGACAATTCGGTATTTCACAATAGCCCCAATATTAACACTATTATCATTGGTAGTAATGTGCAACACATTCCATATAATGTCTTTCGGAGATGCAATAATGTCTCCGAAATAACCTCACTTTCCACAACAGCACCTCAGTTGGACGATAATGCCTTTGGAGGTGTTCCTTCAGCCATTGAAGTGCATATCCCTTGCGGTAGCCTGATGTCGTACTATTCACGATGGTCCTATTTCTCCAATTTCATCGAAGCAAGTGGTTTCTCGTTCAGCGCCACATCGGCAGACGAAACCATGGGAATGGTGAGCGTGTTGACACAACCCACGTGCCAATCGCCGCAGGCTGTAATCAACGCCACAGCCAATGCAGGATACCGTTTCGACCACTGGAGCGACAATAATCAGGACAACCCCAGAACCTTGACGCTGACCTCCGACACCACCATTGTCGGCTATTTCGCCATAGCGGTGCCTGATACGGTGTATGTGCATGATACGACTTATATCACAGTAACAATACACGATACTATCACCATTCACGACACGATTGTTATCCACGATACTATTGTGGTAGGTATTGACGGTATTGAGACCATCAACGCGAAGATATACCAGCACAATGGTCAAGTGGTAGTCGAGGGGGCTGAGGGCAACACGGTGACGCTGTATGATGTCAATGGTCGTGTGCTGGCGACAAAGCAGGGCTACGATATGCCGCTAATGTTCGAGGTTCCCGCCACAGGCACCTATATGATAAAGATTGGCAGCGCACCTGCCCGCCGCGTGGTGGTGATTAGATGACGCTGTGAGCTATTGAAAGGAAACTCCTGACGGGGTATTGCCTAACCATTAAAGTTTAATGCCTGTCGTAACGGCAGGCCTTATTATGACAAGGGATTGGGGACGGTCTTTCCGCCTGGAAAAACGGCGGGCACACTAGGGCGTTTCAGTTGTTTCAGTTTCAGTTCAATTTTATAGGGTGTGTGTTTTTCGAATCACCCTCCAAATATAGTATATAACTAATTATTAGTTAATATATTAGAATATAGGATATAAAGAATGAAGAAGAAAAGATACCCTCTCAAAAACAACTGAAACAACTGAAACTGAAACGCCAATCGTCATCCATTTCACCTAAGAGGCAGAAAGAGAATGCCTTGTTGGTAACCTAGATGAGTTAGTACCTCAAAAAACGATTGATGGTTGATGGTTGACGGAGATGGGTATGAGAAGAGTATGAGAAGGACGAGAGATGGGTAGGAGAAGCAATTGACAGCGGGGTGTTGAAAATAAGTTGTGGCACGGAAGTTGCTATAGGTATAAATGTAGTAATTTTGCATCATGATTTAAACGGCGAATTGTACGAATGAAGCGAATGCTACGCAGGTTAAATTATAGCGAATCACTCGAAAATCAAAAGGTTAAAGAATGGATAACAACTTGAGCGAAAACACCCGCAAAGCCGTGGCTTTCAGCCGCGACGAGGCCATACGCCTGAAGAACGGCGCCATCGGCGTGGAACATGTCTTCCTCGGCATCACACGCGTGCCGGAGTGCTCGGCGCTGGGAATGCTGGCAGCATTGGGGGTGAACAGCGACGAGATTAAAGAAAAGATTGAGAAACATGTGAGCCAGGCCGACGCCGACGTGCGCTACAGCGAGGACAGCGAGATACCGATGCTGTGACAGACCGAGAAGGTGCTGAGGCTTAGTTACCTGGAGAGCATAAAATACAAGTCGAAAGAGATTGGCACCGAGCACCTGGTGCTGGCCATGCTGCAGGAGGGCGACAACCTGGTGAGCAACCTGCTGCAAAAGGCAGGCGTCGACTATGAGCGTTTTGCCAAGGTCGTGCGCGCCGAGGGACCGGCCACAGAGCCGTCGGACCTGCCTGATTTCCGCTCGCAGACCAGCGACGACGACAACGACGACCCCTTCGACGACCCGACGCGGGCCGAGGGCGGCAAGCGCAAGGCGGAGGCCGGCAAGAGCGGCACGCCGGCGCTGGAGAACTTCGGCCGCGACCTGACGAAACTGGCCGAACAGGGCAAACTGGACCCCATCGTGGGCCGACAGAAGGAGATGGACCGCATCGCGCAGATACTGTCGCGCCGCAAGAAGAACAATCCCATACTGATAGGCGAAAGCGGCGTGGGCAAGAGCGCCATCGCCGAAGGACTTGCGTTGAGGATTGCCGAGGGCAATGTGCCGCGCACGCTCTACGGCAAGCGGCTGTTGAGCCTTGATTTGGCAGGACTGGTGGCGGGCACTAAGTACCGCGGACAGTTTGAAGAGCGCATGAAGGCCATCATCTCGGAGCTTGAACAGCATCCGGAGATAATCATATTCATTGACGAGATACACACCATCGTGGGCGCCGGCAGCGCCGCGGGAAGCCTGGATGCCAGCAACATGTTCAAGCCAGCCCTGTCGCGCGGAGCCATACAATGCATAGGCACCACGACTCTGGACGAGTACCGCCAGTACATTGAGAAAGACACGGCCCTCGAGCGCCGCTTCCAGAAGGTGCTGGTGGAGCCTGCCACCGTTGAGGAAACGCTTGAGATCCTTAATAATATCAAGGACAAATACGAGGACCACCATATGGTGCGCTTCAGCGACGAGGCCATCAAGGCCTGTGTGG
>JAEEGK010024846.1_pt1 | contig 12378 bp, 18 predicted proteins | sample 8958771 | NCBI WGS metagenome assembly JAEEGK01 (sample SAMN16246547, study PRJNA631951) | gut metagenome | biome: gut microbiome; feature: rumen; material: SC-attached | host: Bos | place: Iran: Karaj | collected 2018-10 | reverse complement strand
CAAGTCGGCATCCAGCACATCCTTTTCCTTGATTCCGCTCTCTTTGCAAATGAGGGAAATGAGCTTCGCATCTTTCTTATCACCTCCTGCAAAAAGAGGAAGGAGTTCTTTCTGAACCTCATATTTATGTCCTTCATTGGCGGTTCTGTCCATGTGGATCGCAAGTGAAGGAATGATGAAAAGATCCCTGTCGATATTTACAAGCTTGGTCTGAACACCATCCTTAGCATCGACCACAACTCTGCCCGCAACGGAAAGAGGACGGTCAAACCATGTGGAGATGATCATTCCGCCGTATTTTTCCACGTTCAGTTTAATGTAGGCATCTCCTGCCTTCATCTCGGGATCGGGCTTGATCTTAAAAGAAGGTGAATCGCTGTGACTTGCAACTATGTGGAATCCCTTGAAATCTTTCTTTGGGATCACAAATGCGATAAGAGAAGAATCATCTCTTGTGACGAAATACTTTCCCGGTTTTATTTTCCAGGAATCCTTCTCGTCAAGTCTTGTGAAGCCCGCAGCCTTAAGCTCTTTAGCCATGGTATCAACGGCAAAGTAAGCGTTGGGGCTGGACTTGATAAAATCAAAAAGTTCCATTTATAGCTCCTGTCATCCTAATAATTTAGATATAACTTCGTTAATAACCTTGCCGTCTGCCTTGCCCTTGAGCTCAGGCATAACAGCCTTCATGATCTGGCCCTTGTTTCCGGATGCGATAACCTCGGAGAACTTCTCCTTGAGAATAGCTTCAACCTCATCTGCTGAAAGCATCTTGGGTGCATACTCTTCGAAGACTTTAAGTCTTGCTTCGTACTCAGCCTTAAGTTCTGCTCTTGACTCGGGGCAGGTATCGATCTGCTCTCTTACGCTCTTGATCTCTTTAAGAATCGCGCGGTCCGTTACTTCATCGGGAATATCCTCACGGCATCCTTCATCGATGGCAATCTTCTTGGCCGCAGATACGAGTGTTGAGATGGCATCCTTTCTTACTTTATCGTGATCCTTCATAGCCTGGATCATGTCTTTCTGTAATGTTGAAAACTGCATTTTCTATACCTCCATATGTTGATGACAGTTTGGACGTTACTGTCATCCCCTGTAGACCATATATAAGTATATGATATAATACCCCTGTTGTGTACTTTTCCAAGTAATTAAATTGAAAATGGGGGAAAAAAATGCTTTTTGCTTTAGCACTGATACCAGTTATTGTTATCCTCGTATTCATCTACGCTAAGGATAAAAAAGAAAAAGAGCCCAAGGGGCTCCTGATCGGTCTCTTTTTCGCCGGAATGGCGACGGTTATCACCGCTCTCATCGGCGAAGTCATAGGCGAATTGATCTTTGATCTGATAGCGCCTTACGAATCCGCTATAAAATCCTTCCTCCTTGCAATGCTGATAGTAGCACCTGCCGAGGAACTGGGAAAATACATGGCCTTAAGGCTGGTAACCTGGAAAAATAAAAACTTCAATTACAGCTATGATGCCATTGTTTATGCGGTTTTCGTTTCCCTGGGATTTGCGGCACTTGAAAATGTTGGATATGTATACCAGAACGGTTTTTCAACCGCTATAATCCGTATGTTCACTGCAGTTCCCGGACATGCTGCGGATGCGGTGTTCATGGGATATTTCTACAGCAGAGCCAAATATGCGAGCCTTACCAATAATAAGGCTGATTATTCCAAAAATATCAGAAGAACCATCCTGATCCCCATCCTGACTCACGGAGTCTACGACGGAATAATCTTCGGAGGACTCTCATCGGAAAACGACCTCACTCAGGTCGGCTCCGTTATTTTCTGGATCGTATATGTCATCGTACTTTTCGTATTCTCGATCATAACAATAAACAAAGCGTCCAAGAACGATTTCTGCATCGCTCACTATCCTCAAAACGTTCAGGCGGTTTATATGCCCACTTTCGGAGGCGACTGGCTTTGCACCTGCGGTATGACAAATCAGCTGAACTATTGCGGAAGATGCGGACAGATGCGTCCCGTAAGCAATGTGTGGTACTGCCCCAGATGCGGAAGCGCTTCAGCCTATAACTTCTGCGGATGCTGCGGACTTCCGAGAGCACAGTATCAATAATTTATATCTGTATCTTTACCCACTTACCCATTCGGTAGCGGACACTTGCGAAGATAAATCTGGAAAACTGATCTGCCAGAACTCCAAGCCATATACCGACTATTCCGAGACCCAGCACAAATCCGCACACCCAGGATACGACCGTTCTTACTATGGTAACGGATATGGTGGATGCCATTGCGGTATAAAGCGTATCGCCGGCGCCCCTTAGGCATCCCATGTTGATGACCTGAGTTATCTGGAATATGACTACGAAGATAATGACTCTCATTATGGATACACCGAGATCCACGATATGTTCTTCTTCGAAAAAGAGTGACATCAGCCATCTTGCACCGAAGAAATAGGTAAGAGTCAAAACTGCGGCTATCACCGCACCAACTGCTTTACAGGTAGTTCCGTAGGCTTTGGCAAGTTCGTGGTCGCCCTGTCCCAGAGACCTTCCTATAAGCGCTACGGCTGCTGCCTGAAGTCCGTCACCGAAGCTGAAAGTAAGTCCCATGAGATTCATTCCCACCTGGTGAGCCGCCATGGCATCCATTCCCATCTTCGCCGCCATTACGGCAGTTGCCATGAATCCTATTCTCATGAGGATCTGCTCAAAGAATATTCCGTAACCGACTTTGATAAGGTTTTTAAGAGCTTCAAATGAGGCTCTTATTTTATTGGTGAAAATATAGGGAATGCTGATGAAGTTATCTTTACCCCTGATGGAAAGGATACTCATCACGGAAGAAACAACAGTTCCAAGGACCGTAGCGGTTGCGGCGCCGACTATTCCAAGGGCTGGGAATCCGAAATGTCCTTCGATGAGAAGGTAGTTTAAGATGATGTTCACCACGTTGGATGTTACGTTGGTTCTCATGGTGATCTTGGTGTTTCCCGCACCGCGCTGAGCTGAGTTAACAACCATCTGGATACAGTTAAAGATCATACCGCCCATGATGATCCTGAAATAGGTAACGGCAGCCTTATGTGTTGCCAGATCTTCCGGAGTTGCATCCGATGATCCGCATAGTCTGATAATGGGATTTGCCGAAACTACGAAGATGATACTTAAGATCACTGCAGCGATGAGTACAAATGTGACCGCTGTCCGGAAAATACGGTTTGCATCCTCTCTTTGTTTTGCGCCGAAGCGCCTTGCAACAAGTGCAGAGACGGATACGTTAACGGCGAAAAAGAGTGAAAGCCCCATGAATTTAGGCTGTGTAGTGAGGCCGATCGCAGCAACGGCATAGGAGCCCATACGGCTTACCATCAGTGAATCCACCAGTCCCGCAAAGGCCACGAAGAATGACTCAACAATGGCGGGCCATGCCATGGCAAGAACTACTTTTATATTGTCTTTATTAATCTTAGTAAACATATCCTAGACATTATACATTTGATATGCTTCTTATACATCCGAAATTCTGAACAAATACACTCATTTTTTGTCATCCCAATATGTTACAATATAGTAAATATACGGAAGCTTCAGCGGAAATCAGGGCAAGATCAAAGTTCCCGGTAAAAAATCCGGAAAGCATAAAGACAAAGATGAAGATGACTGATCAATAAGCACATGAAGTCGGATTGTTTTTGGAAAGAAGATAAATACAATACTGATTCATGCTTATACCCTCTTTCTTAGCGTTAAGTGCCAGAGACCTGTGAAGAGTCTTTGGCATTCTTATTTTAAACTGTCCGGAATACTCAGATAAATCTGCCACAGGTTCAGGCTCAGGTATCTCAATTCCTTCTTCAAGAGAAGCAACTATCCATTCTCTTTTCGCATCATTTGCACTTTTTATCAATTCTTCCATGGTCTCTGCACAAGTCAGGCATCCCTGAAGATCTGGATACGCAGCAGTGAATCCACCTTCCACAACATCCGGATATATCTCCATACGGTAAGGAAGCGACATATAATATTCAACGTCTTTCTTTTTCTTCATCGTTTTCACACCTCCAATACAATTTTATATGACACCATATATGGTGTCAATTTCCATCCTTACAGGTCATATATCTTACGATTTAAAGTAAAACTTTAATTTTTTCTTGACACGCTTTAAATTCCCATGCTAATATCAACCCGTAAGTTAAATTTTTAAAGTTTTACTTTAAACAACTGAGGAGAAATATTATGAGCGATAAGAACGCTGTAGAAAAGAAAAGAAGCAAGATCCTGAACGCATCCAACGCATTTATTTTCATGCTTGTAATGATAGTTTTCTTTGCAGTGCAAAGTCTGGTATGCGACATAATGACAGACAGCAGCGCTTATGAAGTCCGTTTCGAAGAAGATGAAACATTCACAACTCAGGGCAAGCTCTACCGTCTCTATGTAGCCGGCGAAGAATACGGCGATATCGACTACAACAGATACAGCCTCATAGACAATAACGGCAACACCGATTACAAATACTGCACTCTCATCGAAGATGCAGCAAGACTTACCTACACGGTGATTCTTTCTGCAATGCTTCTCATCGTAGTTATCATTGCCAGAGATTCTGCTGAATCAACTCCCTTTACCCAGCAAAACATCAACAGAGTCAAGAAAATCGCACTGCTTCAGCTTCTGCTTGCTTTCGCACCCGGAATGGTCCGCATGGTGATGTCATTTATCAGATTCAATTACTACCATTCTACATTTGATATTACTTCCTGGTATCTGTTTGCGATAGCCGCAGTGATTGCAATGATCGCATACATCTTCCAAAGAGGTCTTGCACTTCAGGAAGACGTTGACAGCATTGCTTAGGAGGTGCTTATGGCAATAATCGTCAGACTGGACCGCATGATGGCGGACAGAAAAATGTCTCTTAACGAGCTGGCCGATAAAGTAGGCCTTACCAATGTAAACATGTCAAACCTTAAGACAGGCAAGATGAAGGGCATCAGATTCGAGACCCTTAATTCCATCTGCAAGGTTCTGGATTGTCAGCCCGGAGAGATTCTGGAATACACCCCCGACGAAGACTGATCACAAACGCGAGGAGCATTCATGAAAGATTTCATATATAAGAAATTGATAAAGTGGATATACATCGCAGCGTATATTCTCTGCGTGTTCTTTGACATAAGATTTATCGTTAAATGGATATACTACGGTGAAAAAGAAGACGCACTGTTTCTCTTTATTTTACTAATGCTCTTCCACTCTGCATTCCTGATACTTGCACTTGTCTGGAATAAAAAAGGAAAAGCTCCCTCGGGAGCTATACTGCTTCTTTTCATCCTTGGTGCGTTTGCTATCATGTCCGTTAACACAGCGCACACCATGGTCAAGTATGTCTACAAATCAAGATACGGAACATACGATAAGACCATCGAAGACTTCAAGCAAAAGTCGATCATGAAGGTAACATCGGAAAACCTTGATGGTGACAATTGGTCAGGCGACATGGAGAATTCACCACAGATTTCTTTTGACGAGGTTGCCGGAGCTTCCTACTACGTCATTTACATGGTTGATGAATCGGAAAACAACTATGTGCACTGGTATGCTGAGGTTACTCAGAACGAGCTTGAACAGGGGGCAAATCCCGGACAGTACATCGGGCCATATCCCACCGGCGATTCAGGTGCTCATACATACACGGTCTTCGTCTACGCACTTGCAGATGAACCGGCAGGGAATTTCACAAGCAAATACCCCGAATTTGATGAACCCTGGTTTGCAGGCGATGTTCTCTGGACTGTGCTCAACGTAAAAGACGTTGCCGTAAATCCTCCACTTTACGGCAACGTCATAGCATACGGTTATGTCAGCGGAAATTATTCCCGCTAAGAGACTTATATCTGATAAATGTTATTTTTTCTTTGTATACCCGGCTTCAATCATCTTCTTCTCTACTTCAGCAACAGGGAGATTCAATTCATCCGCGGCAACTTCGAGGGTTATCAGACCTTTCTGAACAAGCGAGAATAATCCTTCGGTTTTACCCTCGATTTTACCCTCGGCTTTGCCCTCAGTAAATCCTTCGTTTTTCCCGTCAGAATATCCCTCGTTATATATTCCCTTTTTGTAAACTTCTTCATTAAACTCGGTAAGTACCATAGATGCCACCTCACTTCTGTGTTTCAGCAAGACGTTTCTAAGTATGTTCCCTGCTATGCAATCTGTTACAGCTTTATCGACAGCCACAGTCTTTTCCAGACCGTTCTTCCTGTTTTCCTTAACCTTATTTACAAAGGTCATATAATCCGAAAGTGTCCTGCACTTATCCAGTAATGCATCATTCTTACCGGAGTTCAGATTATACATTGTTGCGGTCCATTCAAATTCACCCGAATCATCAGACTCCGAAAATGCATCTGAAAGCCTAAGCTTCATCACGCTCGGAAGATCTTCATTACCATTATAGAATACACAATACTTCGGTGTGGGAATCTTTATCAATTCCCTTCCGAAAATATTCATATCCTCCAGGCTTATGTACTTGTCATACATCTGACCGAAATACATAAATCCTCGAAGCGGCATATTCGGATTAAAAGAAGACTGATGCTCCCAAAGTGATAATTTACTGTCCAAAAGCACAGCTACATCATTCTTTCTCTTTATGTATATGACATCATCAATAGTGTAAAAGGTGATGTCATTAACATCCTGATAATCTGTATCGTTTACTGCGTTATATAAAGAAAGGGCATATTCCTTGTATTCTTCGTTTCCAAAAAGGAATCTGAACAGTCTGTCCTTATGTTTGTCATTAATCTTTATATCGTTCATATAGCCTCTCATCCCCGGAATATACCGGAACCTCAGCAGGGAAAAAGAGCCCATATACACAGAAATTCCCCTGCTTACAATAAATAGTAATTAGGAGAACCCCCTTCGGGCAAACGTCAAAACACACGACTTTACATCGGTGCCATTCGCCTTCAGTAACACGAATATTTTTTCTTTATTCTATATCCCTTTCAAAAAAAATACAACAAAAAGGGCGCTGCACTCTGCAACGCCCTTTAAATCTAATCTCAATCCGTCACGATATCCCCATTCCAGGTGATGATACCGCCGAATTCATATACATTGGTATAGCCCATATCTGCCAGCTTCTGCGCAGCTTCTTTACTGCGTCTTCCGCTCCTGCAATAGATAAGTATGATTTGATCAAAATCAGGCAGTTCCTCAGGAGGCGTATCGACTATACTCTCATTGGGAATAAGTATCGCTCCCGGAATATGCCCTTCCGCATACTCATCCTCACGGCGCACATCCACTATCACATGCCCGTCATCTTCGGCCATCATCTCTGCAGCCTTATCCTGAGAGATCTGTGTATATTCAAATGTCTGTTCCATAACCGCAGTCCCCGCTTCCTGTCGATTAACAGCGCATCCTGACAAAAGAAAACCGAGTATCAGTGTTACGGCAGTAAATGACTTCCTATTCATAAAACCTTCCGTCATTAAAGTGCACTCTTCAGCAAGCCTTCGAGCTTAACCTTAGCCATGGCTCCAAGTCCCTGCTCTGCAACTTTTCCATTCTTGATTACGACAAAAGAAGGAATGCTCATAACTCCGAATTTCTCCGCAAGTGCCTGTTCATTATCAACATTGATCTTGCCAACCTTTGCCTTGCCTTCATACTCCTCGGCAAGCTCAGCAACAACGGGAGCCATCATCTTGCAGGGGCCGCACCAGTCGGCATAGAAATCGATGAGCACAGGCACATCGCTCTTCATAACTTCTTCTTCAAAATTCTCACTTGTAAACTTATATTCCATAGTAATCTCCTCTCGAAATACAATAACGATATGTTCAAATACTTGTAATACTCAGCTGATAAGTTTATTATAGGTGGTACGGAAAATATATCAAGTACGCAATATTTATTTACCTGGTAAGGAAAAACTGACTATGAGTAAAAAAGAACCATTATGTGAAAACATTGCCGGTCAGGGCTGCGGTCTTAAGAAGATCATCGACATCATAGGCGGCAAATGGAAGATCATGATCCTGTGCGTCATTGACAGAGAAGAAGTTGTCAGATACGGAGATCTTAAGCGATCGGTATTCGGGATCACCAACACCATGCTTGCCCAGTCACTTAAGGAACTAGAAAGCGACGGTCTAGTCCTTAGAAAGCAATACGATGAGATGCCGGTAAGAGTCGAGTACTCTCTTTCCAAGAAAGCAAAGTCGCTCATACCGATACTTCTTGAATTAAAAAAGTGGGGAGAAAAAAATATCTGATATGAAAAACAAAACTACTATCAACGCAAAATTATTTGTCGGCGGATTATTTTCATTTATGGGAGCCCTGTTTGCTGCTATAGGAATACTCCTCTACATCTTCGGAGATCCGAGCAAAACAACCGGATCATTCGACGATCCCAAGAAGAATTTCATGATGCTCTGCGGCGTTTTTACGTTTATGGGACTTATATTTTTCTTCGTTGGAGGAACCCTTTTTGTAAAAGAATTACGCCTTACAATGAAGAAGAAATCTCTCGTTGATACCGGCCGTAAGATTTATGCGGTTATCACAGGCGTCGCCGAAGACACAAGTATGTCTATCAACGGTCGTCATCCCTACTATGCCATCGCTCAGTATGAGGATCCTTATTCGGGTGAAAAACAGTTCTATGATACAACAAGCTACGATATGGATCTGACCCACACAATCGGCTCAACCGTTTCCGTGTATATCGATCAGACCAATCCCGAGCTTTATTTCGTGGACTTCGATCCGGTATCAGTAGCAGTTAAGTATTAAGGAGTTAAACAAAATGGAATGGATATTACTTATTAACGGTGTCTCGCCGTATCTGTACTTTATTGTGTTATGTCTTCTGCCCGATGATCTAAAAGTACCTGCAGTAAGAGCTTATCCGGTTATTTTCCTGATTCAGCTTTTGGTCACTATCGTGCTCTCCATTATCTCAGGAGATAAAAAAAGACTTGCGAAGGTTACAATGATCAACAAGATGATCCAGATTCCCTACTACATAATCTTCTTCGTTGTGGCAGTCGGTGCGGTTATCTTCGGTTTAAACCTTATGGGTATCGGAATATTGTTCATCCCCGTATTTGTCGTACTGGATTTTGCGGTATTCCTAAGCACCATGCTTCCGGAAGAAATCTGTACCATAAAGCTTCTTAGAGATAAAAAAATTTCCGGAGGTAAATTCGTACTATACCTCATCGGAAATGCAATTTATGTAGTGGATGTAGTTTTGTCTGTTCTTATCTATAAAGAGTATAAAAAATAATGACAGATAGCTATCTATAAATCCTAATACAGACATAGATATCTCCTAATCATCCCCCGATCGGAACACAGCACTCAACATGAGTGATCTTACCGTTTTCATTATAATCCATGCGATACATGCAATACTCAATCTCTACGTAATGACCTACTATATCCTCGGTATTGATCATCGCATAGCCGGTTCCGTCATCATTGTTTTCCGTATAATCAAACTCATATTCAAGGCTTATATCGTCTATATTTTTTCCCAGAAATTTCAGATTGTTTATCTGAGGATACGAAGAATGGGTAACTAACCATGCGATCAAAATGCCTGAACCCAGAACCATGGTGCCCATCACTCCGCATACCACATTTCTTGCTTTCTTCCGGTTCTTTCTACTGAGAATCACAGCAGGAACGATCAGGATCAATGATGCCAGGATCAATACAGTTATCGCACATATTATTTTGGAATAAAATATCGCTACACCCATGCTCAGATCTCTCCTGCCGACTTTACTACTTTTGCATCAACAATCTCAGCTCCGGGGACCGAAGGCGCCAGCTTTTCCGCGGTCTTTCCGATTCCGCTTCCGCCGCTGGTTGCAAATATGTGAATCTTCTTTCCGGTCCAGTCATATCCCTTGCAGAAAGTGTGCACTACTCTGGGAGCCTGACCGTACCAGATGGGAAATCCGATATAAACATCTTCGTACTGCTCGAAGTTTTCAACTTTTCCAACAACAGGAACTTCTTTTCCTGCAATCTGCTCACGGTTACATCTTGCCAGAGGGTTGGTCCATCTGATATCCGCTGCAGTGTACTTTGCTTCCGGAACTATCTCAAACAGATCGGCTCCCGCCTTTTCTGCGTACTCTTTTGCAACCTTTGCGGTATTTCCCTCTGCACTGAAAAACAAAACCAATGTCTTAGTGTCGCTCATACTTCATCCTCCATCTCGGCATTAATGGTATCTTCACATGCTGCCATTGCACGAAGCGTCATATCAAGGAGCTTATCAAGCTCCCATCCAAGCTGATCTGCGCCGCGCTCGATCACTTCTCTGGAACATCCGGCAGCAAAGCCTTTACTCTTATATTTCTTCTTAAGGCTCTTGAGCTCCATATCCTTAGTACTTCTCGAAGGCCTCATGAGAGCCGCAGCCCAGATAAGTCCGGTAAGCTCATCTGCGGCAAAGAGAACTTTCTCCATCTCATTAACCGGTTCCACATCTATTGTAACACCACAGCCTACGGTTATCCCATATCCGTGGGAACATACGGAATGAATGATATCCTCGGACACTCCGCCTTCCCGCAAAAGCTCAGGTGCCTTAAGACAGTGCTCTTCGGGATAAAGTTCAAAATCAATATCATGAAGCAGTCCAACTATGCCCCAATATTCAGCCTCATCCCCATATCCCAGTTCATTCGCATACCACTTCATTACAGCTTCAACAGTAAGGGAATGCTGGATGTGAAAAGGATCCTTGTTGTATTTTTTTAAAAGTGCAAAAGCTTCATCTCTTGATATCATTTAATAAACCTCCAAATATGATGACAGTGGGGACGCTACTATTTTGTCATCCATTATCATTCTGAAATCTCGACAGATGCTCGAAAGGCAAAATCTGTCTTCCTCTGAATAATCCGCAGCCGTCATTTATCAACTGGTTGTTAAGTGCCTTGAACATATTAACATCCACATCCGCAAGTTCAAGCTTCTGAAGCTTTACAAGCCTCTCGTATGCTTCGTCAAAAAATCTGCATTCTCCCGGCGGGATGATATCTCTCTTGGTTCTGTTTTCTTCCTGACTCTTCTCGTAACCGAAATGATTGGCATCACCGATTTCTGCAAGGTCATCCATATCCTTCGTGCGAAGCTGAACCTCAGTGTAACATCTCGCGTGATTGTCATACAGCGTGATATGAAGGGACTTATATCCTTTGGAACGGGGAGTGCTTATATAATCCCTGTAATAAGGCCTTACGCCTTCGCTGAGCCTTTCCGAAACAAATTTATCCGAATAACCGGAAAGTTCGGGAGTAAATCCTCTCTCTTCCAAAAATCCCGGAAGTGCATCCGCTATCTCATAAAGAAGATCAAGTTCCTTTTCTTCGCGGCTCTCACCCTCGCCCACATGACACATGGGTAGAGAAATAACTATCCTGTATGCAATCAGATCCCTAAAATAATTCAGATGATTCTTGATATCCGCTTCCGAAGGATATACACCGTTTTGTTTGTAGAAATCATAGATGTATTCCAGGATATATCCGTTAAACTTCTCCTCAGCTCTTATCAGCGATTTGATCCTGCCCTTGAAAGTAAAAGCAAGATAAGGATAATGCTGAGTCATGTACATATAGAATTCCTTGATCCTCTGAGACTGGGACGTAAGGAAATCCGTGTGCTCAAGAAGCTCAATTATCTGAATCAAAAAATTACTGTGTGCAAGATCTACGGAATCAGACGTTTCCATAGCTTCTTTTTTAAGGTCCTCCGAATACTTCAGTAAGATCTTAAGAACAGTATCCCCGGAATATAAATAATCGTTCAGAGTTATCATATGCTACCCCACTGCCCTTAAAGGGGTCAGACCCCTACCATTAACATATCTAAAAGTCTCTTGAAAGTATCCTGCCCGTCACGGCAAGTATCAAGGAGCCATCCTTTTTCATTTTTCCATTCGGTAAGACCCCTGTAATAAAATCCCTTTTTGGAATCTTCAATGATAAACGGAATCACATTGTGACGCAAACACTCTTTAAGTACGATCAATCTTCCCACGCGTCCGTTTCCGTCCTGAAAAGGATGGATATATTCAAACTCAGCGTGAAGTGAAACAATATCTTCCAAGGTTGTATTTTCGATTGCATTGTACTTATCAAGCAATTTTTTCATACGGGGATGAACTTCAGAAGGTTTTGCGGTTGCTCTTCCGCCTACCACATTAGCCCTCTTTTTATAATCCCCCACCGCAAACCAGGCAAGCATTGAATCCTTGGTGTCGTGCTTAAGAATATAATGCAAATGCTTGATAATATCCTCGGACAAAACTTCTTCGGCATTATCTATTACATA
>JAEEGK010024845.1_pt1 | contig 12378 bp, 10 predicted proteins | sample 8958771 | NCBI WGS metagenome assembly JAEEGK01 (sample SAMN16246547, study PRJNA631951) | gut metagenome | biome: gut microbiome; feature: rumen; material: SC-attached | host: Bos | place: Iran: Karaj | collected 2018-10 | reverse complement strand
TCAAATAATTGTGAAAAATTAAAAGTTCATTCAATTGGAATTGGAGATAGTTTTGATAAAAATTTAATTGAAAAAGCAGGAATACAAGGAAAAGGTTCTTATCATTTTGTATATGAAAATAATCAAATTAATTCTGTTATTATTCAATCATTAAATAAATGTTTAAGACCATATTTATATGATTCAAAATTTTCATTAAAAAATGGAAAAAATCTTTATGAATTTATTCCAAAAGATGATATTTGTTATCAAGATGAAATTTTAAATTATTCTTTTATTCAAAAAGGAAAAAAAGAAAATGAAAAAATTGAAATTGAATTTACTTCAAAACTAAATAATGAAGCAAAAAACAAAGAATTTAAATTTGAAGAATCAAATATAATAAATATTCCAGATGGTGAAATTTTAAGTAAAATAATAATAGGAAATAAATTAAAAAATAAAGACTTGCCAAAAGAAGAAGAAATAAAATTATCAAAAGAATATCAAATACTCTCCAAAAATACATCTTTATTCGCAGAAATTTCAGGAAATGAACAAAAAATAATTGGAACATTAAAAAAGATAAAGCAAAGTAAATATTATGAAGATGAGGAACTTTGTTGTGAAGATGGCATTGTTGTTGATGATGATGAAAGTTATGAAAATGAATGTTATAGAGAAGATTGTGAACCAAAATATGATTATAGTGGTGGCAATGCAATGTGTGATGAAGAAGAGGTTAATGATTTAGTCGATGGATGTGATGTGGTGGTTGATGAATGTGATGATGAAGAGGAAAAATGTGATATTGATAAGAATTGTGATTCAGGAGAAAAATTGGAAAATAATAACAATGTTGATAAAAATAATATTAATGATATTAAAGAAATTACTTTAACACAAGATAGTTATTATGGATATTGGGAACCAAACACAAAAATTCAAGTAATTATTAATGAATATCAAAGTATTTATGACACTATTAAAAAATATGTCAATTCACAAAATTGTAATGATGAAAAAGTTATTGTTACTTTTTTAATGATATATTTTTTAAAAAATTCAAATACAATTAATCAATCTGAATATATATTAATATTAAACAAGGGAATCAAATATTTAAGAGAAAATAATTTTGATTATGAAAAAGTTATAAATAATATTATCAAATAATAAATTAAAAATTTAATTTCCTTTATTTAGTTAACAAAAAAAATTTGTTTTATCAATTTTTTTTAAAAATATTTTTTTTTATTTTTTAAATTAAAAACAATCTTTGTAAACTTACATTATTCAAATTAAAATATTTAAATAAAAAAAAATTATTTATTCATAAGTAACACATCTACACCAAAGTGGTTTTAAATCATATTTATAAGTATCACAATCTCTATTCAATCCATCAATATCTTCAAAAACACTTTGTCCATATCTTGAATGATACTTACTTCCTTTTTCAAATTGAAATAAATATAACATAGTATCATGAATATCATAAGGAGTAACATATCTTTGTTGATTTCTTAATAAACTATTTCTCTCTTTTTCAATCTCTCCTTTTTTAGGTAATAAAATAAACCAACTACCTAAAGTTTTTTCTAAAACAAAATCTTCAACTTGAAAAATATTATAAAATCCAATCATATTATTTCCATGATCAGAAACAATAAAAATAATAGTATCATCTAAATAACCTTTATTTTTAAAAGAATTTAAAAAAATTTCTAATCTTTCATCTAAATATCTAACAACTTCTCCAGTTCCTTCATGAGCATCTTGAAAAGCAACTCTTAAAAATTTTCTTTCATTTTTATAAGTATCCCAGAATTTTTCTCCATAATCTAAAACATAATCAAAAGTATCTCTTCCATATAAACATCTTCTTCTAATTGAATAAGGTCCTAAATAAGGAGTAAATGGATTTTCTAAATTATAAAAATTTGGATCACACATCATTGCAATATTTTCATGATCAAAATCTTCAAAAGTCATATTTGCAGTATAATCATTTTCTAAATCATATAATTCTCTTGAACAAATATCATTTGATTGTCCTGTTATGTATCCTCTTTCTTTAAATGCTTTTATTATATTTGTTCCATTTGAATTAAACATTGATTCACCATAAAACATTGGATTTACATTTGGTGGAGTGAAATATATGAATGATTGATATTTTAACATTTGATAAAATGATTTCTCATTTGAATTGTAATATTGTTTTAAAAAATTTTGAGTATGTTTCATTTTACGAACAAAATGAGGTCTAGATAATGCGTCTATGTATATAAATAAGAAATTTTTGTAACGTGGAATTTTTTCTTTTGGGAGTTTATTAAATATTTCTTCTCTTTCTTTTACTATTTTTTCATTACGGTTTATTATTATTTTTATTGTTCCTAATTCTGTTATTGGATTGAAATTTAATATTATTTCTGGTTTATTTTCATTATTGTAATAATTGTCTTTGTCTAAATCAATAAAATCATTCATTACTACTTTAAAAAATCTATCATAGTGACTTTGATTTAACCAAGTATATTTTGTTGTAATTGGATAAGCTAAATTGAAACTGTTATTAAATCTTTTTGGTAAATATTTTAATAATTCTTGTCTTTCTCCTCCTCTGAAATTTTGACAATCTTCTCCTAAAATTCTACTTACATCAAATATTCCATCTATCATATTTATCCAACATTTTTTTGGGTGAACTATATAACATTTATCATATTTTTTATCATTTATTACTCTCATTCCATTTAATCCATTAAACCATTTTTTACAACCATATCTTAATTTAAATGAAGTATATAAAATTGAAGAAATAAAACTGAGAAAAATAAATAATAATATTTTATTATATTTTTTATTTTTTAAATATACAAGTCCTAAAAAAATAGAAATTAAAATTGCAAAAACACATAAAAGAAAATAAAAAACCATTTTATTATATGAACCATGTTTTGATAAATCACTTCCTTGATCATAAAAATAAAGCATATAAATATAAATTGGGATAATATAAAATAAATGTTTAATAGAGACTTTCTTATATAACATCATTGTAATAATAATAGAAAAAATTAAAGAACAAATTGCCATATATAAACCTAATAAATAAAAAAATCCTGGACTTAATGTAACTAAACAATATGATTGTGTTCCATCACATCCTTTTAAACTTAATTTATATAATATTATTGATATTATTATTGAAATAAAAACATAAATATCTATTTTTTGTAATTTTGATTCTTTTAATTTTTTATTTTTTGAATCATCTTCTGTTGATAAATATTTATCTTCTTTTATTTGTTCATTTTTTATTTTTCGAGTTTCTTCTTTATTTAAATGAGTAAATTCAGTCATTTTAATGTTTCAATTTTTATTATTTTTATTAAATATTAAAACGAAAATTTAATACGTGTTTCCATATAATAATAAAAATATTAAAATCTTTATTTATAAATGAAATATATTAAAATAATATTTTAAAATTTTATTTACCAAAATTTTTTTTCATATAATTAGTAATTCCAGTATAAGTCATATCATGTTTTTTAATCATATTTTTCCCAGTTGAAGATTTTTTATAACATTTTGTTTGAGTTACATATGAATTCATAAGATTATTACTATTATTAGAAGTATTTGTATAACTATGTTCAAGTAAACTTGATTTATTTCTTTTATGTATTTTTCTTTTAGCATCTTTAAAAATTGTTTTTTCTATTATTGTATCTGTATTTGATATTTGTGAAGTTGTTTCATTGTTATTATTTTTATTTGTAAATATTTTTTTTATATCTTGAATTCTTTTTGATATTTTTTTTACTGAAAAATTTGAATCTCTTTTATAAAAATCCATTGGAGTTTTTTTTTCTTCTTTTTCTTTTGAATTATTTAATTTTGAAATTAATCCACTTTTATTTAAGGAATTATTTTTTATTTGTTTTTTCCCATATCCATTTATTATTTTTTTCTCTTTTGGTGGGGGTGGATACTTTACAATTTTTTTTATATTTTTTACCTTTTTTGAAGTAGTATTAATATTATTTGAAGTTTCAGTAAAACTACGTGAATTAATTTTTTCTTTTATATTTTTTTCAGTACTTACATTTACTTTATTATTATTATTATTATTATTATTATTATTATTATTATTATTATTATTATTATTATTATTATTATTATTATTATTATTATTATTATTATGAATATTATTATTTTTATTCTTATTTGAAATTTGAGAATTATTCATATAATTTTGAATTGAGTGTTGAGAATTATTCATTTGATTTTGATTTGGATTTGAATTTTGTGAATTATTCATATGATTTTTATTTGAACTATGAGATATATTTATATTTGAATTAAAATGGTTCATTTTATAATTGTTATTATTATTAATTGTCATATGTACATTTCTACTCATATATGCAAGATTAAATTTTTCATTTTTTTTCATAGAAGTATATAAATTTCCATAATTTATTATATTTGTTGCTTTAAAAAAACTTTTTATCATATCTGGAATAAAAGGTGAATTATATTTCTTTTGAAATGATTTAATTAATATATTTTCAATAAATTCATTTCCAACAATCAAGTTTGAATACTTAATTATAAATTCAAAAATATATTCATCATCTACATTTTCCCATTTAATAGAATCTATTAATTCAGTTATATCTTCTTTTAAATTTATTTCATCATCTAACCATTTATTAATTCCAATAACAATTTCATTTTCATTTTTTTTATTTAAATATTTATTTTTTAAAATCAAAACTAATATTTGTTTTGATAATTTATTAATTTCATTTATTCTACATAATTTAGTATAATTTCTTAATAAATAAGATGCTAATACACTATGAATATAACATAACTTTAAATTAACAGAAATAAAAAAATAATCAGAATTACTTTCATTAGTGAATGATTCTCTCATTAAAAAACTAGATTTATTTAATGCAGAAGTAAAATTAGTTAATTTAAATATTGTATGCATACTTTTATTATTACTTAAGCATTTTAAATTTGTTTGTGATGATAAAGGTTTTGAATTATTTCCTTTATTAACTTTAACAATTGATAAAAAAGTAAAAATTTTAAAACAGAAATTATCATCATAAAAAGATAAATCTTTATTTCTATTATTTAATTTATCTTTTTTTGTATTTGGATTATCTCCAAATTTCATACAAACATTAAAACTATCATCACTAATTTTATAAAAAACAACAAAAATAATAGTTTTATTATTAATAGAAAAATTAATAGGAAATTCTTCATAATAATTATCAATATCATCAAAATTAATTTTCATTTGAAAAGTAGGATTTGGTGCTTCATTTAATTCATTAATTGATTCTTGTGAAAAAAGTGACATATATTCTAAAGTTAATAATTCAAAAAAATTTTTAGTTCCATAAATATCATAAAGAGAAGAAATTAAAGCATTTAAATTACTCATTGAAATACTATTTTGTTTTTTTTTTGAAGTGTCATTTATTATTTCAAAAAATTTTTCTGGTTCAAGATCTTTTGAAGTAATTTCTTCTGTTTCATTATCTTCAAGAATATAATTTCCATAAACTAAATGAGAAAAAGTTTTTTGTAATAATTCATCAATAACTTTTTTATCTAAATTCTTTATTTTATCTAAATTTTTTAAAAAAAGATTTTCATTATTTCCAATAATTTCAAGACATCTATAAAATAATTCAAAATAACAATTATCAACTTCTTCATTATTACTTATATTTAATCTTTCATATGAAAAATTTAAAAATTCAAATGCATTATCATCATTTATTTTCTTCATTATTATTTCATTTATAATTTGAATTGAAATTGAATCATTTTTAAAAAAATCACTAATTTTAATTAAATTTAAAAACTTATTTGGATTATTTCCTGGTAATTCTTCTAAATCAGAAATTCCATTTTTAATAATAAATAAAAAATCCATTAAAGAAATTTTAGTTATAAAATCTGGAAGGGCAATTTCATAATTTCCACTTTTATCAATATTAGAAAATAAAATTGGATTTATATTTGCTATTGAATTTATATCATATTCATTTGATGTACCATCTGAAAATTTAAATTTTATATTTCCTATTTGTGAATTTATTTGATTTATTTGATTTCCTTCTGATGTTAAAATAGATGATTTATCTTCTTTAATATTAGAATTCTCGCCTTTCATTTAATTTTTTTAATTAAAATTAAAATAATTTAAAATCAATTTCATTTAGATTATTAAATAAATTATAAAATAAATTAATAAAAAGTAAAATACATTTTTTATTTTATTTTTTTTTAAATTATATAATGAATATAATGAATAATATTTAAAAAAATAAAATTAATTAACTAAATATTTATAAAAATGGACCCAAAACGAAAAAGTTTAACAATAAGTAAACGTTCATTTATTCATATTATTCAAGATGATATAACAAATCATTATGAAGTAATAAAAAAATTAGGAGAAGGAAGTTATGGAAAAATTTACAAAGCTAAAAACAAAATTTCAGGTGACATAAGAGCAATGAAACAAATAGAAAAATCAAAAATAACAGACATACAAACATTTGAAAACGAAATAGATATTTTATCAAGAATGGATCATCCAAATATAATTAAATTATTTGAAGTATTTGAAGATACAAAATATTTTTATTTAATAAATGAATTATGTACAGGAGGAGAATTATTAGATAGAATAGTAAAAAGAAAAACAGAAAATCCATTTACAGAAAGAGAAGCAGCAAATATTTTTAAACAATTAGTATCAGCAATATCATATTGTCATGATATAGGAATAGTACATCGAGATTTAAAACCAGAAAATATATTATTTATAAATGAAGAACCAAATTCTCCAATTAAAGTAATTGATTTTGGTTTTAGTAAAGAATTTAATAATAAAAATACAAAAACAAAACAAAAAAATATGTCTTCAAAAGTAGGAACAGTTTATTATATTTCACCTGAAATTTTACAAGGTAATTATAATGAATTATGTGATATTTGGTCTTGTGGTGTTATATTATATATTATTTTATGTGGTTATCCACCTTTTCAAGGAAATAATGATAAAGAAATATATAAAAGTATTCAAAGTGGTAAAGTTGATTTTCCTCAAAAAGAATGGAAATCAATTAGTAAAAATGCAAAAGATTTAATTTTAAGAATGTTATGTCCTGCAAATAAAAGATATAATGCAAAACAAGTTTTAAAACATGCTTGGGTCAATAATAAAGCTCCTGATTCAAAAGGTGAATTAAAAATAAATGTAGAATCACTTTTAAATTTTAAAAATTCGAATAAATTAAGAAAAGTAGTTTTAACATTTATAGCATCAAGATTAAGAGATGAAGAAGTAAATAATATAAAACAAATATTTTCAAGTATGGATAAAGATAAAAAAGGAACAATAACTTTACAAGAATTAAAAAATGGTTTAGAACAATCTTTAACTCCAGATGATCATATTAATATAGAAGAACTTTTTGCAAGTATTGATACTGATCATAGTGGAAGAATTGATTATACTGAATTTATTGCTGCTACTATGGATCAAAAATTATATTTAAAAGATGAAAAATTACATGAAGCTTTTAATGCTTTTGATCCTCATTCTACTGGAAAAATTTCTATTAAAGATATTAAAAAATTTCTTAATTTACAAGATAATAGTGAAAATGATATTATGATTCAACAGTGGATTAAAGAAAATGATTGTAATGGAGATGGGGTTGTTGATTTTAATGAATTTAAGAAAATGATGAGTAAATAAAATTTTTCTTTATTTATTTTTAATTACTATTTTATAATTTTGGGAAATTTATATTTATTTTCAATATAGAATAAGAATTTATATGGATTATTGTTTTGTTATTTTTTCATTATTGTTATATTAAATGTAAAAGTAATTTAAAATAATTTTTTTTTGTTTTTTTAATTAAAAAAATTAAAATTATTTATTACTTATATAAAAAATAATAATAATTTCAATGAAAAAAATGACATATTAAAATATACAAAAATTGATTTGTCTAAACAAATAAGTAACTCTAATTTATCAAAAGTGACAAACAATAATGATAATATTTTAACAAATTTAACATCAAAATATCAAAAATTAAACAATAATTTAAATTCTTTAATTAAAGACTTAAATGAACATAAAAAAGATTTCACTGAATTTCAAGGAGAAAATGAAAATATTCCAGAATATATTAATGCAAAAACAAAACAAATTGAAGATAAGTTGGAAAAAGTATCATTATAATGGATGGTGAACAAAAAAAAGTTTTTCTCGTCAAAAAAGTTAGAAAATTTAAGATTACAACAACAAATTATTCAATTGAATAATGATAATACTATTATTAAATATCAATTACTTGATATTCAAAAAAGAATTGAAGATATTAAATTACAAATTGGAAGTGATTTTACAAATATTATTAATTAAAAAATTAAATAATTGTTTTTTATTTGAAATATTAATTTATTACTTTTCTGTTATTTTTATTTTTATGAAAATTATTTTTTAATAAAATAAATAATAAATATGATGAATTTGAATCAAAATGAAATATTAACTTTAAATAAACAATCACAAAATTCAAATTTAAGAAGGAAAAAAAGAAATATGTCATCAAGTATATCTCTTAAATCAGGTATAAATAAAATTTTTATTGTATTTTATTAGCTGTTTCTTCTACAAAATTAATTGAAAAAAAAAAATTAAATAAACTTCAATGTAATTTTTTAGATTGTAATTTGAATACACAATTTACAACTGAAAATAAAACTGAAAACAAAACAGAGAATAAAACTGATATTAAAACTGAAATTTCTCCTTCAGAAAGGACAAATTCAGGTAATTGTGTAACGAACTCAGAATTAATTAACTCTCATTTTAAAATTATAATTATACCTAATTTAGAATTATATAAAGAAATTTCTTCATTTATGGTTAAGGATGATATATCAATAGAATCAGTTTATTATTTTATTTTTAATAGTATTCCAAAAGATATTACAATGTCAACTAATATTAATATTAGAAGAAGTTGTTTAAATCCTTTTTCATTTGAAAATAATAATGATTTAAAAAATTTTGATTATGAATTAGAATTGATGTCAAATAATAAAGTATTTCTTGTTGGTAAAGTCGAGCAAATTTTAAAAAAATTTAAAATAAAATTGTATATAACAGTTAATTATGAAAAATTTAAGTATATAGGAAAAATAGAATCAAATTTCTTAAGAAATGAATATGTATTTAAATTAGGCGATTCAAAATATAATTATAAAACAAATATGATGATTAATTATAATATAAATTTATTTGGTTTATTTGGTTTAAGAATAATAAATGTAAAAAATATGGAAAATCATTTAGAATACACAAATGAAATACCAGAATGGTCATTAGAATATAAAACATTTGAATTAAATTTTAATAAGAGAGTAAGATTAAGAAGTTTTAAAAATTTTATTTTGAAAAATAAAAATAATGATTCAGTTTTACAATGTGGAAAAATTGATAATAATACATATGCATTAGACTTTTTATACCCTTTTGCTCCAATTCAAGCTTTTGCAATTGGGATAACAAGTGTTATTAATAAAGTTACATGTTAAATTATTTTTTATATTATATTTTCATTCTATTCTAAAATTATATATATTGAAAAAAGAATTTTTAAAGTTAATAGAATACAAATTTGAAAATATAAATTCAAACAATATTAAAAAAGCTATATTTAATATTATTAAAATATTATTTTTTTTCTTTTTCATTTTCTTTCTCTAATTCATTTAATCTACTTTCAATAAAATTTTTCATATCAATTAATTCTTGTGGATTAACACAATGTCCCATATAAAAATCATAAATAGTTAAATTTTTATAATTTTTAGTACTTAAATACTCATAACTCATTTTAGCTAATTTAAAACTAATAACATCATCATTAATACCATGACCAATATAAATAGGAATATCTAATTTATCATCTTTAATATTATTAGTACAAAAAGGGAATAAAATTCCACTAAAAACAATAATACCACCTAATTCTTTTTCAAAATTCAATCCAATATTTAAAGCAATACAAGCACCTTGACTAAAACCACCAATAAATATTTTTTTATAATCACCATTTAATTTTTTAACTTCTCTATTAATAATATCAATAATTCTATTTGAACTATTTAAAAATTCTTCTTTTGATATTCCATCTTCATTCTTAAAATTTTTTATATTAAACCATGATCTCATTTCTTGATCATTAAATAAAGTTACTAAGGAAAGAGGAGCTGTTGGTAATATTACTTTCATATTATCTGGAATTGGCTTTTCACTTGAATTAAATGTTGCTATGTATCCATCTCCTGTGTCACCTAATCCATGAAGGAATATTAATGTTGATGTTGGTTCTGTATTTTTAGGTGAGAGAATTATGTCATCGTTTTCTCTTGTTTCTTCTAAGTATGTGTTTGAATAAAAAAAATTTCGAATACATGAAAACATTTTTTTTTTTTAAATATTTTGTTTATTTTTTTAATGTTTTTTTATGGGTAATTTTTTTAAATATTTTAAATATTTTTTTTAATATGTTTTTGATAAAATAAATATTGTATATTAATATATTTTATTTTGTTTTTTTTAAAATTATTTTGAATTTATTTAAAATTTTTTACATATGTACAACAAAAGGTTTTCAAATAAATTATCTATTTTTTAAATTTTTTGCAAATACAATTTTTAAATATTGGAGAATTATAAGTTATTTATGTATTATAATTAAAAATACTTATATTACATAAATTTAAATTATGATGAATTTTTTTAAATTTTTAATGGAGATTAATACAAAAAAAAAAGATTATCGAAACCACTCAAAAAAACTATTAGACAATTATTCAAATAAAGTAAATAAATTGACAACAGAAAAAAATATATTGAAACAAAAAACAATAGAAACAGAAGAGAAGAATGTAGAAACAGTTAACACAAGTGAAATATTAGATAGAATAGAAAAAGAGAAAACACAAATTGGCTTTTCTTTAGAAAGATTAGATAATATTGAAAATTCTAAAGTAATTGGAGAATTAGATGTTAATATTTCTTCAAGAAGAGCTATTGTAACTACAAGTCAAAGTGAAAATACAACTGAAAATCAAGAAACAAATAATAATGAAAAAAAAAAAGAAAAGGTAACATGGGATAATTCAGTATTAATAAAATTTATTATCATATTGTTTTTAGTTGGAATAGTATTTTTAATTATTTTAGTAAACATTGATTAATAAACTATCTAAAAAAAATTGTATTTCAAAAATAAAAAATCATAATTTATATAATTTTATTTCAATATTAAAAATAAATATAATAAATTAGTAATTAAAAAATTGAAATTTCAAAAATTATTAAAATTCATATAACCTAAAATAATTAATATAAAAAAATTAACATCTATATAAGATAATAAATAAAAAATAATATTCAACTAACATTCAAAATTTAATTATTATAATCATTTTTAGAAATATTTATTAATATCTATATTTAATTTAATAAGGTAAATATCTTATAAAATTTTAACAATAGAAATTCATTTTTAAAGTATTAAAAATCTAATATTTAAATTTTACTTTCATCAAATAATAAATTAATCATCTTATATAATTTAAGATTTAACATAATTTAAATAAGTAAAATGATCTTTGAAAATTGATTTTAATATATTATTTCTTAATGACTATTTTTTTATTATTTATCCTTAGAGCGTTCAAATAAAATTGATTTGAGTGAGAGAAAGATAATTCTGTCTCATGATTAGTAAAATATGAATAATTTGGAGATTTTTTCAATAATTTGATAAAATGATTGAACTAATTATGATAAAATAAACAAAATGAGTTAAATATTTTTAATATTAATCTTTTTGAATGTTATTATATTTTATTCTTTTATGATATTTTTATTTCTTCTATTTTTTTATTTATCTCAAATTTTTTTTTTCAAATAAATTACCTTTATCTAAATAATAGTGTTTATAAATTTTTTCAAGCCTATTAATTTGTAATATCTATTTGTTTTATTAATTATTTCTCATTTTAATTATAATATTAGGTAAATTTAATTTAATGTTTGGTTAATATTTCATTTATAATTGCTTTAACTTGTTATTTTTTTCTTTTTTTAATTTAACATTATCATATCACTTTTGAATTCAATCAATTTTTTCTTTGATCTATTTGCTTTAGTTTTTTTTGATAACCATTTATTATTTATTTAATTTGAAAATTTTTTAGTTTAATATTCTTTATTTTTGAATTAAATTTAATCAAGGTTTTAAAATT
>JAEEGK010024844.1_pt1 | contig 12379 bp, 17 predicted proteins | sample 8958771 | NCBI WGS metagenome assembly JAEEGK01 (sample SAMN16246547, study PRJNA631951) | gut metagenome | biome: gut microbiome; feature: rumen; material: SC-attached | host: Bos | place: Iran: Karaj | collected 2018-10 | reverse complement strand
CAGAGAAGAAATACCCGGCCAAGAAGCCCAAGGCGACACCCAAGGCCGAAGCCTGGTACAAGCAGCAGCTCGAGGCAAGCGGCTTGACGTCGGCCGACGTGAGAGCCTGGCAATACGAGGCCGACGGCACCCGCTTCCAGATAATGCCCTTCGCCAAGGGCACTGTGGACTACAGCGGCACCTTCACCGAGGACGGCGACGACATGATCATCCGCTACCTCGACCTCGACGGCCACCGGCTGCAGTACTCGCCCACCCTGAAAAACGGCAAAGCCGGCGAGCCGCGCGACTACTTCCGCGTGCGCTGGCAGATACCGGAGAGCCACATGCTGCGCGACGGCTCGATATGCAAATACAAGTCGCCGGCCGGCAGCGGCATACAACTGTACATTCCAGAGGCCCTGCGCGAGGCCTACCGCGAACGGCGGCCGCTGGAATCGCTCTACTTCACTGAAGGCGAGAAGAAAGCCGAGGCTGTAAGCAAGTATGTGGGGCCGTCCTTCGGCCTTGCCGGCATCAACTGCCTGGTGGGGAAAGACAAGCAGCTGCCGGAGGCTATAGTGCGGGTGGTGGAGGCCTGCCAGGTGAAGCGCGTATACTTCATCATGGATGCCGACTGGCACGAGTTGAGCCGCAACCTGGATCCGGAGAGCGACGTCAGGCAGCGGCCGCAAGCCTTTTTCAGCGCCGCGAGGAACTTTGCTGCCTGGTTTGCGACGCTACGCAACCGCAAGCTGTATGTCGACGCCTACCTGGTGCTGGGCAAAGGCGAGGACAAAGGCGTCGACGACCAGCTGGTGAAGCTCAAAGGAGCCGAATACACCTACAAGAGTCAGCTGGTACAAGCCACCAACTCGGCCATAGAAGGCGGCCACACGGACTACTTCGACCTGTACAACATCACCACAATGCCGGAAGCCAAGCTGCAGGCCATCTGGCACCTCGACAACATAGACAGCTTCGTGGAGCACCACCGCGAGAGGTTGAAAGAGATGGAGAGCTTCAGGGCCTGGCGCAACCAGTGGCGCATCGATCAGGACGGAAAGCTGCAGCTGGCCCAGCCGCTGGCCGACGATGAGCAGTTCTGGGAGGTAAGAGAGCATCGCAACCGCTTCGGCGAGGCCTTCACGGAATACACCTTCGACTACGTCAACATACACAACTTCCTTGAACGGCGTGGCTTTTTCCAGATAAAGGAGCCGACCACCGGCGACAGAATCTTCATCCGTGTGGAGAAAAACTGCATCACACCCTCCACGGCGGCCGACATCAAGGACACGGTGCTCGACTTTGCCCGCACGCTGAACAACAAACCCTTGCTGGCCATGCTCTACAGAGGCAGCACCCAGTACCTGGGGCCCGACAAGCTGGGCAACATGTCGACGCTGTCATTCACCCCCACATTGCCACCGGCCGAGAGCGACAGCCAGCTGCTGTTCTTCAGGTCGAAGTTCTGGCGCGTCAGTGCCGACGGCATAGAAGAGAACGAGCTGGGCGCCCTGGACTTCAACTACCGGCGCGAATGGTGCAACCCCACCGACCCGAAGCTGCTGCAGCAACGCATGGTGCAGGTGCAGCACACCGACGAAGGCTACGACGTCAAAATCTCGGACGACGGCCAGGAATGCGACTTCCTATGCTTCCTGGCGCTGACCTCGTGGTTTGGCTGGGATAAGCAGCTCGGCGACGACCGCAAGCCCAAGCCCGGCATGTCGCGCACGGCCGGAGACCCCGACGCCTACCTGCACTTGCTCAGCAAGATGACGGCAATAGGCTACCTGCTGCATCAATACTACAACCCCGGCGTCACCAAGGCCGTCATAGCTATGGACAACAGCATCTCGGAGGTAGGCCTCAGCATGGGCCGCTCGGGAAAGAGCCTTATCGGCAAGGCCATACAGCAGATGCAGACCACGGCCTTTTTCAGCGGCAAGACCATCGACATTGCCGACGACCGGTTTGTCTGGGACACCGTGGAGCCCGGCACCCGGACAATCTTCATCGACGACGTAAAACCCAACTTCGACTTCGAGCTGCTGTTCCCGCTCATCACCGACAGCATAACGGTAAACCGCAAGGGCCGCGACCGCTACACCCTGGCCGGGCACGACAAGCCCAAGTTCTACATCACCACCAACCACGTCGTAGGCGACGATAACGGCAGCACTCGCGACCGACAGTTCAAAATAGCCTTCAGCAATTACTTCGATGCCAACTACAAGCCGGAAATGGAGTTTGGCGGCCAGTTCTTCAGCGACAGCTGGGATGAACGGCAATGGAGCCTCTTCTACAACCTCATGGCCGAGTGCCTGGTGCTCTACTTCGAGGCCCAGCGTGGCCAGTGGGGTGTCGGCGGCAGCGGCCTGATCGAGGCGCCCAGCCACAACCTCGAACTACGTCAGATGCGCCAGGAGATGACCGAGACCTTCTTCAACTGGATGAACGACTACATGCAGATCAACGAGGACAACCCGCACGACACCTCCGGCGGCGCCAAGCTCGACTGTCCGCTGATACGCACCGAGATGATGGAGAGCTACAAGCAGGCCTGCTCGACACACGAGCGAAACAAAGTAACCCCACAGCGCTTCTGGCGGCGCCTGGTGCTCTGGTGCCGGTACCACAACCTGGTGCCTAACCCCCACATACCACGAGACGCCAACGGCAACCCCGGCCACGATAAAAGGAACGGCACCGAATACATCACTATTGGCGAGTCACTGGACTAACCCGCTACCTTTCTTTTTCCGCCACCGTCGACGACAGCTGTTGTAGACGGTGGTATTTTTCTACACCTCGCCGGCATCTTTCTACACCACGGCGGCCGCCGCGGCCTTTCCCCGCGCCCACTATGGCCAGTGAAAGGAAGATTTCGGTACTGCAGTAATGATGTGCCGGCACGGCAGCACTAAATCAGTCCACCGGAGCCAGGGGAAAGGGCCGGAAGCACAGCTGCAGGTACTGGACGAACAACGCCAACATGCTGACATATAATAATATATATACCCTCTTATATAATAATAAAGATATACTATAGAAAAAATTTCTAAAATTTAGTGCTTTCGTGCGCACTAAAGTTCTAAAATTTAGTGCTGTCACATTATCAGCACATTGCAGCGATATTTCGACAGCACTAAAATAGCACGAAACAGCACCAAAGCACAAATACAACTATTATTTATTGATAATCAATATTATAATAAAATACAGCACTACAGCACTAAAAGCACTAAAATATTGCAATTATTCTACCTCCCTGCCTTCGTACTTCATTTTCCATCACCGCTACAGCCGGAGAAAAAAAAAAGTTTTTGCCATTAAAAAACTTTTGTATATTTGCAGTAAAATACTGTAAATAAATAGATTAAATATAAATCAAATCTCAATCAAATTCCAATCGAATGGCAATCGTATTTCAACCGAATATCAATCAAAAATAAATTATTTTTATATACAAAAACAAGACAACAATAAGAAATACAATAAGATAAAACAAAATTAATATTAACCACACAAAAACTTCACGAAAAATGGCAGATGAAACACCAAAAGGAACATCTTTGATTCCCAAAACCATCAAGGTCGAGCCCGCCGACCTGGAAATTTTCAACTCCATCAAAGAGGCCATGCAGGAGCAGCAGGGCGCCGTGACCGACACGGCAGTCTTCAGCGAAATCATCAACCGCTACAACACACCACTACGCACCAACAAAGAGAACGCCGAAAAGGTGCAGCAGCTCCAGGAACAGGTGAACGGACAGCAGCAGCGCATCGATGAGCTCGAACAACAGCTGAAGGAGGCCACCAGTAACGCCAACAGCAATGCCGAGGAAGCCAACCGTCAGCAGCTGGAATACGAGCAGAAAATCCAGGAGCTTCAGGAGCTTCAGCAAAGCAGCCAGCTGAAGGAGACGCAGCGCATTGTCGACTTCATCCCCGACAACCTGAAGGCCCTGCAGGCTGTGGCTGCCCGCGAGAGTAAACGCCGTGGCCAGAACTGGACTGTCAGCCATGTGATAAACTTCTTCACTCACTCGCGCTTCATCCAAGGTCAGCTGAACGGCGACCTCAAATCGTTAAGCGATGCCGAGTGCAAGCAGCTGGGTATCGTCACCGGCAAGCCTAAAAAGATGGAGGTTGATATATGAGTATAAATTTAGAGGCCCTCTCCCCTATCCTGAAGATAATAAAGCCGCTGGCAAAGAAGCACATCAACGAGGAAAACATGTCGTCGGTGTTCGATGCCCTGACGCGCAACGTGCCTGTGGAGGACGGCGAGAAGCCGGTGCTCCTGGTGTCGCGTCGCAGCGATGGATCCGTGGTGGGATCGGTGGCCACCATCGACGCCGGCCACCTCATAACCGGTGTCTATGCCCAGGAGCCGCTGGCCGAGCTGATACTACAGCTGCTTGGATACAAATAAACAAACACGATGAAGACAAAAGATTACAAACAACCTATATACATAGGCTCGATTCCATTGTATCTTGCTAAAAAAATGGGAAGCACGGCTCGAAATGTGGTAATAGATTATTCACATATAACCCACATTTCAAATGACCACCTGCAACAGATAAAAAACAGCGGTCTAACACCGACGCTTTTTATAAAAACCGTGCTTGAAAACTTCAACACAATATACTCTGGAAGTATCACTCGTGATGGCTGCAAAAGTTATATTCTCGCAGTCTACGACGTACCAATGTCTAAAATTGCCGCTGTTACACTGGAGGAAACCGGCAATAAATGGACGGTCAGAACAGCCTATCCTGTAAAAGCTTCACAAATTAGAAACAATAAAGACAAAATAATCTGGACAAAAGAACCCACCCTCAAAAAAGAGGATGGGTAAACTGTTTTCGTTAGGAGGGCTCGAACTCCTCCACTCCTATAAAGAGCCTTTCCCTGTCCGGTCAAAGCGGTCAATCGAATCCGTCCGAAAACCGATGCAAAAATACAAATAAATATTGATATAGCAAAAAAAATATCACTATGACCCAAAAAATCAACGATGATGCCTCGGCCTGGTTTGCGGCACAAGGCCAGCAGCTGCAGGACTTCGAGGCTCCTCCAGCACCAGAACAAGAGGTTATTTCCGATGCTGAAATAATTGACGAGAGCGACAACGACCGACCCTATGGCGACGTGCCGGAGGTCACCAGGGAAGATGTCAGCAACGTAACCAACATGCGGGCCATCCAGCGGCCGACGGCAGAGGTTATTGTCGGCACAATGGATGTCATCATTCCCCTGCTGCTGGTATGGATCATCAAAGGCAGCAACCGAGACGATGCCAAGCTGACCGCCGAGGAACACCAGACACTGGTAGAAGCCTGGGCCACCTACCTCGGCGACAAAAACGTGCAACTGTCACCCGGCACAGCCCTCATCGTGGCCATGCTCACCATCTATGGCTCCAAGGTGATGATTGCCGTGAGCAACCGTAACGAGCGCAACGAGATAAACCAGCTGCGTGCCCAGGTGAAAGAACAACAGGAACAGTTGAGACAGAAAGAACAGCAGCTGCAGATGGCGCGAGCCCGCCAGGAAAAGGAGGCCGCCAATGGCTGAAACGACACGCAAAGCACAGCTGAACTTGGTTGTCGGCATCAACGGCACAGGCAAAACGACATTCCTACAGCGCAACGTGGTGGAGAAATCGAGGAAGAGCCTCGTCATCACCCCGGATGAAATGGAGTGGCGACAGCTGCCGGAGGTAACGACGCCGACGGAGATCTACAACCTGCAGCAACCCTCGCGCCTCATCTATCACGGACCGGAGACTGTAGAGATGGCCATACGCAACTTCTATGGCGGGGCCCTCATCCTCGACGATGCCCGCAGCTATATAGGTGCCATGACCTCGGACACCCTCAACTACCTATATATACGTCGCCGGCAACGCGGTGTGGATGTCTATATAGTGGCCCACGGCATGCGCCAGGTGCCGGTGCAGTGCTTCACCTACATGTCATACCTGATACTGTTTCTCACCACCGAGAATATCAGCGACCGGCGCCGCGACCTGGATCCAGAGCTCTACGCCAAGATACTCGCCGCCAAAGAAGAGCTGAAGCAACGCAGAGTGAAAGAGCACGACCCCTACGTCTACAAGATAATCAAAATGGACTATGCCCTATGACACACCAGGAACTCCTTGCCAAACCTCGCACATTTAAAGAGATATGCCAGCATTATACCCTCTCGCCAAAGACCATGCGCAAGCTGCTTGTCGAAGCCGGTCTGCCGGCGAGCAAGAAAGGAAGCGGCCGCTACTACTACACAATTCCGGAACTGAAGAGAATTTTTGAGGTCTTTTTGCAGAACTACGAAGACCCTAAATGTGGTGAAATGTAGGGAATTGTGGGGAATTGTAGAGAATTGTGAGGAATTGTAGTAGGAGTGTGCCACGGCATCGAAAAACAGCATATCTTTGCACTCGCAAATCAATTCAGTATCAATAAAAATCTACATCAACAATGAAAAAGTTCATCACAGACAACATCGAATGGCTTCTCATCGCCTTTGCAGTCATCGCCATCGCCGCCCTGGTGCTCGCCATCCGTCACCAGAAGCTGCTCGGCAAACCCGCCGAAACCACCAATGGCAACAGTGCCACGGTCGAGACTCCGGTCGATCAGCCCGATCCCAACCGCGAAACTGGCAAAACCAACTAAGCCATGACCGACGAAGAGCGGAAACGCCTACTCCTACAGAAATCAAGAAAAACAATTACTAACTATTTTACAGGAAAAAACATGAAAAACATCAACGACAAATTCCAGTTCAGCATTGCCAACGGCCACACCACCAGCAACGTCAGTGTTGCCATTGCACATGCCAACATCGACGTGGAAGGCTTCACCACCACCAGCCCTTCGAGCGGCACCTACCAGACCCTGAAGCACCGCCACAACACCACCAAGCTGGCCGCCGAGGGTTACAACGTGACCACCGTGCTCGACGACGCCACCGTTGTGTACGACAGCGCCAACATCGTCATGCAGGCCGTCGACAGCAGCAAGAGCATCGCCCACGCCCTGGAGTACATCAAGAACAACCCGCGCATGGTGAAGAACATCGCCGTCGTGGTCGTCAGCGTTCCCAGTGGCTCCGACAAGAGCGCCGCCTTCAAGAGCATGAGCCTCGCCAGCCTCAACCCCTTCCACAAGGAAGCCGCCCGCGAGGTCGACCTGCAGCAGTACTTCTCGGAAAACCAGTTCCAGAGCGGCAAGATCAACATCCCCTATACCAAGGGCGATTTCGAGTGGAACGACCTCCTCTTCTGGAGCATCGTCGTACCCGCCGGCACCACCCTCGAGCTGACCGTGGAGTTCTACGAGGACTAATCCCCACCTGCCCCAACTACCTCTAACTTCTCAAACCAAAGGCCGATGCCGCCAGTCGGCACCGGCCTTTCCAATTAGATAGACTATGAACAAGAAACTGAAAATCTACGAAAGCCCCGAGAAGCTCCTCCGTGACGACGGAGCCACCGGCACCGGCACCACCGGCAGCGGCAACAGCTTCAGCTGGAACAATGCCCTGTCTTCCTTCTTCGACAATGCCGGCGGTATGCTTAACGGCGTAGCCGGTATTGTAGGCGCCGCCAACACCAAGAACTACAGTGCCACCATCACCACCGACAACACCAACCGCAACCTCTTCAGCTGGACTAACGGCACCACCGTTACGGCCATAGTGATCGGCGGTGTGGCCATCGTCGTGACCCTTATCCTGGTATTGCGCAAATAGCCATGAATATCAGGGGTGTAGGATATGATGAGCTGCAGCTGTGCCCGGCAGCTGTGGAGGTCGACGAAAACGGCAAGGCGACCATACTGGTCAACGCCATCACCTTTCCACCGGCCGACAGCTTCGCACAGAAGTTCTACCTGGCCCACGAGCTCGGCCACTACCTGCTGAACACAGACCAGGAAGAGATAGCCGACACCTTTGCCATCGGACTGCTGGCCGGCACAGAGCACAAGAGCCTGAAGAAAAGCCTCGATGCCCTCTACAGGCTGCACACCATCCCCTACAGCAGATTGCTGACTCTCTACAACACAGCATTGAAAATTGACAAACAACACCAACAACAAAAAACTACCTTAACTATGAAGAAAAAGATTTGGGACAACCCCCGCCCCTCCTTCCTCATCAACCGCGCCGACGGTGACGACGCTCCTGTCGACACCAACGCCAACAGTGAAGCCCAGGCTGCCCTCACCGCCGCCAACGTCCTCGGTGACATCATCGGAGGCAACAACCGCCGCCGTGCCGGCCTGCGCATCAACAACGTGTTCTTCTCGCTGGAGAGCATCTTGATGGCCGCCATACTGGTTGCCGTCGTCGTCCTTTGCACTAAGAAATAAGCCATGCTTACGGACCAGTACAAAGACACCGTGTACATCATGGGCCGTAGAGTGACCCTGGCGGAGATTGACGTCTCCGTCAGGTCGCTCACGCTCATGATCTGCGTCATAAACTTAGTGTTGAACATAATTCGCCTCGCAAGGCGTAAATAATATGAAGAAAAGAACAAAATACCTCGTCACCGGAGCGGTTGTTCCAACCGGAATTTCACCGACGGTGGTCCCAGACGTGCCTAAAGGGGAGCCTGCTCCTATCAATCCCGGTGGCTCTACCACAACTAACGATATTGACTACGATCTGCCGGAAGCTCAAGTTATAGAGCCTATCATCAACGGCGAATGGGAGATGGAACAGGTGCGCCGGGGTGCTTTGCTCGCCGAACAGGAAGAGCTGCTTCGCCGTGGTGGCACTGACCCCTACTCCCTGGGCCTGGAGACCAAAAAGAAAACGAAGATTGCAGACGAAGAGCCGGAAGAGGAGCCAACGCCGCAACAACCTGTCGCCGAAGAGCCGCAACAGCCGGCAAACACATGGACGCTGCTCGGCGTCACCATGAAGAAAAGCTGGTGGCTTTTCATCGGTGGAGCCCTCGCCCTGCTCATCATAACAATAATAACCCTCGCAATAGCAAAGAAACGATGAAACAGAAAATCATATTCAGAGCCGATGGAGCGACTGACTTCGCAACCAAAGGCACTGTGCCAGCGAATATGCGCAACCTGCTACTTACAGCGGCAGGTGTATATACAAGCGCCCGCCTGACCCAGGCACACCCTAACTGGGTCGCTGTCAGCTACGCTTCAAAACAAAGCTCGGCCTGGGCAGCCCTCAAAATGCTACTGCAGGCTCATAGCATCGTACCGAAAGACGACAAACTCCACCCTGCAGCATGGCATAACGAATCATTGCTGAAATTCAACACCAACGATGGAGCCCTCCAGGCAAGAAACGCCGTAAACGCCCTACTGCAACTCGCCGCCAAAGTTCGCAATGCAGATACATTCACCGTCGATGCCCAATACGCCGGCGGCGGAAAACGTTTGTCGGCCACTGTAGGCAACATGACAGTATCGTACCTCATCCCCTACGATTCGGCCAAGGCTGCAGAAACTCGTGAGGAAAAAGAAAAAGAAGCGACTCACAAAACCACAGTGGCAGAAGAGGAGACCAAGGCTGCAGAACTGGAAAACCAGACCGCGACCTATAACCAGGACACCGAAGAAAAGAAGTCACAGACAGCCATGTCCAAGACCTTGCGTTGGGTGGGTATCGGCACTGTAGGCGCCCTGATAATCGGTGCCGTCATCTTCGCCGTTGTGAAATCAAAAAAGTAAAACATCATGGGAGACTTCAACAAAGCAATAGACACTACCGGCAAAGTGCTGGAGCTGGGCGACTACAAGAAATGGTACAGCCTGATCCTGTCCTTCGTCATCCTGACGACCTTCATCATCATTCTGCTCTTCGTGATCAGGAAATGGGGAGGCAACGAGCTGGGCAACATCTGGGACTTCATCTCCAATCCTTTCAAGAATCTGAAAGCCAAAATCAACGCCCAGAAGACCATCGACAAATACCAGATAGAGCCCACCCTGAAAGGCGACGAGCCCAAACAGGTAGCTGACAGCCTTTATAGCTGCTTCCAGACTGGAGGCGACGACGAAGAGGGTTTCTATAGCATCTGCAGAAACCGTATCGGCAACGTAGTTGACTGGGAATTGGTTAAAGGAGAATTCGGTAGTCGCGTATCTCCCAAGCCCGGCAACATCTTCGGTGTAAAACATTCATGCACTCTTGAGGCAATGATTCTCGACAACTTCAACGACAAAGAAGCTCAAACAGTCAGAGACATCCTGAAGGGTAAAGGCATTACAAACTTAAACTTCTAAAACAATGGAAACCAAAAAGAAAATAGTCATAGCCCTGGGAGCCGTTCTTGGTATCGCCCTGCTGGCCTACATGGTCATGTACTTGTACCTTGTGGTGCTGAAAAAGGCCAAGAAGAGCGACGCCGGCAGCTCCGAGAGCAACAGCAACGGCAACTCATCATCGAACAACAGGTCTTCTGGCAGTTCTTCCGGCGGCACTATGCCACTGTGGCCGCTAAAATATGGCTCTGGTATTTACAATACCCAGGCGACCTTGTCCGGAGCACAAACAGGTGTAAGGTCTATTCAGCGAGTAGCAAATTACTATGGCATCGACCTCGGCAAAGGTGGAATTGATGGAAAGTGGGGGCAAGACACAGAGGCTGCTGTTGCCAAACTAAGAGAACTGTCACTGGTTGCTTCTGGAGTCAAGCCGACAAAAATCTTTAACAACATGATAAAGAAGGTTGAAAGTCCGCTGAACAGCGCCTCCCAGTGGCAAATCTCTAAAGACAACTACAACGCCATGTGCCAGTGGTTTAACTCCCAAAAAACAAAATGGACAATAGCTTCTTAAAAAGATGAAGACCACCAGCACACAAGGGCAGGCGATGATAAAACGCTTCGAAGACTTCAGCTCCACGGCCTACCGCGACGGCAACGGCTACAGCATCGGCTATGGCCACAACGGAGCCGTCGCCGGCCAGACCATCACAAAGGCCGAGGCTGAAGAGCTGCTGCAGCAAGACCTTCGCCGCTTCGAGGCCGCCGTCAATGCCGCGTCCGACCAACTCACCCAGGGCCAGTTCGATGCTGCTGTGTCGCTGGCCTACAACATCGGCACAGCTGCTTTCAGCCGGTCTACTGTGGCCGCCCTGATGGCCGCCGATCCATCGCCACGCCAGGAGCTGGAACAACACTGGAAGGAATGGCGCATTGCATCCGGCAAGGTAAACCCCACCCTCGAAAAACGCAGGGCCGAGGAATACGAATACTATAAGAAACATTCAACCAACACCAAGGTCGTCGTGATGACTGTTGTCGCCTTTGCGGCAGCTGTCGCCCTGACGGCCATAACATTAAGCTAAACTATGAGCAAAATAAGAAAATGGTCAGAGCTGCTGGCCGAGAGTAAAGCACTCCCAAGCAAGATTTTCAGGCCTGGCGAGATGTACGAATACGACGACAACAACCTCCCCAAACCAACAAATATTTCCCAGTTGTATAAGGGTGATATTCTGGTCCTTAAAAAGGAGCCAGGACTTACTTCCTATCTGGTTCCTGGCCATAAAGATGACTGGCGCGTCATCAAATCGACGGCAAGTACACAAGACCAAATGAAAACCTTTACAAATGTCAACGCCGGAGAGGTTGTGGCCAACATGGAAGACTCAACACGGCCATTCCCCAAGACTCCCATTGTCAACCTCTTCAAGAAACTGCCCTTAAGCCTCCTCTTGGACGTCTACGGTTATGGCATCTGCCGCAACCGTAACAACACAGATCCGACCTGGACGCCCTGCGGCAACCACATGCTGCAGATAACAATGCCATTCCACACAGGCATGCGCCGCTGCCTGGTTGATGATGCCGGCGCTCTCGTGGCATACCTGGATCCGCAAGACTCAACAAAATTAGAAGATGGTGATCCTGCAGACTTATCCGCAGAAAGATTCCAGGTGATGGTTGAAATCCCCGCCTGTTATCGTTACCATTTCGTGGCCGACAATATAGAGTATGTCTATCTCTCTGACCAAGACTTCGAGGTCGATGAGAATGTTCTTAAGTTCCGAATCCAGGAGGGCACATTTATCTCTGCCTTCGAGGCAATCATGGATCAGCATGATTCAGAACGCCCAATACTGGCGTCAGGCATAAACCGCACTGATGAGTTTATCGGAGGTGACGGTATCGCCGAACATGCAGAATGGACTGGAGAAAAAGACCTGCGCGGCCGCCCAAAGACAAACCTGCCGCTCGCAAAATTCAGAGAAGCCGCCCATAATAGAGGTCAGGGCTGGTACAGCCAGGCCCTCCCTATATACAATCACATCTAGGCTGGGCTGTCCGAGAACGTCGCCGACCGCGACAACTACCTGCAGTTCCGCCAGAACGTTCACGCCATCAAACAAGAA
>JAEEGK010024842.1_pt1 | contig 12379 bp, 8 predicted proteins | sample 8958771 | NCBI WGS metagenome assembly JAEEGK01 (sample SAMN16246547, study PRJNA631951) | gut metagenome | biome: gut microbiome; feature: rumen; material: SC-attached | host: Bos | place: Iran: Karaj | collected 2018-10 | reverse complement strand
CTGAAGGCCAAGGGTCTGGACAAGACACTCGAGGAGGATATCGAGGTCGGTCCTGCGATCAAGAAACTGCTCCTTTCCGAGAAGCAGGCCGAATACCTGTTCGGCATGACCGGCCTGACTGCGGTTTATTTCGACGGCCACACCGCCATGGAGGTCATTTCCGACGCTGTCGGCGAGGACCAGGAAGGCAACGCCGCGCTGATCGCCGAGTACCAGAAGACGGGTATGGCGAACCAGGGAATCATCGTCCTTCTGATGGGCGCGATCGGCCCGATGCAGGAGATGTCGGCGACCATGGATGCGGTGAAAGCGCTCCGCCCGAGAGCCTACGGCGATGCGACCTACGTCAAGGAGGGCGATACGGCCGTGTGCGTGTTCGATTCGTTCAACAGCCGTAATGAGAAGGCCTGGAAGGACTATTATGCCGGCAACGCCCCGATGCCTACCGTCGAGAATACCGAGAATGACGACATGGTTGTCTTCCTGGACGCCCTGAACAAGGCCGCCGCCGATCCGGAGGTGAAGAACTTCATCGTCGACATAACCGCCAATGGAGGTGGCTCCGCCGATATCGTCATGGCGATGACTTCCCTGATCATGGACAAGAGCTATATCAGCATGGACAATCCCCTTACCGGCCAGCACGCGATGGTGCAGTACGAAGTGGACCGTAACTTCAACGGTGCATTTGATGAGGCGGACAAGAATGTCCATTATGACCTGAACTTCGCCGTCCTGACCTCCGGCATGTCGTTCTCCTGCGGCAACCTGTTCCCGTCCATGCTCAAGGACGCAGGCATCCCCGTGATCGGCGAAACCTCCGGCGGCGGAGCCTGCGCCATCCAGGCCATGTGCACGGCCGACGGCTACTGCTTCCAGATTTCCTCCTTCCGCGGCCGGCTGAACACTCTGGAAGGCGAGAACATTGACGCGGGCATCACCCCGGACTTCCCGATCGCCGTCGGCGAATCCATCGACCTCCCCGTCTTGGAAAGCGATACCCTCACCGTCAAGGATTATTCGAAATTCTTCGAAATCGATTATTTGAAGGAGCTGGTGGAAAAGGGCAACGAGTAGCTTCTGTGGCTTGATTTTTGTCTCGGGTGGCGTAGATTAAATCTTAACGGTATGATGAAGCTCAGAACCATAATCGTGGCCGTGGCCGTCCTTCTGGCCACCGCCTGCGGCACCTCCAAGTACGGCATCAAAAGTACGGCTCCGGACGATTTCAAGATGGGGCAGTCGACCTGGATCTTCCAGTATACGGTCTTTCAGCGGCTGGAACCTGGTTTATGCCTGGTCGAATCCAGTTTTTCGGATCAGATCATCGCCGTCCGTGCCCATGAGGGCTTCGAGTATTATCCCTTTTACGACAAGCAGCTGATTTCCGGGAAATACGTGATGGTGGATACCTACACCTACGAGACCGTTCCGGATTTCCGGGGAAGGAGCTTCGAGAAGACGGTCCCGCTCGTGATTCCCTTGGAGGAATACCTCGCGACGCGAAAGCAGTGAACGAAAAGAGGATGACTTCAGCGGTCATCCTCTTTTTTGTCCCGGCGCGAAGGTCAATCGCTGTAATTGTGGTCGATGACGACGGCCACCTGCAGGTCCGGCGCCAGCGCCCGGAGCTCTTCCGTCAACTGCCGGCAGAGGGCAGCATCGTCGTGGACGGAGATGTCCGGGACGACATCGACGGAAAGAAACCGGTCTTTCTCGGAGTAGTAGAAGCCGTGGACCTGGACGAGTTCCTTGTGGGCGGACATGGCCCGTATCACTTTGTCCTGCAGCTCGGTATGCCGGTTGTCTCCCGTCGCGACGGCGTAGATGCCGACGGTCATGATGATGCCGTGGCGCTCAAACATCAAACCGGTGATCCGGCGGGTCAGGCCGTGGATTTCGTGGGCCGTCATCGTGTCTGGGACGCTGACGTGGAGCGAGCCGATCATCACGTCGGGGCCGTAGTTGTGGAGGATGACGTCGAACACGCCGTAGACGCCCTCGCAGCCCATGACCTCCTGCTTGATTTCATGGACCAGCTCCGGCGAGACCCGGGCGCCCAGGAGTTCATTGACAGGAGAAGCGAGCATTTCGATGCCGGCCTTGATAATGACGAGGGAGATCAGGGCGCCGAGGATGCCGTCCAGGGAGAAGCCCCAGATCAGCATGACGCCGGCCGAAACGAGCGTAGCCGTGGTGATGATGGCGTCGAACAGGGCATCCGCGCCGGAGGCGGTCAGGGCGTCGCTGTTCAGCTGCTTTCCCTTCTTCTTGACATAGAATCCCAGCAGCAGCTTGACGACGATGGCCACGATGATGACGATCAGGGTGGCGGTCGAGTAATGGGGCTCCGTGGGGTTGAAAATCTTCTTCACCGACTCGATGAGCGACGTGATACCGGCCGACAGCACGATGACGGCGATAATGATGGCGCTGAAATACTCGATGCGTCCGAAGCCGAAGGGATGCTTCCGGTCCGCCGGCCGCTGGGACAGTTTCGTGCCGATGATGGTGATGACGCTGGACAGCGCGTCGCTCAGGTTATTGACGGCGTCCATCACGATGGCCACACTGCTGGCGATGGCCCCCACCGCAGCCTTGAATGCCGCCAGCAGCACATTGGCGACAATGCCGATGACGCTGGTCCGGATGATCTGAGAACTTCTATTCATGGCTTCTTATTCATTCTCAAGGTGTAGGACCAGGTATTCCGACCGGGTGCCAATACGGATTTTCGGGCCCCAGAGGCCCAGGCCGGAGCTGATGTAATAGCGAGTGTTGCCACGGGAATGATGGCCCCACGCCTTCTCAAACAGGAGGTCCGTCACCCAGGAGATGGGCCAGACCTGTCCATAATGAGTATGGCCGCTGAACTGGAAGTCGATGCCGGCGGCTTCGGCCTCTTCCAGATGCAGGGGCTGGTGGTCCAGCAGGATCGTGAAGCCCTGCAGGGTGTCGGCCAGGGCGGCCACGGGCTTCCGCTCCGGATTTGTGCGGTCGTCCCGGCCGATGACATCGACACCCTGGAAAGAACAGACGGTATCCCGCAGGAGGCGGATGCCGGCCTCGGAGAAGAACTTCGAGGCACCATCGACATCGCTGTAGTATTCATGATTGCCGAGGACCGTCCATACGGGGGCTTCCAGGCGGCGGAACTCGGCGGCATAATCGCCCTCCTGGATGGGCCGGGTGCTCCGATCCACGATGTCTCCGGCGATCAGGACCAGGTCCGGATGCTCGGCATTGATCCAGTCCACCCAGCGGGCAATCTCCGCCCTCCGGTTATGATATCCCACATGTAAGTCGCTGGCCAGTACGATGGTAAGCGGCTTTTCCAGCGGTTTTTCCGTCCGGATGGTCAGTTCCTCGCGGAATTTGTGCTTGTAATGGATACTGCCCAGGATCAATGTCAATGCAACGATGCCCACCGCTGAACCAAGCCCGGCCCAACTGTTATGCAGTAGGCCCTTAGGAAGGAGGTGGCACAGCGCGGCCAGGTCCATGATGACAAAGAGAATCGACAGATACAGAAAGAAGATCACCCACGGCTGACCCGTTTCATAGAGTACGGTAGCCGTCCTGACGGAGAATCGTTCGGTCATGCCGAACCCGACAAAGGCCAGGCCCATCCACAGCAGGAAAGCGCCGGTAACCGTCAATTTCACCGGCCTCCCTCCGGGAGTGATACGCCACAGATGCCAGAGCAGATACCCCAGCGAAACCGCGAACACGGACAGGATGATCAAAAACCTCGTTCTCATATTCAGCCCTCGTTACAAAGATAGGGGATTGGGGGGAGTTTGGCAAATAGAACGGACTAGTCCTCAAAATGGTTTTTTGAGAATGAAACGGTACTCTATTTCTTGCGGGGAGTCCGATGTGTAGAATTGAGATTTACGAACTTGGTCTCCAAGTAGTCACAACCGTATTTGTCATTGGAGCACGCAAATGTCGTGAATGGATTTCCGTTGACGGCAACACCTTTCTTGATAACTTTGATGCGACCGCAATGGCACTTCGGGCAAAGTTCGGATTCGGGAATTCCGGATCCGGGCTTCGTCTTGGGATCCAGTGTCGTTACGAACTCTTTGACAAAAGGCGAGGGATTGTTCATATCATAGAGCACCCAGGTATGTTTCTTTGCCCGAGTAATACCCACGTAGAACACACGGCGCTCTTCACTGAAGGCGTAGGCATCCGGTTCACTGAGAACATATTTTAGCACGGGGCTGTCGCTAATCTGCGATGGGAAGCCGACGGTGCCTCCATTGCAGTTAATCAAGATGATGTAGTCACATTCCAACCCTTTTGACTGGTGAACCGTCATAAAGTTCATCTGGCGACGGCCATAGGTCACATAGACTCGATTCTTGTTTTCGTGAACAACTAAATCCGAGTCTTTGAAGACGTTAACGTCAAATCCGTAGCGCCCCAATAATAGAATCTCTTTGTCTGACGGAATCTGGTCAGCAAGATATTTCACTGTTTTAACGACGTCTTCACGCCCATTTGTCGATAGAAAGTCCAGCGTGGTTTCGGCGTCATCCCGGAAGGAATGGACATTTTTAACCGCTTGTTCCGGATTGGCAAGAATGAACTTTGAAGAATCAGCAATGGCCGGTTCTCCAAAGCGGTAAGTGGTTTCCATCAGGCATTTTTTGGTATACCCGAAGAACTTCTCAAATTGCTTAAACAGCGCCATATCGCTGCCCGCAAATCGATAGATGGATTGCCAATCATCGCCTACGCAAAAGAGTTTTGTAAGCGGATTCTTACGCCTCAGCGCCTGAAGGAAACGGTAGCGGTCCATCGAGATATCCTGGAACTCATCGACAAGAATGTAGTCATAATCCGGCCGATGACCATTATTGCATAGTTCGGTCGCCCGGATGATGGTGTCCGTGAAATCCATTTCGTTATTATCCAGTTCCATCTGGCGATACGCCTCTACGAATGGAGCGATGATGTCATTGACTGTGATGGCATCAGGCCCCCTCCCGACCTGCTGGGTAATCTCTTCCATTGTCAGGTTTCTGGATTTCATGAGGAAATTGAAAGATGTCAGCATTGCCAAGATATTCTCTTCTTGCCGAAGAAGTTCTCGGGAAACGCTTTGGTTGGTGGCCTTACTGAACACGGCGCCCAAATCCAAAAGCTGCTTACTGAGATTCCGGAAGACATCCCCTCGCTGGAATCCGGCACTGGAGGTTTCCAAGAGAATTGTTCCTCGGTCTTGATGGCATTTCCGCTTCCATTCAATTCCCTCCAGGTATTTGTTTTCCTCGTTATAAGTGAACCAGCTAGGACAATGTCCCGCTTCATTGACGGCAAAGTGTTCCAAATAAATGCGTTTGACCTGGCCGTCTGGTCCATCGATATAGATGGAGAAATCCGGGCAATACTGGCGATAATCTGCATCGACAGTATTGAACTCGTACTTCTCCTCATATCGGAATTTGAGCCCTCGAGAACCGAGGAAATCGCAGATCTTGCTTTCTTCGTCTGATTTGCAGAATACAGGTCGCCCGTCCATATCCTTAAAGAAAGCCTGAATGCCGTATTTCTGACGATCCTGCATATAATCCTGAATGGAGGAATACTCAAACTGGTCCCTCATAGTGTATCGGGACCTTATGATGTAATCGGCAATTGCGGCCTTGAATTCTGGATTATCTTGAGAAAGCTTGTGATAGACTTGAACAGAAAAGTCCTGCGGAGTGATGGTGGGTTTTTCTCCGGTGGCTTCGCTTATGATGTCTATGGCCAACTTATGGAAGGTGCGGCACTTTAACTTCTTCTCGCCGAGGCGTTCGGAAAGGGATTCTGCTGCCTTTCGGGTGAAGGTGATGAGCAGTATCTTCTCGGCCGGAACATGTTGAACATCGATAAGATACCGTACTTTTCCGACGGTGGTCATCGTCTTTCCGCTGCCGGCACTACTGATGACCAGAACATTGTCTTCAAGAGAAACGACGGCTTCCCGTTGCTGGGAGTCGAGGGGGTATGCTAAAACCGAATCAAAGTACGGCCCATAAGTGGAAAGTTGGTTCTCGATAAATCGACTGTTATTGGTCTTTTTGTGGCCCTTCGTGTCTGACATGGCGTTATGGAAGCGAAGAAACACCTCCTTACACAGGAGCTCCTCGAGTTCTTTGCTTCCGAGAATAGGCCGCACCTCGTTATCGAGGTTACGGAAACTCTCTAATAAGTTCAAGCGTTCAGATTCAGTGATATAGTGGTTGAAGCCATAGAAAGAACGAATCTCTGAGAAGGCTTTTTCAACCTCCGGTTTCAACCGATTAAGAATTGCCAGTCTCTCTTGATGTTTCTTTTCTCGTACGCGTTTTCGGACAGAAAACATCAGCCAAAGAAAGATGGCCGCCACCAGAATTATTAATAGAAGGTATAACATGGATTATATCTTCTAATATGCGACGAAACAGAACCTCATGTTCGGCATATAGGCCAAGTATCTAAAGGAAAGAGATTTGTAAAGATACCTCTTTTTTTGAAAACGAAAAGCCCGGGATCGGTTGGGGCCATCCTTAAATATCGCCCATGTTCGAGACGCGGTTTCGGTGGCTGGACGTTTACGGCGTCTAGGCATTATTCTTTGCCGATCTCGCTCTCCTTTCTTCTCGGCACAGACGAATCTCCTCGTCAATCTCCTCCATCGACATATCGGCAGTCCCGTTCAGGATGGCTTGTGCCCGGATTTGTTCCGTTGCCCGTCGGGCGTGTTCAATGAGTTCCTGCTCGTTTTGGAGCAGTTGCTTTTTCTTTTCAGTCATATAATCAACGTCAGGATCGTTAAGTATGTCGGAGGTATTCTCCGATAGTTCAATGATTTGAATCATATCTGCGGGAGAGACGATTCTTCCGCTTTTGGGAAAATGCTTGAGGTTTCCTGTAATCAAGTAGGAATCCTCCCGCGATAAGGCGACTTCATAAAAAACAATGTCGTCGGGGTCGGTAACAACAGATGTTCCGGGTCGTCTTTCACAATAGAGTGCTTTTCCTTTGACAGTTGCCAAAGCACCATCGACAATGTCATGGAGGAAACCAAACTTTTTGCGATAAAGAACATCCGTATACTCCGACAGGATTTCATCGTTTACCAAAGGAACGATTGTTCCCTTCGCGATGTAATCCCATATTGCGTCAATGGCGGATCCTTTGTGACTGGACAAAAGAATTGATACGAGAATGTTCGTGTCTAGAACGGCGTAATATTTCATTTTATTCCTCCTTCCCTGCTAATCTCGCCCGTCTTTCTTGTCTCGCCAGACGAATCTCCTCGTCAATCTCTTCCATTGGCATATCCGCCGTTCCATTGGCGATGGCGTTTATCCGCGCCATTTCCTTGACCCGCCGGGCGCGCTCAATGAGGGCTTGCTCTTCGGATTCGATGCTGAAGGGGATGCGCTCGCTTTTGATGACGGCGCGGGCAAACATGTTGAACGCCGTGTTGCTGCTCATGCCGAAGTCTTTGCAGAGTTCGTCGAACCGTTTTTTGACGTCCGCGTCCATGCGGACTGTGAATGCTGTTTGTGCCATAATCGTCCTATTTGGTGACAAATATAACCAAAATAACACCAAAACGCAACCGCGACCCGCAAAAAAAAGCCCGACGCGGGAGCGCCGGGCAAAGTTTTTATTGGGAAAGGTTTTGTTTAGGGTACGATGATCTGTTTGCCGAGGACCAGTTTGTCGCCGGAGTCGTCGACAGTCCAGTACTGGGGCTTGCGGGGACCGTTGCCTTCGACGTGGTGAACCACGTAGCGGAGTTCGCCTTCGAAGGTGCGGAAGAGCATGCCGTGACCGGAGTTGTTGGCGAGGAACGGTTCGGGTTCCTGGACCCAGGGACCGTCGATGGTGCCGGACTGGGAGTAGCACACGGCCTGGAGGTAGCGCTCCTTGCCCCAGGTGGACCAGAGCATGCCCAGCTTGCCGGTCTGCGTGCGGAACATCTGGGGACCGTCGGTCACCCAGCCGGGCATCTTGAGGCCGAAGGTGGCTTCGCCCAGGCCGTTCATTTCGCCGCAGCAGGGCAGCTCGCTGGCGCGGAACATGGTGACGGGCCAGTCGGAGATGGTGTGGGTGAGATCCTTGGACAGCTCGATGTAATCCATCGTACCGTCGATGATCTGGGTCCACTCATGGACAAAGATCATATAGATATGTCCATTCTCCTCGTAGAGGGTACCGTCGATGCAGTCCCACTCGTGCGGCTGATAGTCATAACCCGGCGTGACGGAGAAGGGGAGGAACGGGCCTTCCGGGCTCTCCGAACGGAGCAGGTAAGTCTGGTTGTGGGGCACGTTGTAGCGGCGGGGGACCTGCTGGATGAGGTCGCTGTGGTCGCTGTAGGTGCCGGCGTAGTAGTAATAGTCGCCGATCTTGTGAATCTCGGCGGCCGCGGCGAAGCCGGCCTTCTCGCACCAGGTACCGCTCAGGTCCACGATGTTGTACGGGCCCTCCCACATGACCAGGTCCTTACTGCGGTACTGACGGCCGCCGGAGGAGGTCAGGTAGTAGGTCTGCGTGACGGGATCCGGATAGATGAACGGATCGCTCATGGACAGGTCGTTGAAGTGGACGGTGCGGATCTTGTTCATCTCGGCCATCCGGGCCCGCATGCGGGCGGCCATGCCGGTCGTGTCGCCGGTGGCCATGCCGCCGAAGTTCTTCTGGCCGGGATCGGCCAGCGGGGCCTGCTCGCCGGGTTCGATCTTGACCGGTTCGGCCTCGACCGTCTTCGTGGTGTTGTTGCCGCACGACGCGAGCGTGGCCGCGGCGAGGGCGATGAGGGAAAGTGTCTTTATTTTCATCTTGTTATACTGTTGTGTGCAATCTTGATCACCAGCCCGGGTTCTGCTTCAGGTTCGGATTGGCGGAAGTCTGCTCGAACGGGAACGGAAGGAGGCTGTACTTGTCCTGCCAGCCCTTGCCGGGGCCGTCTTCAACGACAACATCCCACTCCGTGGTTCCGGGTTTGTAGCCAAGGAACTTGTAAAGCTTCTTGCCCTTGTTGGCAAGCATCTTAGGTGCATCGCCCCAGCGGACCAGGTCGAAGTAGCGCTCCTGCTCGCAGAAGAGCTCGGCACGGCGCTCATCCTTGATGTCCTGATAGGTCATGGAGGCAAGTTCGGGAATCTGTGCGCGGCGGCGGACCCTGTTCAGGGCCTCCAGGCCGCTCTTGTCGGCGTCATTGTCCGCGAGGAACTTAGCCTCGGCGTACAGGAGCAGCACTTCCGCGAAGCGGAGCATGGGGGTATTGGCCTTATACCATTTCCAGAAGGGCGGGCTTGTCCCCTCGTAAGCCTCGCTGAGCCAGCCAAGGCCCCGGAAGGTGAAATAACCGGCATTGTGGTAAATGACCGAGTTCTCCTTCATGCCAGGCGTTACGCCATCGGCATAATCCATGTCAAGCACCTGCTCATAGGTGTGGATGGTGGACTTGAAGCGAGGCTTCTCGACGCCGCCTTCGTGCGCCGCAAGGAACTCGCCGAACTCCTTGGATACGGCGTTCCAGCCCCAGCCGCCGAAGAAATCTTTCGGGAGCTGGATACCGCTCGGCCAGCCGGTCCACGTGTGGCGAAGGTCATTCGACGGATCGCCGGGGAAACCGTCGTTGTCTCCGGAATTGTGCTCGAAAAGGTATTCCTCGCAGAAGTCACCCGCCTGGCGCTCAATGATGAACATATCGGGGACCAGGTCGTAGAGGTCGGAGTCGATCACGGTCTTGAGGTCCTTGACCGCCTCGGCCAGCACTTCCTTATCGTTGAACTTCTGTCCGTACCAGAGACCCACCTTGCCGCGATATGCAAGCGCCGCGTGCTTGGAGATACGGCCTCCGAAAGCCTCCTGCTGACCCTTCCCATCGATGGCAGGCAGCTTGTCCGCCGCGTCTTTCATTTGGGCGAGGATCCACTTGATGGAGTTCTCGGTCGGGTTGTTGGGCTGGTTGTATTCATCCTGCGAGAGCAGATGGTCGGGAAGCGGCGGGGTGCCCCACCAGCGGACAGCGTCGAACATCGCCAGGGCGCGGAGGAAATTGGCCTCGGCCTTGACGCGGTTGATCCGGGCGTCGTTCGTCTCGGGAATCTTCTCGAGGATCAGGTTGCAGTGATACATGACGCTGTAAACGCCCTTGTAAACAATCTTCGGGGCGAAGTCAGCGGAGGTGACGTTGTAGCTGCCGGCCTCCTGGTACTGGTTCGTGGCGTCCGAGAAGGAGCTGCCGCCCGGATAATGGTCGTCGTCGAGACAATTCAGGAAGAGGATCTTTTCGATGCCGTTGACGCACGTCACGTCACGGCCGCCCCAGTATAGATGGTAGATGCTGGCGATCAGGGCTTCCGCCTCGTCCGCAGTAGCGTTCGTGTAGTAATCCTCGGTGGACAGGACACTCTTCTGAGGAATATCGAGGTTCTTCTCACAGGAGCCGGCCGCCAGGACAAGCGCAGCAATCGAAAGGGCTGTATATATTCTTTTCATGACGAAGCAGTTTTAGAAGGAAACATTGACACCAAAGACCAGTTTCTTGGAAATCGGGTAAGAACCGTAGTCGATGCCCAGACCGGATGCGGAGGATCCGACATGGCTGGTTTCCGGATCGAGGCCCGGATACTTCGTGAACGTGAACCAGTCATCCAGGGAAACATAGGCACGGAGGGAGCTCACCGCAATCCTCTTGACGATTTTGCGCGGCAGGGTGTACCCCAGCTGGATCTGCTTGATCTTGAAGAAGGATGCGTCATAGACGCGCATGTTGGAGCAACGGTAGAATTTGTCGTTGCTGTCAGGCTTCGGATACTTGTAGCCGGTGGAGGAGGCATTCTGCCAGGCATCCGTATAGAAAATCTTGAGCGTATTCTGCTGCAGCGCATCGGCACGGGTCACGGCGTAGAGCAGTTCGGCACCTTGGGAACCGGCGCCCAGCACCAGCAGGTCGAATCCCTTCCAGGCCATGTTGAGCGTGAGGCCGTAGGTGAAATCAGGAATGCCGCTGCCGGCGAAATCACGGTCTTCCGGGGTGATGGCACCGTCGTTGTCGAAGTCTTTATAAACGGCCGCACCGGTAGTCTGGTCGATATGGTCCACCATAAAGGTGCGGAGATACCACAGCGGATAGCCCTCTTCGAAGTAAGTCACGTCGTAGGAGCTCCAGATCTTCTGGCCGGGGACGCGGTCGGCGGAAGTTCCCTTCACTACCTTGTTGTGAACCGTCGAGAGGTTACCGCTGATGCCGTAGCTGAAATCACCGACGGTGTCTTTCCAGCCAAGTTCGAACTCTGTACCGTGGTTATTCACGAGACCGGCGTTGACATAGACCGTCTCCGCTCCCGTGTTGGCCGGAGCCGTCGTGCTGGTGAGCAGGTCGTGCGTATCCTTGTTGTACCAGTCAACGGAGAAAGTCAACCGCTCGTTGAGCATGCGCAGATCCATACCCAAATCCACCTGACGGGAAGTCTCCCAGCGAATGTTCTGGTTCGGCAGGACCTTGGAAGGACGCACGCCCACCACGAACGTGCCGTTCAGGTTGTAACCATAGTTCTTATTGGTCTCAAGGGAGGAAGCGTACTGATACGCGCCCAGGGCATTGACATTACCGTTCACGCCCCATGAAGCACGCAGCTTGAGGAAGGAGAGGTTGAGCGCCTGCTTGACACCCTGCATGAAGGGTTCGTTGCTGACGGTCCAACCGGCAGAGACGGACGGGAAGTAGCCCCAGCGGTGGTTCTTGTCCAGCTTGGAGGTATCATAGGCGTCAGCGCGGAAGTTGGCCTGGACAAAATATCTGTTGGCATAGGACCAGCCGATACGGCCGAAGTAGGACATGTTGGACCGGACGTCCGGCTGTCCGCCGAGCGACATGTTCGCGTTGTTCACGGCGTTGTCGAGGTAGCGGAAATTAGGGTCGTCGCTGGTGAGGACGTAGGCGGTGCCGCGAAGATTGTCCGTGTTGGTCTGCTGGTAGGACATACCTGCCATCACGGTGAAATCGTGCTTGCCGAACGACTTGTTGTAGTTGGCGAAATTCTCCCACTGATAATACAGGCGGTCGTTCGTCGAGCCCGAGATGGACATGGCCTGGTTGGTCTTCGAACTGATGTAGACCTCGTGGTTGTAGGTATTGGTGTGGCTGTAGCCACCCTGGAAGCCGAAGCGGGAGGTGATGACCAGTCCCGGAAGCGGCATCAGGTTCGCATAGGCGGTACCACGCGTGCGGAAGCTCTGCGTTTCGGTGTCCTGGCGGTCCAGGATAGCCTGCGGGTGCCACATATAGCTGGTCTCGTTGAAAGTGGAAACGCCATAGATATGGCCGTCGGGATCGCGGGGGAGCTTGTCGTTGATCACGCTCTTGACGTGGGCG
>JAEEGK010024841.1_pt1 | contig 12379 bp, 10 predicted proteins | sample 8958771 | NCBI WGS metagenome assembly JAEEGK01 (sample SAMN16246547, study PRJNA631951) | gut metagenome | biome: gut microbiome; feature: rumen; material: SC-attached | host: Bos | place: Iran: Karaj | collected 2018-10 | reverse complement strand
CATAAATAATAATAAAACACCATAAAATTTGAAAATAAAAAAAAATAATTTTTTAAATTAATATATTATAAAACAATATTAAATTTTAATTAAGTAATTTTATAATAATAAACATAATCCCCTTTCTCCTTTTCAAAATGATAAGAAATCTTAATATCAATAAATCTAAAATTACTTTTATCTTTAACAGCACAAATACTTCCTTTTAATTTTTCTCCTTTTTCAACTTTAATATCATCTTCAATATAAAAAATAGTTTGTTTCCAATGAGTAGGTTCATCAAAAGGACCTGTTTTTAAACAAACTTTATTATCAAGTTTACTAAACTCAACTTCAAACCAACAAACTAAACAATTAAAAGTATCATCTCTTATAAATTCAATTTCATATCCAGATGAAAAATCAAGATCTTCTTTTTTAACATTATATAAATTAATATCAAATACTTTTTTACAATTAGAAATAACATTATTTTTATTACAAACATCAATTAATGGTTCACTAATAGCAGTTCCTTTAAGAAAACTAAAATCAAAATCAAAAATATTATTCCAAGAATCAATTTTATTAAATTTATAATTTTTATCTTCAAAACCACATAAATAAATTTTAGCTCTATCAGGTAAAATAAAACCATCATTTTTTAACCATTTATCTCTAGCAAATAAAACAGTATCAAGCATAGATTCATATAATAAAAAATAACCCATCCATTCACTAATAATAATATCAACTTTTTCACAAGGTAATTCAACTTCTTCAACTTTTTCTTTAAAAATAGTAATTTTATTTTCTAAATTATTTTTTTTTATAATTTCTTTTGAATAATCTGCAATATCAGCATATTCAATTGCATAAACATGACTTGCTCCTGCGAAACAAGCAAAAATTGATAATATTCCAGTTCCACTTCCGATATCTAATACTATTTTATTATTAAATATTTGTTTATTGTTTAATATTGCTTTTTCATATGAACCTGTTCTTATTTTATCTTTTAACATTTCTTCATGAATGTAAAATGTTGAATATGAATTAAAATAATAATCTTTTTCGTGATATATGTCACTTTTTCCTTGGAGGTTTGAATAAAAATCTTTGTCTGAAAACCATTCTTTTGATTCTCCTTTAAATCCTTCTTCATTTGATTGAGGGATTTTATTTTGAGATAATAAAATTGGAGGATTTGATGAGGAGAATTTGGGATTTCTTTTTTTTTGCATTTTTTATTTTTTTTTTTTTGAAAATATTATTATTTTTTTTTAAATTGATATATGTTGTTTTTTTTGTATTTTTTTCTATTAAATTATTTTATTATTGTTTTATTTATTTATTTAATTTTTATTTATTTATTTTTTTTATTTTTTTTTTTTATTAGGAATTTTATGTATACAAGGTGGATTCCTTTTCTTAATAAAAAAAATATTATATTAGCAAGTTCATCACCTAGAAGAAAGGAAATATTATCAGAACTAGGATTTAATTTTGAAATTCATAAAAGTGAATTTGAAGAAAATATATCAAAAGATAATATTTCACCAAGTAAATATGTAGAAGAAACATGTAATGGAAAATTTGAATATTACTTAAAAAATCAAAGAAATTTTCCATGTGATTTATTAATAACAGCAGATTCAATAATAGAATTTAATAATAAAATATTAGAAAAACCAAAAGATAAAAATGAATTAAAAGAATGGTTTAAATTATATTCAAATAATAAAATAATAGTACATACATATATGGTAATAGGAATAATAAATAAAGAATTTAATTGTATAAAAAAAGAAAAATTTTTAACATCAACAAATGTAATTTTTGATGAAATTTCAGAAGATGAAATTAATGATTATATAAATACTAAAGATCCTTATGATAAAGCAGGAGGATTTGGTATTCAAGCAAGTGCAAAAATATTTATAAAAGGAATTGAAGGTGATTATTATAATGTTGTTGGATTTCCAGTAAATTCTTTTATTAAACATTTAAATAAATTATTAAATGATGTTTATGGAAAAGATTATATTAATTATATTAAATAAACTTAATAAATTTTAATTAAATAATTTTATTATTTTTTTTATTTAAAATAATTTAAAAGACCAATTAATGTTATAAAACAATTCATTTCTTCATTTTCATATTTTACTGTTATACAATCATCTGTACTTGGATCAATTAAACGAGATGATGATATGTGAAGAGATATTCTTCCTTTTTCCATTATTCCACCAAGACATACTATTTTAAAGTTATTGCTTTCTGATTGTAATGTTTTTATTATTTCTTCTGTCATGTGACTTACCCATTTTTTTGCTTCTTCTTTATTATATTTTTTTCCGTCTAAATATTTTTGTATTGTTGAATTTATTAAAGTCGTATATTCGCTCTTTTTATCTGAAAATTTTATTTCTTCTTCATTTGACATTTTTTACTTTTTTATAACATTTTTTATATATATAATTTATACTTTTTTTAAGAAAAAAATTTATGATTATTTTATTATTTTATTATTTTTTAGTTTTAAAAAATAATATTAATGGAAAAAGACACCTTTCGTTCTTGTGATGATATTATATTAAATTATGAACCTCTTCTTTCAGCAAGAAGAAAAGTTAAAATGTCAATATATGAAAATGCTGATAAAATAAGAGAATTACTTAAAAATAATAATTATTTAAAAGAGAAAATCTTAAATGTTTCAGAAAAAAATTTAACATTAAAAGGAATTTTAAATGAACTAATAAAAGGAAAAATTTCAAAACAAAAACAAAACTTATTAATAGATAATATTAATGAAAGAAATAAAAGTATTTCAGAAAAAAATAAAAAATTAAAAGAAAATATAATAAATATAAAAGAAAAAATAAATGATTTAGATAATAAATTAAATAATGAAATTAATGAACAATTAAATGAATTAAATATATTAAAAGATGGTTTATTTATATTATCATATCAAATAATTTTAAAAAATAATTATATCAAAAATTATCAAGAAAATATAAAAAATTTTAATTGTATTCAAGAAAAAAATAGAGAAATTTATATAGATAAAACATTAAGAGATGATTGTGATCAATATTTTTTAAAACAATCATTTAATTATCAAGAAAAATTACAGAAAGAATTAAAAGATTTAAATAAAGAAAAGCAAAAAACAATAGATTTAATAAATGGAAAAGAAATAATATCTTCACATGTTAAATTATTAAATTCTCCTCAAAATTTAATAACTGAAAAAGGAATTGTTTGGGAAACTGAAAGAGAAAATGAAATTGATAATAAAAGTGAAGAAGAAAAAAGTATTATTTTTAGAGATTTTGAATTATCAACAAATACAATTTCAGAAAGTTTTGAAATAGAAAATGATAATAAAAGTAATATAAATCCTTTCAATTTATATATTCCTGATAAAATTCATATGGAATCATCTAAAATTAAAAAAAAATTTATTAAACAAAAGAAAAATAATAATACTTTTGATGATAATAATGATTTTATTAATCATATTAATAATGATAAAAGTGATTCAATAGAAAAAAAAATAAAAGTAATTCCTAAATTAAATTTAAACCAAATTAAATTTAATAAAATAAATAAAATCCATCACAATATGAATTTGAAAAAAACATATTCAAATACAAAAACTAATTTACCTTCAAGATCTCTTGAAAATACTAGAAACAAGAATGATACTTTTAATACACCAAATTATGATTATGATGAAAGAATAGAAGAAATGAAAGAGAAAATATATAATATTAAAGAAAAGATTTCAAAAAAAAAACATTTAATTAAAAAATTTAAAAAATTTTGTAAAAAATGTATGAAAATTTATGATTCTTCTTATCTTTTCGAATCAAATTGTATGATTACATTGAATACAGAAATAAATATAAATAATTAATATATCATTTATTATATGTATTTTATTTATTATTAGGAAACAATTTTTACTATTTATTCAATTATTTAATTGTTCCTAAATAATTCAAAGATAATATTCTTTTAAAAGATTAAAATATAATTTTGGCAAAATATATTTTAGTTAAATTGTTTTTATATTTTTTTAAATTTATATTCAATCTTTTTTCATATTTTAATTAAAATGGGAATTATTTATTGTAATTTGACTATAATTAAATAAATATATAAAAAGAAAATATTAATTAATAATAAAATAAAATTTAAAATCATATAAAAACATTTTATTTATAATAGGATTAAAATTTTTTATATCTTTTTATAAAAAAATGTACAAATTTAATTAATTAATATTTATTTGTTAATACAAATTTGGCACTTAATTTTAATTTTTCAGATAAATCTTTTAATAATTGTTTTTTTTCTAATAAAAATTTTTCATTCAAATTTTTTAATTCTGTTTTATATTTGTTTAATTTTTTATTTAATTTATCAACTTTATTTTTCTTACTATCAACTAATTGAAAATTTTCTATTAAATCATTATTAATTGAATCTAATTCTTTGCTAATTTTTTTTAATTTACTTTCCATTTTTTCTTCTTGACTTTTCCCTTTAAAAATATCTTTAATACTTTTATGTTTTTTACTTTCTTTAAAAGAATTATTATTTGATATTTTAACATCTTTAATTTTTTCTTCTTCTTTAAATGAATTTTTATGTGTATTATTTCTATGAATTACAATTTCATATCCATTTTTTTCTTCTATTAAAACATCTAATTTAATTTTTAATTTATTTAATTTATGTAATTGATGTTCATAACTTTTTTTAGCTTGTTGAAAATCTTTATTAATTTTATCAATTTTATTTAAAAGATTATTTTTCATTTCTTCTTCTTTTTTATTACAATTATTTAATTCTTTATTATAAATTTCAATACATTCATTTTGATCAGTTTCCCATGAATTTTTAGGATCATATAATTTTTGTTTAACTTGTTCTATAAAAAATTCTTCTCTTAATTCATTTAATTTTTTATTCGTAATTTTATAATTTTTATATTGTTGAATTATATTTTTAAAATTCATTTGATTAATATTTTGAGCATTTGATTTAAAAAATAAACTAAAAGAATTTAAATCCATTTTCATTAATTTATTTTTCATAAAATATAAAAATATCATTGAAAATTTAAATATAGCTTTCCATTTATCAATAATAAAAATATCCCAAACTTTATATAAAACATTAAAAGGTAAATAATTAGAAAAAATAGTAATAATCCATTTAGAAAAAAATAAATCAGCATTAATTTGAGATTTTTCTAAATGATTAAATAAATCAGGAAAATATAATTTTATATAATAATTCAATTGAAAAATTCTAATATTATAATCAGGCATATTTTTTAAAAATAATAAATTTAATTCTATATCATCAATAAAAGATAAAAAAATCCAAAAACAAATTTGTTCATTTTCTATAAAATTTATTAAAGCTCCTGCAATAAAATTCATTCCTTGACAATAACCAATTTCAGGTCTTATGAAAGCAACTGAATTTAATATATTTTTTAATAAATCATTTCCATTTCCTTGTGTAAATTTTTCTGTATAAAAAGTTCTAGTTATATCTTTTTCAATTTCAAAAAATATTTTTTTCAATCTTTTATCTGTTTCATATTTTTCATTTGATAATTTTTTTATGTTCTCATATAATTTATTATTAATATTATAATCAACTAATTCTTTTAATATTGTTTCTTTCATTTTATTAATATCAATATTTGATGTATAAAATAATAATCTATTTTTTTCTGTTATACAACCTAATATAGCATATTTTTTTATTATTCTTCTATTTTTTAATATTTTATATATGTATTTATTTAATTGTTGGAAATTTAGAAAATCTTCATAATCTAAAAATGATATTAGAATTATTATTGTTTGTTCATTTTCAGATTTGAATATTTCATTTATATATTTTTCATATTTACCTTTTGAAATATTATTTTTTGAAGATGTGATATTATTCTTTTCCATTACTATGAAAAGAAATAAAAATAATATAAACAATTAAAAAAAATTAATAAATTAACAAATTCTATTCAAAAAAACTGAATAAAAAACAACTTTAATTTTATAAAAAAAATATTATTTTCCAAAAAAAAAAAAATAGCAAATATTTTTTTAAATTAATGGCAGAAACATTACCAAAATACAATTTCAAAAAAATAGAAGATTTACTATCAGATTCAGCAAGAATAACATCAGATAAATTATCTCATAGAACACATTCCCAATCATCTTTTAATTTAAAGAAACAATCAAGTTTCCAAAATATAAATCCTAATAATTATTCATATAGAACAAATATAAAAAAATCAAAAAGACAATTATCAAATAATTCAAATAAATTTATGAATACAATTTCATCAAAAAATAATTCATCATATCAAACTAATTTTAATAATCAAATAAAAACAATGGAAAATTTAATAAATATTGTAAAAGAAAATGCATTTGAGAAACATAAACAAGATATTATTGATAAAACAAATGAAAGAAATGAATTAAAAAATAATGTAGATATATTAGAAACTTATGTTAAATTAAATAGAATTGCTAAAACTAATTTTAAAAGTTTATCTAAAGGAATAAATAGAGAAAATGAAAGATTAACTTTTCAATCTGAAAAAGCAAATAGAGAATCTCATTATTTAAATCAATTAATGCCAGAAATTAGAAAAGAAGTTGATGATATGAAAAGAGAAATTGAATATAGACATGAAGAAACTAAAAATTTAAATAATGAAAAAATGCTTATTCAAAAGGAATTATCTCATTTACATGATGAAATTAAAAAATATAATTGGTTGAATACTGAAACTTTTAATCAAAAAGAAAAAATAAAAAATACTCTTGATTTATTTAAAAATCATATTATTAAACAAAAAGAAAAATTAAATTTACAAATTAATAAAACAAATGAATTAATGGGAAGTTTAGCTTATTTAGCAAAAAAATCTCAAATTGAAAATCAATATTAATTTAATTTTTTTTTATTTAATTGATTTTTTTTTTCTTATTTTAAACTTTTTTTTAATTATTTTAATTTTTTCATTTTTTTTTTTTTAATAATTAATGGAAAGTGATATAAATGAAAATTTAAATTTTGTAAAATTTCATAAAATAAATATATTTGGAAATACAGGTGTAGGAAAAAAAACTTTATTAAAAGAATTTAATAAATTTAATAATCCAAATTATTCTGAAAAAGAATTTGAATTTAACAATGAAAATGAAATAAATGATTCCCAAAAAATTATAGAACAACCAATACAACAATTAATAATACCATTAGAAAATGAAAAATTTTTATATTTAAATATTTATATAACAAATTTAGATGATATAAATTTTATAAAAGATAAAAATAAATACATTCTATATAACTCAGAAATAATAGTTTTAATGATAGATATAACCAATTCAAATTCTTTTCAAACAATAAAACAATATTTAGAATTCATAATACCAAAAAATGATTCAATTGAAATTTCAAATTTTAATGAAAATATAGAAAATAAACAAATAATATTATTAGCAAATAAAATGGATTTAGATTCTGATAGAGAAGTAGGAAGCTATGAATTAAATCAATTAAATGAATTATATTCAAAATTAAAATTAATAGAAATTTCTTTAAAAAAATTAGATAATTTCGAAGAATTATTAAATATGTTTCATTATACATTTGAACAAGAAAGTTTTAAATTGTACAATATAGTTAAATTAAAAGAACCTCTTTACATTCCAAAAAAAGTAAATATTCAAAATGTAGATTCTTTAATGACAATATTTTTATTAGGAAGTTCAGGAGTAGGAAAAACATCTTTTATAGGAAGATTTTTTTCAAATGTTTTTAATTCAAATACTTTAAGTACATTAGGACTTGATGTAGAAAAAACAATTATGAAAATAAATGATAAAATATGTAGACTTGAAGTTTGGGACACTGCAGGACAAGAAAGATTAAGAAGTATACCTAAAAAATTTTATATTAAAGGAGATATTTTTATTCTTATGTTTGATATTACTAATAAAAAAAGTTTTTTAGATTTAAATCAATGGATTAAAGATATTTGTGAATCTAGAAATGTAAATAATAATGATATAAGTAATGATACTACTGTTTATTTAATTGGAAATAAAATTGATGATATTGAAAATAGGAAAGTTGAAAGTGAAGATGCTGAAAAATATGCCAAGGAGAAAAATATTTGTTATATGGAAGTTTCTTGTAAAAATGGGATAAATATTTATGATATTATGGTTAATATTATTTTAGATTCTTCAAAAAAAATGAATTTTATTAGAAAAAGTATTTTTTTGAGTAAAAAAAAAAATGATAAAAAGAAATGTTGTTAATTATTAAATTATTGATTTGTTTTAATAAGAATATTTGATATATCAATTAATAGAAATATATATTGTCTTAACAATATTAAATTTATTCTTAATATATGTTTTTTTTTATATTAAGAAATAAAATAATTAAATTGGTTTGAATAAAAAAATCATAAAATAAAAAATAATTTTATATTATAAACTATTTTATTCTACAAAAGATGAAAAATATATTATTTTGAGTTTGTAAATGAGATTTATTAAACTTTTTAAATAAAAAATTCTCTTTTTTATAATATTTTTATATTTAATTATTATATTATGATAATATTTAATATTAATTATAATTTTTATTTTGAAAAATTTAAATTTAGTAAAATAATTAATTTATAAATTAAAAATCTATAAATTTTGTTTTCTAATAAAACTTCCTCTATTAGATAAAGATTTTTTAACTAATGCTTCATTAATTTTATATTTAGAAGTAATTTCAGTTTTATAAGGAATAAGATTTTTTTTACTACTATTTTTAATTCTTGTAATATAACCAAGAGAAGAATAATTTTTAGATTTAGATAAAAGTTTCTGAGTTAAAAAATCTGGAGAAGATGAAATAGGTCTTTTAATTTTTTTAACAGTTTTTTGTTTAGTTAAAGAAGAAGTAGTATAAACTTGAAGTGGGGTTAATTTATCATTTCTTAAATAAATTTTTTTATTTATAGAATTATTTGTTAATAAAGGAGAATATTTTCTTTTTTTCATTTTTGAACAATGAAAACTTAAACTATATCTTTTCTTTAAAAGATTTCTTTGAAATGAATATTGTTTTCTTAATCTTTCTAATTCAATTGGAGTATGTTGTCTTTTAAATAATTTTTTTCTATCAAAAATAACTTTTGGATATAATATATTATGATTTTTTATATTTTCAATTCTTTGAGTTTTCATATTTATATCTTGAATTTTATCTAATTCATTTGTCATTTTATGAAATAAACTTTTATAATTTTTCATTCTTTCTTCTGATGTTTTATTAATTGATTTCATTATCATTTCTTTATTTTGTTTATTTATTTCTTTATAATTATATTTTTCTTTATTTTTATTTATTGTTTTGTAATCTTCTGAATTATGATAATTTTCTAAAAGTGTTTCTATATCATTTATTTCTTTTATATTTTTTTGTATTTTTTTATTTGTTTCAACAATATAATCTATTAAATAATTATATAAATCATTTATCGATTTCTCATTTGAAGGTTCAGTTGTACTAATATTATTGATAGATTCAACTTTAATATTTTGATTAATTGAAATACTTTTTATACTATTAATTTTATTACAATCTTTTCTATTTTTTTTACTATCACTTTTTTCATTTTTAAATTCCATGAATTTATGATTTTATTTTAAATTTCAAAAAATAAAAAAAAATTATAAAAAATAAAAAAAAAATAAACAAATATAACAAAATTATATTTTAAAAAAAAAAATGGCAACATTAACTCGAGAAATGATAGTAAAAAAATCACAAAACTATAATTTAGACACAATAACTCAATTAAATATGTGGGGACAATACCTTCAAAATATATCAATAATAAGAGAAATGTCATCATTAACAAGTGTAACATTTAGTAAAAATCAAATAAAATCATTAAAAGATTTTCAATATTTATCAAAATTAAAACAATTATCATTAAAAGATAATTTAATAAATGATTTTAGAGAATTACAATATTTAACACCATGTACTCAATTAAGAGAATTATGGTTAGAACAAAATCCAATAAGTTCAAAACCAGGATATCGTTATATTGTAATAAGATATCTTCCTTTTTTATCTAAATTAGATAATATTGAAGTAAGTGAAGAAGATAGAGAAGGAGCAAGTCAAATTGAATCTTTTGAAAATAGGGAAAAAGTAAAAAATAATTATAAAGGTGATTATAATAAAAAAAATCCTTATCAAAGAGATTTAGTTTATGATAGAAGAAGACAAGAAAAAAAATATGATAATATTGGAATGTATAATAAAGCTCCTTCTGATATAAATGTTAATAATGATTATTATTATTATGAGAATCAAAATAGAGAAAAATATAGAAATGGTCCTTTTGAATATAGGGGAAATAGACCGCAAAGTCAAGAAAGAAATGTTGGGGTTATGAATAGTATTTCTCTTTTGTTAAAGGATATGAATAGAGATGAGTTGAAATATATCTTGAATGAAATTAATAAGAAAATTGATAATATTTAAAAAATAATGGTTTTTTTAATTAATATATTTTTGGTTTTTAATTATTGTTTTATATTTTATTTTTGAAATTTCATTTTATAAATTTAAGTTAAAAATCTATTTTTTTTTAAATAATATTTTTTTTAAATTATGTAAATATTTTTTTTTAATTATAGTTTTTAAATAAAGGGATTATTATTAGTCATGTTTTAATATATGTTTAAAAAAAAATATGTTAGTAAAAACTATAATAAATTTCAAAATTAATATAAGTCTTTTTAAGGAATAATATAATAATAATATATAATAATTTAATAAAAATTAAATATACAATATTTCAAAATTTTAAATAATTCAATCAGGATTCCTTTTAATCCCCAAAAATTCATTCCTAAAATTATTATTTGTTTCTAAATCATTTTTTCCAATAATCATATTATTATTATTTCCTTTATTTCCATTATTATTAACACCATTATTGTTATTATTCCCAATATTAATATTATTATTATTAGGATTATTCATATGATTAATATTATTAATTAAATTTTTATTTCCTCTATTAGCTTCCATTAAAATTTTATTTTGTTTATAATCTTTCCTTGATTGATATTCATGAGAATCTTCACCAATAATTGGTAATTCTTCTGGTTTACACATTAAAGGTTCATTTTTAAAAAAATTATGTTCTAAAGCTTCTTTAACTGTAATTCTTTTACTAGGATCTAAAATAAGCATTTTACTTAATAAATCAAAAGTAATATCATCAACTTTTTTATTATCTTTATAAACTTCTCTTAAATTAAAAGTATAATTAGCATTAGGACATCTTTCTTTCCAATATTTTAACTTAGTAACACCTTTCCAACTTTCTTCATTAGGTATACCACATTTTTCAAAAATCTTTTCAACTTGTTCATTATCAGTTCTTCCATTAAATAAAGGAACACCATTTAACAACTCACTAAATACACATCCAATACTCCAAACATCAATAGCAAAACCATAATTAGTTTCTCCTAAAAGTAATTCAGGTGCTCTATACCATAAAGTAACAACTCTATTAGTATATCTTTTAGCAATATTTGGATTTGGATTTATAATACGAGCTAAACCAAAATCACCTATTTTAATTTCTCCTTTATTATTTAATAAAATATTTGCACTTTTTATATCTCTATGAATTATATTATTTTTATGAAGATATCCTATTCCACTTAAAATTTGATGTAAAATACATTTTATGTTTGGTATTGTGTAATTTATACGAAGTGTACTTAATAGAGATAAATCATGTTCCATGTATTCAAATACTAAATAAAAGTTTCCTCTATATTTGTTTTTTTCATTTGGTTGTGATAAGACTATTTCTATTAATTTTAAAATATTTTTATGATGGAGACGTTTCATTATTAATATTTCTCGCATTGCTGTTACTGGAAAACCTTCTTTTTCATTTTCTATTAAAATTTTTTTTAATGCTACATAACTTGTGTTTGTTTTTGATGTATATTGAGCTTTGTATACTTTTCCAAATGTTCCTTCACCTACTTGAGATATTTTACTATATAATGATGCATCACGACAACGCCAATCTTTCATTGGAATTCTATTTGTTGTGTTTAGATAGTTTAAAGAGTCATTTGATAAATAATTTGATGACATTTTTTTATTTATTTGCTTATTTTTGTATTAATTTTGTTTTATTAATTTTGATTATTTATTTTAATTTAAACTCTAAAATAATAAAAAAATTAATAAATATAAAGAAAAAAAAAAAATAAAAATTAATTAGTAT
>JAEEGK010024838.1_pt1 | contig 12380 bp, 10 predicted proteins | sample 8958771 | NCBI WGS metagenome assembly JAEEGK01 (sample SAMN16246547, study PRJNA631951) | gut metagenome | biome: gut microbiome; feature: rumen; material: SC-attached | host: Bos | place: Iran: Karaj | collected 2018-10 | reverse complement strand
ATCGCCCCGGACGCCTTCGCCTACTATGACGGCAACGACGGCGTCGCCATCAAGCCCGGCAAGTACCAGATCCTCTACGGCTCCTCCTCCGCCGACGCGGACCTGCAGGCGCTCGACTTCGAGGTGAAGTAGCCGTCCCGGCCATTTCCCTGGCTATCAGCCAGTTACACAAAACTCCCTGGTGCAAATGTACCAGGGAGTTTTCGTTAATGCGCTGACGGTCAGCGGGTTGTGCGGGACAGCCTATTCGTCCAGCAGGCGCTCTTTGTCGTACCGATGGACCTTCGTTTCTCCGGCAAGGATGAGGTATCCGTTTTCTGCGAGGGAATCGAGCTCGTTCTCGCCGGGATAGACTTCGGTGGGGGCGATGAAGGCGGTTCGGCGGCGGATGTCGGCGACGATGCGGCTGTCCTTGGCGATGCCGCCGGTGAGAAGGATGACATCGACCTTGCCGTCGACGGTGGTGGCGAGGGAGGCGATGTATTTGGCGACGTTCAGGCCGAAGGCGTCGAGCCAGGTGTCCACCTTCGGGTCGTCGGCGGCGCGGCGCTCCAGTTCGTGGAGGTCGTTGGTGCCGAAGAAGGCGACGGCGCCGCCCCGGCCCAGGACGCGGTGCTTGACTTCCCGCTCGGACAAGCCGCTGCGGAAGCACATCTCGATCAGCGGGAAAGCCGGGCAGGAGCCGGCGCGTTCCGGTGTGAAGGGGCCGTCGCCGCCCAGGCCGTTGTTCGTGTCGATGACCTTTCCGTTCCGGTGCAGGGTGATGGTGATGCCGCCGCCCATATGGGCCACGATCGCCGTGATGTCGTTGGTGGGATGCCCATGTTCGCGGAGATACCGGCGGACGACTGCACGGGAATTCAACGCGTGGAAGAAAGCACGGCGCGGGAAATCGGGGAGACCGCCCACATGGCACTCCGGAAGCATTTCGTCGGCCATCGGCGGGTCCGCGACGTAGGCCATGCAGGCGGGGCCGCCGATGCCGCGCTCGCGGCGGAAGGCGGTCACCTCGGTGGCGATGTCATCGGCGATCACGGCCGACAGGTTGCAGGGGTGGATGCCGTCACGGCCGGACAGGAGCACCTCGCGCATATCGGCATTGACCCCGTACACGCCGGTTACGGCTGGGGCGAACAGGCCGCCGCGCGCCATCACGATGTCGATGTCGCCGAGGCCCACGCCCGCCTCCCGCAGGAAATCCATCACGATTCCCCGCCGGAGGTTGCCCTGCTCCAGCACGCTGTCGAAGCGGATCACCTCCTGCGCGCTGAGCTCGAGATTCCGGACCAGGACAGTGTTCCCGTCCATATAATACCCCACCTTGGTCGATGTCGACCCCGTGTTGATGGCCAGTACTCTTCCTTTCATGCTTTCCTCTTTCGGTTTAGGTTTACGCAAAATTACCCACCCCCGCGCGTTCCGCCATAAAAGAGTGGCGAACGCCCGGCTTTTGTGGCGAAAAGGGGTTAAAAGGGGTGAAAAAACAGTGATTATAGAATTTCTATTATAGAATTTGTATAATTGCTCCGATTCCGCTATCTTTGTAGAAAAAGAAGAGCGATGAACCCTTTCTATGTCACCGGCATCATTCCCCCGGCTTACTTCTGCGACCGGGAGACGGAGACGGACTGGCTGGTCCGGACTGTCACCAATCAGGCGAACGTGCTGCTCACCTCCCCCCGGAGGATGGGAAAAACCCAGTTGATCCGCCACTTCTACGAGCGTCCGGAGATCAAGGGGCATTATCATACCTTCTACGTGGACATCTATCCCACGACCAGCCTGCACGAATTCGTCCTCTTCCTAAGCAAGGAAATCTATTCTGTGCTTGTTCCCAAGGGGAAGGCCACCTTGAACCGATTCCTGTCTGTACTGCGTTCATTGACAGGCAGTTTCACCTACGACCCGGTCTCGGGAGTTCCCTCCTTCGACGTCAAACTCGGCGACATCCAAGCCCCCGAACTCACGCTCGGGGAAATCTTCGCTTATCTGGAAAAGGCCGACCTCCCCTGCATCTTCGCCATCGACGAATTCCAGCAGATCGACCGGTACCCGGAAAAGAACGTGGAAGCGCTCCTGCGCTCCCACGTCCAGACGATGAACAACTGCTGCTTCATCTTCGCCGGCAGCAACCGGCACATCCTGGAGAACATGTTCCACTCCGCTGCGAAGCCCTTTTACAACAGCACGGAGCAGCTTTATCTGGACAGAATCGCCCGAGAGAAGTACGTGGCCTTCATTTGCGCCAAGTTCCACGAGGCCGGACGGGAAATCCTCTCCGGCGCCGCCCAGCTGGCCTACGACCTCTTCGAAGGCCACACCTATTATGTCCATAACCTTCTGCACCACATCTTCGCCACCGTCGCCCCGGAAAAGACGGTGGACGAGAACGACGTACTGTTTGTCCTGGAGGCCCTCCTGGAAGAAAAGTCCCATGCCTTCGCCGGCCAGCTGAGCCAGCTCAACTACGGGCAGAAAGAGACCTTAGTGGCCATCGCCAAAGCAGGAAAGGCGACCGGAGTCACCTCCGTCGCCTTTATCAAGAAGAACGCGTTGAAGTCGCCCAGCTCCGTCCAGTACGCCATCTCCACCCTGCTGGACAGCCAAATCCTCACCTACGAGCAGGAAGGCCGGGTCAAGACCTATTCGCTGGAGGACAGGTTTTTGGAAATGTGGATCAGGAGGGTGTATTGAGGAAGAGACCGCTGCCCACATAAAATGTCGTCGCCCCTGAAGTTGTCCGCTGAAACGAGGCATCAACAACATTTTTATTGATGTTTTTCACTGCATTTTTACGGACAGAGCTCCTGATGCTTAACATAATGAGTAAGGCGGCAAGCACAAGCAGAAGAGCCATCAATACAATCCTCAAAGTCCAAAGCGTCTTGTCCTTAATTCTCGTTTTACTCATGACTTATCCCTCTAATTGGTTTGATTGCCATAATAATCGTAATAGATATCCTTATAAGAATCGAAGACAAACAAGAATTTTGAATGCTTTTTTACATAGATTGTACGATCCCTAAATTCTACTTCCATCCCGGTATCCACGACAGAAACCGTATTGTTTTGGTTATTGATTTTCAACAACGCAGTACTGTTCTTTCCTTCCCGATAGTTCGTAGCAATAACCATAGTGAATCTATCGTCCGGAGATAAACGCTTCTTAGAGTTATCTGAAACGCCAGTTAACTTGGTTGCCTTTTCTAACATTGCTTTGACAAATTCCTGCCTGAAAATCGCCGCGATTTTTGTTTCCATCTGATTCCTTAGACCAACTCTTCCCAATTCTCCAGGAGAAACTGTTAAATTCAAATTAGGGAGAGCAACGTTATCATCAAAACGCCAACTTCCATCTTTCAGAGACGTTCTGTAAGCCGCAGAGTACTTGCCATATTCCCTCTTTTCTATTTCCGAATATTGCTTCGCAGAAAAAACCTGACGGAATGCCTTCTCATACGTAGGTAATATATCTCCGGAAATGCTCGTTGCGACATTACCCGCACCATCTAGGGCTCCCTTGTTGAATCGAATCGCTTTTACGACCTCACCTTTTGACGTTAACACGAGGATAGCATCAGAAACATCCACTTTACTTGAAAAAGGGGCATTAATTCGGCTTTTCGTGATTAGGAATGACTGATCGGTCAGTCGCTTAAAAAATAGCCCATTCGAGGAAGTGATTCTAAGCGGTTCCGATTCCAACACAGAAATCGTGAGACCGTTGCTTCCTAACTCACATTTCCTTACTTCAGTTTTTATGGTATCACCAACCGTGAGTACCTTTGTGGAACTCCGCATATTATCCAGAAATATTCCCTTCTTGTTCATTACTATGACATATGGGGAATCTTCGCTCATTCGAGCATCAAGAATCGCGTATTGTTCCTTTTCATATTTAGCAATCCGGTCAAGGAGGTTCTCTGTTCGAAGGTTTGCTATGCACCATACGATGGAAACAAGAGTTGCAACAATGCCCGCTATCAGAAGGCTTTTACGGATTACGATTTCCCGATGACGTGCCTTCATCTCTTCCGCAATCCTGAATTCCTCCTCCTTTCGACGAATCTCTTCCTGCCGCTTCTCCTCTTCGATTCTTAAACGTTCCTGCTCCTCACGCTCCTCTTGAAGCCTTTTTTCTTCGATGGAATTGGCCAAAGCTAGCAGCCTTTCAGACTCGGCGATATCTGCATCTTCCCCTTCCCCGTTTTTATACATTTCGGCGAGTTGCTTGATACATGGAACAATTCCCAACATTTGCCCCTTTTCAAAGACACTCATTGCGAAATCATACTCACCCTTCGCCCGATTAATCCGTCCTACTAAAGTCCAGCAAGTTGCCCACAATTCATGAAGCGGATTCTTTCTGTCAAATTCAAATGTAGTCCCTAACAATTCGACACCCAGCTTTGCCACCCTCAACGACTCATCCAACTTATTCTGAGCGAAGTCAAGCGAGGCCAAATAACTATATGCCTTCAGCTTTGAGTCAGTGCCCGGAAATGACTTTAGCATTTCAACGGCCTCTTCAATCATGGAAAGGTCATCCGTCGGCAAGGCATCAATCAATCCAGACAACCGTCCTTCGAAAAAACGATTGTAAGTATCCTCAAGCCATTCCTTCTTCATCAAACTCCCCGTGACCAACTTAAATGAAGGACATTCCTGGTGTAACTGCTTCAGGCTCTCATAATCCCTCACAGGATCCGCGCCACCAAGGCCAAGAATCTTAAAGTAGATTTCGACAAGATGGTATTCGCCATCCTCGGGAAGTAACGTTCGGGCTTTCCCGATCATTGTCTCACCTCGCCGGAGTACAGGATCAACAATTTCATAATGATCAAGATACCAAAGACATAGCATTGCGCCGGAAAAATAATATTCCGAGGCAATTACTGGATATTTTCCCTTCAAAGCATCGCCCTTACTAGAACACACCTCCGTTTCATTGAATAAAAGGTCAGTGCTACCAAAAAGGGTATCAGGCTTATTATCAATCCTTTGTAACAGGTTTTCGAAGAATTCGTTGAATTCTTGCTGTTTTTGCTGAACTATATCCACAAGCTTATTTATTTACTTTCCAAAGCCCGGCCTGAAGCCATATATTACTAGTTGACGGAATCTCGATTGCCGGATTTGCTTCTTGGAATTTTTGACGAAAGACAGGGTTGCGCAAGGCGGTTGCAAAACTCAAGCTGCCGGGCGGAAATGGAGGCACATTAAACTGATAATCAGGATCGATTCTCTGATTATTTGCATAAACGGTGTGCTTCAATGAAACAGTCATAGAAACAAGATTTATTTCCTTCTTCTAGAGATTGCTTGTTCCGCGATTTCCGGTTCCTTAAGAAGCCAGTCCATTGTCAGCAGGGCAGCAGGGTAGGTCATACCACGACTTGTCATCAGCTGCAACACAGTGTAGCCGTGAGCGGCATAGTCCGCCTTGACCTCGTCCCCAAGCCAGCCGTCCAATAAGGGTTTTAACTCGTCCTTGACAAGAAGCAGTTCTCCGGAAACAACCTCGGCGGCTACTTCTGGATATCCTCTACCAATCAGAATCTCCTTTATTTGGTCTTTATTCATTTTTTCTATCGAATTTTGAAATAACGTCCTCTGCAAATTTCCGCGCATCAGATTCCAATGGCTGCATCCAATAAAGCTTCTCTCCAACAAAAGAGCCGTCATAGGCCTGATACTTATAGCCAAATTCATTTTGACGCCAATTAGAGAGATCTCCTGAACTGGAATGGACCTCCCTTTCGTACAAATTGCACTCCTGGTAGATATGCCTCCCCTCGTGGATCACAGTGTCCAACGCCTCATGATAACTCTCATATGTATTATCTATCAAGTCTGAGTTAATCGTGATAACTGGCTGCTTTGAAAGTCCCTCCGCAATCTCCTCTTGGGTCATGAAAGGATGGCAACGTGGGGAGAAATGGCCGTTCTCCGCATCGAGGCCGGTCCCCAACGGCTGAAACTCTACCCTTGCCACAGGACGATGCTCAATCTCCGCCGCACGATTCTCTATCTCCTGGAGGATAGCTGCCTTTTCATACATAGAAAACTCCTTCCATGAATCATAATCCAAGTCTTCAATCTGACTCATCGAGTCTGATATCATTTCCGACTGGACAAAATCATCGGGCGCTTCCAAAAGTCTGTTATCCAACGAATCCATCACCGGTTCCAACAATTCCACTATATCAGGATTGCTATCGACCGCTTTGGGCGGATAGGTCCCCGATAATTCGTCCACTCGGGCAACAATCAATTCGGGACTCCCCGTTGGAAGGACTTCCTTGATATAATCTTTCTCATTGTCCGACAATTGAATGAAGCCCCCTTTAGACCGCCAGGAGCCTGATTCTTCCAAGCGTCCGTAATCTTCCAAATCAAACATCGTCACTTAACTTTATTGACCTTAACCCAATGTTTGTCTGTTGAGAGAGCTGTGGAAACAAGGCATTGCCCCACCAGTAATCTCGGGATAATCGCTCTCTGCTCTTTACTGATTCCCATGGATTCGGCAATGGCTTTCACGTCGTCTTCGGCAACAAGTCTATGGGTAATCTTGGTATTTGTATTCTTGATTGCATCGGGAATCAATCGCGTGGGAACCTGGTCCACCAAGAACATACCTTCTCCATAAGCGCGTATCTCGGACAACATATTGCTGAAAGTCATTGCCGATTTGTATTGTGGAAGTTCGGGATTCTCGCACTTCAACATCACTCTATGTGCTTCCTCAATGACGGTCAAATGCTTGCAGCCATCATCATTGAAATCTACCTGCCCGATTTCCGCGCAAGCCGAACGATACTCATAAAGGAATTGAAGAATCAAGGCCATGAAGAAACTCTTGTCCACATCGTCGCCAACATAAGAAAGATTGATAATGCAGGGACGCTCAAAAAGATCTTTCCAAGGCGTTGATTTCAGCGTATTGAGCATTTCGCCCTTCCATCCCCTCTTCAAACTGTCAATACGGGTATTCAAGCATGCCTTCATATTCCGCTCGACCTTCTCCTCATACCCACGCCGCTGAAGAACTTTCTCCACCGAAACACTCATGCTGTTCAAAGTTGGCGGGAGTGTCTTCCCGTAAACTGGCTGGGCGGACAACCAATCTGAACTCGGATTTTGATATACTGTATAAATCAAATCCTCCATAAGAACAGGAAGGATGTCATACATGGGAAAGGCAGCCGCAAATGAAGACTTTACCCGGTCAATATGGCTGAGAACATTCGGTTCTTGTTCGGGATTAAGCCAGACTATTTCAAACGGATTCAGTTTAAGCGTTTCAATCTTTACCGACTGCTGAGTCTTTTTGTCTTTATAGCACTTACAACCCGGAATAAAAATGGATATCGGACTGGATTGATGTATCTTGTTGTACTCGATAGCCCAATCAATATACTCTGTCTTGGCGGGCTCAATAACTAAGAATGGGATCTTCCCGCTTATGCTATTGAGAATCGCCTGTACCGTATTGGTCTTTCCTGTTCCGTTAATCCCTGAAAGCAGGGTATGCTTAGAAAGACTGTCTATTGATAGTGGATAGTCAATCGTTGTTTCAGAACCACCATAAAGGAGCTTTCCAAATTGAGCGATTTGCTCCGTTCCATGGAGCTCTGGCCGATTCAAGCTGAAATCGGGGACCGTATCTATTACGCTGATTCCGGGAACAGATTTTAGCGGGAAATTTATAAGATACGACAATTCCTTTGTTGTCAGCACCGTCTTCAGTTCCTTGTAGTGATCTCCTAACGGATGCTCAAAAGGTTCTCCATTATTGCCCATAACCGATAAGACCGGAGAGTTGAAATGTCCCAGGGTCTGCTCTCTTAACGTAATCCGCCCTTCTATACAATCATCAACAATTCCGGAGATGTCGTGGACACGTATCGGCTCATAAATCGATTCTTGGCCACTTAAAATGGAACGCAACTGTAAAGACCCTCCCTGCAAGTCGGATTTCTTTTCTCCCATCAGATATACTCCAACTTTCCAAAGACCTATTGCTTTCCCGGCTTCAATCCTATTGGAGTGGAAAAACAGATGATCCGCGACAGATTCGATGTGCTTATTGACGATGCTGCGGCTCAAACTTTGGCTCTTGCTCTCATTCCGACCATACGTATTCGATACCGAATCCGAGGATGAATCTGACGTACCCTCAGTCGTTGTCTTCTGCGGCATTAATCCGGAGATGAAATCACCCACTAACGCCCCTCCCGCTATGGATGCTGCCATTTGCGTCAAATGACCAGCCACATTCGTCATACCATTCAATACGGCTCCAGCAGCAGGGAAAACAGAGGCGGCGACCCCCAGCCCGGTGGCCGTCATGGCAACCTTCCCCAGTTTTGAAAAGTCTTTTTTTGAAATTGACGTACTGTGAGTAACAGAATGCCCTTCCGTATGTGAAACCGTTTGGGAGGATGTTGTCCCTTCCGTCATTCCTTCGGTCACATTCATGGTTTTGAGAGACTCCGCCTGGCCATTCATCTCGCGACAACGATAGAGCATCCCATCTGTGTCATCTGTGGGAATAGGATCCGCGACCACAAGATAAGCATACCCTTTGCTTCGGCTCATTCCAGCAATCAATTTGTCAATTGTTGCCGGGTACATAGTTTTATACTGCGTATTCATGGACGGGATGCCCGTCAGCGCGTATACATTCTCAAACTGTTCCGATGATATGGCTTTTTTGACACCATCCAGTACCGAATCGTCTTCCTCCAACACCACTTCTGTCTTCAACCCCGGCCAAATGCCTTTTATGAATTCGTTCAGGTTTTTGACAAAACTCTTACCCGGCATCCCTCTACCAGGATGACGGAGCCCCAGATAAAGATGGCTTTCTTTCCCGTCACCGACAACAAGGAACAACAACTGCATCTGCTTGGGAAGAAAACACGAATAAAGAATCTTCTGAATAGCCGTAAAGCAAGATTCGGTGTCATCCTTGACTGGCTTTCCAATTTGGGAAATACGTATCCACGCGGCTTCGTTTTCAACAGTGGAAGGAACGGCAACTAAGGAAAAGAGGGAATCCGAATCAATCCCATCCAGGTACTTCCTCTCCATGCAGAAAGCGAATGACTGAGAGACAGCCGTTGCTGCCAGTAGTTTGGCGGCTGGCTCGTACTGCTGTAATCCGTCAGACATGGCAATTCATTAATCGATGAGAACTCGGGCTTTTTTCAGGTTCTCCTGATAAGCCAAAAGCAGGTTTCTTACAGCATCATTGATGGAATGGACAATCGCTCTATCAGAGGTTAGCGCGCTAGAAACAGAGTCGCGCATATTCTGGCACATACTATCCCAGTTCTGCTCTAACGACCTGAAGACTGCCTGGCGATCATTGTATCCTAGTAGCTTCGACATCGCTTTCGCCTTTTTCTCTTCTTCAGTTTCTAGAGCTCCCTTGATTAGCATATATGCGCCACCAATGATTCCCAAAACAGGGAATAAGAAACCGACAACCCCTCCAATAGCTACACTTCCTATAACTTTACCCCAACTGGCACTTTGCTCATCAATCTTATCCGAAATCGCTTGCATCACTCCTCCAAGGTCAATGTCTTCAACCTTGGGTGCAGCTACATCCACCTCACTGATTTCCAGTTTGAAACCCTGGCTGGCATAGTTTTGAATGATGTTTTCGACAATCTCCCGCACGGGGGCTGTACAGATAAAGATAGCTTCATCCATATAGTTGGTTGTGAGTTTCGATTCATCCGCGATGATTTGCTTGACATGGTCTGAGATAACCTGTTGTAACCCATAAAGTGTCCAATCATTCGAATCATCCCGGAAGGCGACGATGCAATCCGCCACACCTTGTGAAACAACATCATAAAGATGGTCTCCGTAATTCTGAACAAAAGTATCGTAGATGATGTCGCTATTCTGTAATTCATTGATTGCATCTTCCAAACCTTGGTCAGCACCTTGAGTTCTCAAATCCATACGGGCGACTTCAGCAACACCTCCAGATATGGTTAAAGAAGGATCAGTGTCTTTCCATATCTGATTCTCTTCGACTCCCCAGCACTCACAAATCAGACTTTTCAAAAAAGTCATCCTCGAGGCTCCACCCGTCATAAACACTGCCATAATGGGCTGGGACGGAATAAACCTGCGCCGATAATCCAGCATCGCCTCTTTAATCTGTGCCACATATCCTTTTTCAACCAGCAACTCATCCAATTGTCCCGGGAGAAAACGTAATTTAAATCTCTCGTCTTCCAGCTCTTCATCATCCACGATATCATCGAAATTCACTGTCTTTTTAACAGGCATGGATGTGTCAAAATAAATGTTTTCCTTGACTTTACGAGCTTCAAACAAAAGACAGTCCATTAAACCGGGATACTTTTTGGCAAATAAACGAACCGATTCATCCTCTGCTGCCTTGTCTGCCATAATCGACTTTTCCACGAAAGAGGCTCCACAATCGTAACCATTGTCGATCAGGTTGGGAAGTGCCGTGCTCATATAGGTAAAATCCAATGTCGACGATCCCATATCAAATACGATTGCTCCTTTGTCCGCATTGCGACCTACGCCTGATGATACATCATTTTGTGCACGCACAAAAGCCGCCCGGGATTCTTTAGTAACGCCCCCGATAGGGATTCCAGCTCTCCTCGCCATCTCGACATAAAGATTTTGTGCCTTTCTGTCCCAACCGGAAGGCGTGGCTATATAAACCAAATGGTTACCTTCGGTCAACATGGCAGGATAACTTTGACGGATTCGCTTATAGACCTCTTTCATAAAGCGTATCATCAGTTTCTCACTTTCCCCCTCAAGGTTCTCTGGTTTCTTCTTGAAACAGACATGGACTTTCGCCTTTTTCAAGATTTGCGGAGAGAAGGCTGCGTCTCCAATATATGCTTCACCATTATCGAGAATGGCAATTGCCGAAGGGAGAACCTTCTTGTTGCTCCCCATCTCCATATCTTTGACCGGATCCAGCCTTTCTACCGGGGTGTCCCATTGAATAGGGCAGAATGCCGCAGATGTTTCACCGTGCCCCAAATCAATACCGACAACGTACTCGATCTGCTTTTTTTGTTGCTCGTTCATCTTATTCAGTTTTATTACATTTTATCACATTCTGCTGAAACCGGGACAAAAACTTTTCCCTTAAGTACAGCAATGGAATCCTTGACGATAGCGGGATAGACCATTCTTTTTTCTTTCGCATCCTCACTTGTTACCATCTCGAAAAGATAATCATTCTCGCCATCGAAATCCACCACGGATAGATTGTAGTTCTCCAAACAATCGGCTATATCTTCAATTCTAATATTCAGTTTTTTCTCGTATTTCTCTTCTTCAGGGGAGTGCATACGCTTATAACCCAACAGAGACTGAATACTTTCAAGTAAGAACCTGTATTCCTTTTCAATAGACGGCTTAGCCATTGTCTCATATTTGTCAATCACCTTGTTGACTTGGGCTCTAAATGTGGAAATCAGATTATCAACACTGTCACATATTCCCCCAACAACGGACGTGAACGCATGTACATCGATGGGGTCGTTGACAATCTCTTGACGGATTGTAGTTACTTTATCGACAGCCGGACCAGTGTGCTTAGGATTCTTGCCCGCCAAATAAACGGTGACGGCGGTACCGGCGATTGCGCCAAAAACTGCGCCCCACCCCCCAAATACCAACCTCCCGAAAACCGCGCCGGCCCCTGTCCCTGCTAAAGACTGTGTCGCAGTAACAGAGGTCGAAAGATAGTCACCAATTTTCTTGGACGATGAAGAGGTGGATTCTATGCCTGACGATGACTGGGGAGTACTTTCTTCGACATTCTTGAAGGATGCCTTATGTGATAGAAATGCATTCCCCATCTCTTGCTGCGCAGTCAACAATGACATCGTCGCTTGTAACAAATAGTCTTCCGATTGAGTAAGATTCTGACGGAATTCTCCCTCAGAATCAAATAATTCGGAAAGATAACTGGAAATCAACTCTTGAATCTTCTGATTGTCCTTGGGTAGAGACAGTCCCTCCAGTTTCTGCTCCAGCTCATTTTTTTTGGAATCAAACAGAGAACGTAGCGTGGTTTTATCGTCCATTTCAAATATTGTTAGTGTTATTTTCAGAATGATTGAATACAAAGTTAGCCGATTCCCCCACCCTGCAATTTGTCTTTTTTTGTCTTTTAGGGGTGAAAAGGGGGGCTGCAAGGCCTCGAATCATAGGACCCGTTTGTCCATACGAAAAATAGCCGTAAATTTGAATGATGAACATCCGAACCGACATTCCCCAAATCGCCGCGCTGCGGGAATCCGTGGAGAACGCCACGGGTATCCGGCCGCGCACCCATGCCGATTTCATCGCGC
>JAEEGK010024836.1_pt1 | contig 12381 bp, 6 predicted proteins | sample 8958771 | NCBI WGS metagenome assembly JAEEGK01 (sample SAMN16246547, study PRJNA631951) | gut metagenome | biome: gut microbiome; feature: rumen; material: SC-attached | host: Bos | place: Iran: Karaj | collected 2018-10 | reverse complement strand
ATTAGACACGTCGTCATATACTTTCAGATAAATCGTAACTCAGATGCAATGAATACAAATCTACAAAGTGATGATACCCTGCGAGGCCGTCCACACATCACCGCTGTAGGGACGAACACCAGCACCTGGCACACGCAACAAAGCGGGATATTTACCCTCTTTCACAGGGACACACAGGATACCATAGGTGCGCCAGTTCCACTGCATATTCTGGAATGACACCTCATAGACGTTGACATCCTTGGTGCAGCGCTCCGGCAACAGACGCTTGGTGGGCATCAGGTCAGTATAGCGAGCCTGCTGGATAGCATTCTGCCAGTACTCTTTGAAGTCCTGAGGCATCACTGTCGTTGGCACTATCTTCTCTGGCGAGAAGGCAGCACCGCAGGCACCCTTGTATTCCTTGCCATTGACATACGCCGTCACATCTACACGGTAGAATCCCGGCTTGGTCATCTTGCCTTTCAGCGTCAGCGTACCGTCTTTCAACACCACTCCCTGCTTCTTGACATCTTGATACATCTCAGGACCAGCAGCATAATCCACCTTTATATTATATAATAAGGTATTAGACTTTGTCACGCTAATCTTGAACGTAGCGGTCTCCCCTACCTCATATCGCCAGTCCTGATGGTCTGGAACGACTTTCACCTCGATGCTATTACCACGCACTTGAGCCTGTAAAGACAGCAGTCCGCAGAGCATCATTCCTAAGAGTAATACTGATACTTTTTTCATATTTTGTTTGGCTGTTAGTAATCTGATGCAAAGGTATAACATTTTCTTGAATATATATAATACTATTTTGACCATTACTGATACAAAACAAAAAAAGTACAAAAAAAAGACAAAAAAAGATTAGCGTATTTAAAACTTTTAAGTTATCTTTGCACGGTAAAACTACAAGAACCGAGTATTATCTTTACTATTTAACTAATAAAAACTACGTATGAATCTAAATTTCAGTAAGAACACGCTGCTGGCGGGACTATGTGCTATGGTCTTGTCAGGGTATTCGTCTTCACTGTATGCAGGCAATAGCAACGCGCCGGAGCCTACCGCCGTACAGCAGACGAAAAAGATTACTGGTACCGTATCGGACGCCATGGGTCCCGTTATCGGTGCCAGTGTAGTGATTAAAGGTACATCGAACGGTGTCGCCACCGACTTCGATGGTAACTTCACGCTGAATGCCAGTCAGGGTCAGACGCTGGTGATTAGCTACATCGGCTACCTCACCAAGGAGATCAAGATTGGTGCTCAGAGCCACTACAACATCACCCTCGAGGAGGACAAGAAGGTCCTTGATGAAGTGGTAGTCGTTGGTTATGGTACGATGAAGAAGAGTGACCTGGCCGGTGCTACTGGTTCTATCGACGAGAAGATGATGAAAGGTTCTATCATCACGAACCTTGACCAGGCCTTCGCAGGTCGTGTAGCTGGTGTTACCGCTGTACAGACCTCTGGTGCCCCTGGTTCTTCATCAAGTATCCGCGTCCGTGGTCAGGCTACCATCAACGCTGGTGCCGAGCCTCTGTACGTTGTCGATGGTGTTATTTGGAGCAATGGTAACTCAAGTGGTGCTTCTGTAGGTCTGGGTGACCGTCTTGGTAACGGTTCTGTATCTACAGTGTCTCCTCTGTCAACCATCAACCCTGCCGACATCGTCTCCATGGAAATTCTGAAGGATGCTTCTGCCACCGCTATTTACGGTGCCCAGGGTGCTAATGGTGTCGTTCTGATTACCACCAAGCACGGTAAGTCAGGCGAAGCCAAGTTCTCATACGACGGTATGGTAGCATGGCAGCGTCAGACCAAGCGCATCGACATGCTGAATCTGCGTGAGTTTGCTGATTATTACAACGACATGGTGGCACAGGGTGCTGTCAAGGAAGACGAGTACCTGAGCGATGCCAGCCTGCTTGGTAAGGGTACCAACTGGCAGGATGCCATTTTCCGTACTGCACTGCAGCACCAGCATCAGGTAAGTGCTCAGGGTGGTACTGATGCTGTTAAATACTATGTCAGCGTCAACTACATGAACCAGGATGGTACTATCATTGGTTCAAACTTCATGCGTAATGGTGCTCGCGTCAACTTGGATGCTCAGCTGAAGCCTTGGTTGAAGCTCGGTTTGAACGCCACCTATTCGCACACTTCTGAGAAACTGCTGAAGGCCGACCAGGATGAGGGTGTCATCACCTATGCACTGACCACTCCTCCCTATCAGCCTATCTACGATATCGAAGGTGGTTACACCTCTGTTTCTCGTGAAGGTATGAGCAACCCCAACCCCGTTGCTTTGGCTCTGATGAACGACTATCGTTACAAGCGTAACCTGCTGAATGGTAACATCTTTGCTGATGTAACATTCATGAAGGGACTCGTTTGGCACACTGAGGTTGGTTACAACTTCAACTGGGACCGTGCTTCTACTTTCGAGCCCACCGTATCACTCGGTAACTGGACCAAGAACCAGAACCAGGCTCGTGTACAGAAGACCACTGGTCAGTATATTCAGATTAAGAACTACCTGACCTATAACGGCCAGATTGGCAAGCATGGTTTCTCAGCCATGGTTGGTCAGGAGTGCTGGGAGAGCAAGTGGGACTATGTCAGTGCTTTCAACACCGACCTGCCCGCTAACACCATCCAGAACCCTGCCCTGGGTACTGGTGAGGCACAGATTGGTTCTGGCTTCGGCTCAGCCTCTATGTCTTCGTTCTTCACGCGTGAAACCTATAATTATGATGATCGCTACCTGTTGACCTACACCTTCCGTCGTGATGGTAGCTCAAACTTCGGTCCTGACATGCGTTGGGGTTCATTCCACTCTTTCGCTGTAGCATGGCGCTTCAACAACGAGCCGTTCATCAAGAAGGTTGCTGAGAAGTGGCTCTCTAACGGTAAGCTTCGTTTTGGTTGGGGTCAGACAGGTAACTCTAATATCGGTGGAGGCAAGTGGGCCTCTGACCTCTCTGTCATGGAGACCGGTCTTGGTACCTCACAGCGTCCTGCCCGTGTTTCTAACCGTGAAATCCACTGGGAGAAGCAAGAACAGACCAACATCGGTCTCGACCTCGGTTTCTTCAACAAGTTGAACATCACCCTCGACTGGTACAAGAAAGTATCTAACGACATGTTGATGCCTATGCAGTTGCCTTCATATATGGGTACCAGCGGTAACGGCTCTTCAGCCCTCGCTGCACCTTGGGGTAACTATGGTAAGATTGAGAACACAGGTCTTGAGTTGACCGTTAAGGCTCACCCCGTCACTACCAAGGACTTCTCTTGGGATACTGAGTTCGAGATTTCTTGGAACAAGAACAAGCTGAAGGAGTTGGCAGGTACTGCCAGTGCTTCTATCTACGGTTATGGTATGTGGTCTGACATCGTTTCTAAGAGTGACGTTGGTCAGTCTCTGTTCCAGTTCTACGGCTATGTCACTGATGGTGTTTACACCAGCCTTGAGGATATCCAGACCAGCGCTAAGCCCGTAGCATACAACAACAATGGTTTCAACCGCTCTAACACCGTTTGGGTTGGTGATATCAAGTATAAGGACCTGAATAGCGATGGTATCATTGACGAGAACGACCGTACCTATATTGGTAGCCCCATGCCAAAGTACACCTTCGGTTTCACCAACACCTTCCGCTATAAGGATTTCGACCTGACCATTTTCATCAATGGTTCAGTTGGCAACAAAGTCTTCAACTACCTGCGCATGAAGCTCGATGGTATGAACAGCGTTTGGATGAACCAGGCTGCTTCTATCAAAGACCGTTCTGTCATCACTCCTATCGATCCTAACAAGGACTACTCAAATGGTTACGTTGGCAACAACTCTGGTACTGTATGGAACTGGTACGATGATATCGACAACGTACAGGTTGTTAATCCTAACGACCTGCCTGCTGTTCGTCTGAATGACCCGAACAACAACCGCCGCATCAGCGACCGCTATGTGGAGGATGGCAGCTACGTACGTCTGAAGAACATCACCTTAGGCTACACACTGCCAAAGAAGTGGGCCAAGAAGGTATATCTGGACAATGTCCGCGTATATTGCAACATCCAGAATCTCCTCACCATCACTGGTTACGATGGTTACGATCCTGAGGTTGGTGCCTCTACTGCTGACTCTAACGGTTATGTTTACGGCCTTGATAACGGACGTTATCCCTCACCGACGGTTTATTCATTTGGACTCAACGTTTCATTCTAAAACAAGGTATCACTATGAAACTATATAATATCAAATCAATAGCATATATTGCCTTGATGGGCTTGGCACTGTCATCTTGCGATGACTACCTCGACAGACCCACTGAGGACGCTTTTGACACCTCCAACTACTATGCCACTGATGCCCAGTGCCGTGCTGGTGTCAACTATCTGTACAATTCACCTTGGTACGACTTCATGCGTGGTTTCTTCAAGGTTGGTGAAGTCATGGCCGGAAACTACTATTGGGGCAGTTCACCCTATATGACCTTCACGCTCGACGGTTCTGATCAGGACTTGGCTAATATGAGTGCCTCTTTGTGGGCTGTCAATACACACGCTACCACCGTTTACAACAACATCAAGAATGCTTCTGGTGCTTCTGAGGCTGTAAAGAATGCTACTATGGGTGAGTGTCTGACCTGGAAGGCTATGGCCTATTTCTATATGGTACGCTCCTTTGGTGCAGTGCCCATTATCCATGACCCTGTCGAAATTATCAATGCTCAGGAGTCGACTAATCAGCGTAAGGCCAAGATTAGCAACATATATGATTATATTATCAAGGTATTAGAGCAGGCTATCAGTCTGTTGCCAGAAAAGGATGCCACCAACACTGGTCGTATCGACAAGTATGCTGCCAAGGCTCTGCTGGCTAAGGTTTACCTGACCAAGGCTGGTTTCAGCGAGGCTAACACTACCTACAATCCTGGTACTTACAGCTATATCACCTGTACTGCTCACCAGCGCAATGCTGACGACCTGAAGAAGGCTGCCGACCTGGCCCTCGACGTTATCGAGAACAGCGGACGCGTGCTGATGGAGAACTATGCTGACATCTTCCGTGGCGAGAACAACGTATGCGACGAGGCCCTCATCTCTTGGGCTTGGACCATGGGTTCACACTGGACTTGCCAGAACTCATTCCAGTGCGACCTGGCCATCGAAGGTTTCGATGAGAATGGTGACTGCTGGGGTGGCTGGGGTGGTCCCTCTGTCGACCTGCAGGATGCATTCAATGAGAATGCGCTGAGCACAAGCCGTCAGAATGTCGACGCTCGTCGTAAGGCTACCTTAATGATGGTTGACGACCACTATGACTACTTCTGGGCTGACTGCGGTGGCTTCGAGATGGTGAAGTACTGCTATGGTGGCTATAAAGCCTATGGCGCTCCTGGCCCTGGCCAGTGGGAAAGTCCTACGGGTGCCTGTGAGGTGAAGCACCTCTATGGTAACAATGCCGATCACGCCCGTTTCTACGGAGCTGCTGCCGGTCGTATGGCTTACGCCCTTAGAACCCACCTGCTGCGTCTTGCTGACGTTTACCTGATTTATTGTGAGGCTGCTATGGGCAACAACACCACTACTACAGATCCGAAGATTCTCGACATCTTCTATCAGGTACGTCATCGCTCCGTCCAGGATTATAAAATGCCTACTTCTCTCACTTGGGAAGACATCTGGAAGGAGCGTCGTCTGGAGCTTGCTTGCGAGGGTGACCGTTGGTACGACTTTGTTCGTCGCTACTACTACGACCCACAGGGTGCCATCAACGAGATTAAGGGTCAGCGTCGTAATGAATACTACTCTCTGGACGACCTATACAAGACTTATTATAATACTAGTTCTTTCGTAGTAGATCCTTCTAAGCATCTCTACAACAACAACACTCCTGCTCCCAACGTAACAGATCGTAGCTTCACTATTCCTCTGCCTTCTGCCGATATTTCCTACAACCCACTGTTGATGGAAGCTCCAGTAGACTTTGACGTAAATAGCATTGCTTTCTAACCTTTTAATTAAGAACAAATTATGAAATACAATAAATTATTTAGTAGTCTGCCTTTGGTTTTAGCAGTGCTTTTCAGCTTCTCGCTGGAGTCTTGTAAGGACCAGCCCGACGAGTTTGAGCTGCAAGATGGCACTCCTACCATCCATTACATTCGTCCTGCTAAGGCCAGTGCCTCAGACTCACTACTTGTTCAGGCAAATCCCCAGGCAATCATTTGTCTCGTTGGTGAAAACCTGAACTGCATCAAGGAGATGTACTTCAACGACAAGAAGGCCATCCTGAACACCAGTTTCATCACTGAGAACACAATGATTGTTCAGGTGCCTAGCGAGATTCCTGAGCTTGTTACTGACAAGATCTACATGTACACTCCTGACGGTCAGACGGTGACCTACGATTTCCACGTTGTAATTCCCGCACCAGTAGTTACTTCCATGAAGAATGAGTGGACAAAAATTGGAGAGGATGCCGTCATTATTGGTCAGTACTTTATTGACGACCCCAACCAGCCTCTAACAGTGACCTTCACTGGTATCAACAATTCTACCAGTATTCAGGTTCCTGCCGAGAACATCAAGTCAATTACCCATTCACAGATTGTGTTCAAAGTGCCAGAGGGTGTTGAGGAAGGCCAGATTGAAGTTGCTTCCATCTATGGTAAGGGCATGTCTAAGTTCTACTTCCACGACAGCCGCAATCTTATCACGAACTTCGACGGTGCTACAGATGTTGTACCACAGGGTTGGAACATTGCCGCAACCTATAGTGATGTAGATGGTGTTGACGGAAACTATGTACAGGTTGGTCCTGCAGAAACCGAAGGTGGATGGGTAGAGGAACTCAAACTCCCATTCTGGTGCGGTAACTGGAATGGTGATCCTATGAGTATCACCTCAGGAGCAGGTATTCCTCTGCGTAACTTCATCGACTTCTCTGATTGGGAGAACATGTCATTCAAGATGGAGCTCTATATTCCGAAGTCTAATCCATGGTCGGCAGGCGCTATGCAGATTCTCTTTGTGAACTATCTACAGTGCGCTAACGACACTTGGCAGAACAATACCTACATCCACACTAAAGCTGATGGTGGTCTTGACTTGCCACGCGCCCTCTATCGTCCTTGGGAGTCTACCGGTTCGTTTGATACGGGCGACGAGTGGATTACAGTAACTATTCCTCTTACAGATTTTGTCTACAACGATGATGGTACCAAGGTTAGTTCGACGATGAGCAAAGAATCGTTCGACAGCTTCATTATCTGGCCTATCAATGGCGGTGTTGCTGGCACAACTTGCACTCCAATCTTCCGTTATGACAACATACGTGTTGTTCCTAATCTCTAATCAATTAAGTAAACGACAATGAAAAAGATAAAGAATATATTCACCCTGTTGGTGGTAGCCCTTGCCGGGCTATCGCTGACGGCGTGCAGCAACGACGATTTGGACACCGACCAGTTCCAGGGCGGTGTAGCGCTGAACGTATATGGTCCGACGCCAGTCATGCGTGGTGGTCAGTTGCGCTTCATTGGTAGCAACCTCGACCAGGTGCGTGAGGTAATCATCCCTTCTGACATCCATATCACTAACATTCAAGTAGTTAGTGCTGGTGTTCCCAGTGAGATTCGTATCACAGTTCCTAAGGACGGTCCCGTTGAGGGTCTCGTAACGCTGGTTACCAATAGCGACCAGCGCATCACTACCAAGACTCCTTTGAAGTATGAGGAAGGCATCGAGATTACAAAGATGACTGCATCAGCTATGCCTGGTGACGTGATTAAGATTGAGGGTGACTACCTGAATCTCATCCACTCTCTTGCTTTTGCTGACAAGGTGCTGGTTAGTGAGGCCGACTTCGTCTCTCACGACCGTTATGCCATTGAGGTTAAGGTTCCCGATGAGGCTAAGACCGGTAAGCTGGAGCTCTATACTGCCGACCTTACCGTTGTCGATAAGAACAGCGTAGAGTATCAGATTATCATGACCGATGATGCCATCGAGATTGGTGTTCCTGCTATCGAGAAGGTTAAGGGTCGTCAGGAAGCAGCCGCTCAGGGTGCTATCACCGCTAAGGCTGGTGAGCAAATCAGCATCACGGGTGCTTACTTCAATGTTGCCGCAAGCGTTACTGTTGGTGGCTTCACAACTACCGACATCAAAGTTTCTGCTGATGGCAAGACCCTGACATTCAACCTGCCTGTCAAGGCTCCCAGCGGTGAGATTATCATCGTTTGTAAGTCTGGCGTCGAGGTTCCTGTAGGTACGCTGACAACTGTTAAACCTACTGAAGCTGTCGCTGCTCCTAACCCCGTTAAGGCTGGTCAGGCACTGACTATCAGTGGTCAGGATATGGACCTCGTAACTGCTGTTACATTCCCTGCTGGCGACGCTACTGTTGAGGGTGGTGAGATTACCGTTACCGCTACCAGCGTTGTCGTCAAGGCTGTTCCTGAGACTGCTACCGCTGGTAACCTGAAGCTCGTCATGGCTAACGCCGAGACAGTTGATGTTGCCTTCACGCTTGTGATGCCTACCATCACCGCTTATAATGTTAATCCTGCCAGTGCAGGTTCTCCTCTGCAGATTTCTGGTACCGACCTCGACCTCGTGAAGAGCATTACCTTCGGTGAGGCTGAAGCCAAGCTCGAAGAGGGTGCTGTTTCTGCTGACGGCAAGAAGATTACTGTTACCGTTCCTATGGAAGGTAAGAGTGGTAAGCCCAAGTTCAATCTGGCTAACGGTACTTCTGTTGAGGGTCTCGACCTGCAAATCGACGAGGCTGTATTCTGCTACTTCACTGAGCTGCCCGCTGAGGATGCTGAGCTGAAGGCTGGTGATTCGTTCACATTGCCTGTTGCTAATGGCGACAAACTGACAGGTGTTGAGATCAATGGTGAGGCTTGCCAGTACGTGCTGACCACTGGTAGTACGCTGATTGTCGGTATTCCTACTACTGCCAAGAAGGGTTCTAAGGTTCGCCTGATTTCTTCTAACGGTGAGATTACCTATACCTTCGACTTCATTCCTAACACAGAGGTTACAACCGTTCTGTGGACTGGTCTTGCCGACCTGAAGAACTGGGGCTTCAACTGGGAGATTGGTAAGGGTACTAATGGTGACAACAATCCTACTATGTTCAAGGATATGGACCTGCAGGAGGGTGATGTCATTCGTGTGTACGTAACTCCTGTTGACGGCTGGTGGATGATTAAGTTCTATGATGGCCACTGGGCAGAGCATACAGAGGCTGGTGTTGCCGCTGGTATCGGTGAAACTTGCGAAATCAATCAAGACAAATACAATTTGGACGAGCACGGTGGTGCTATCGAGTTCACTGCTACAGCTAAGTTGGTTGAACAACTGACTACCCTCACCGACTGGGGCATGTGCTGGATTATGATGGGACAGGCTGTTGTCACTAAGATTGCCGTTACCCACTACAACAGCCTCGAAACCACCGTATGGGAAGGCGAAGCTGCTGCTGACGACTGGGGTAACCAGCCCATATTCTTAAGCAATGGTGGTACTGAACTGCTTGCTGCAGGTATGAAGGTTGGTTCTATGCTTCGTATCTACGTAACAGCTACAGATGCAGGTTGGAACTGCCAGCTGTGGGATGGTCACTGGGGTGGACAGCTTCCTGGTTGCGACTTCAGCAATGGCAACTATGATTTGGCTGAACACAAGAATATCATTGAAGTACCCATCACTCAGGATATCTACAATATCTTTACGACACCAGCCGATTGGGGCGGCACGTTCCTGGTCAATGGTGACAACATCATCGTGAAGAAGATTACTATCGAATAACATAACACTATTGAATTATGAAACTGAAGAATATTATCAATACACTGTCTCTTGCAGCTGTGGCGCTCGTCGCCACAGGCTGCCAGGACACTGATGCACAGACAGATGTTATGGAGGTTGATGCCCCTGCCTTTGTCAGCATAACGCCAGACGAAACAAGTGTTCTGCTCTTTGGCGAGAAGACCATCACGGTGACCTTCGACAAGAACATCAACTTTGCTACCAAGAACACCTCACTGATTACCCTCAACGGCAAATCTGTGAAGTATGCCAATGTCGCTGGTGTCAGCAAGTCACTCACCATCAAGGCTGATGTCGACTTCAGCAAGACACAGAAATTGCACATTCCTGCCGGTCTTGTTATGGGTCCTCAGAAGAAGACCTACGACAAGGATATCGATGTCACTTGGACCATCAAGTCTCTGCCCGACAACGCCGCTACCCAGATGACGCAGAAGCTCGGTTGGGGGTGGAACCTTGGTAACCACTTCGATACCTCTGATACGCAGTGGGGCTACTGGGACGGCGTAGCAACCATCACCGCTGCTCCTTTCAACACACTGGCTGCTGCTGGTGCTAAGACCGTTCGTATTCCTGTCACATGGACCAACCACATGGACGCCACTAACACCATCGACGCTGCTTACCTCACCGAGGTTGCCGACGTTGTCGACAAGGCACTTGCCGCTGGACTAAATGTGATTATCAATACCCACCACGACAGCTTCGAGACCACGCTCGGTGACTGTGCCAACGATGCTACGAAGGCAGCAGAGACCGCTGCACTCATCCAGACACTGTGGACACAGGTTGCCAACAAGTTCAAGAACTACGACGAGAAGCTTATCTTCGAGGCTTTCAATGAGATTCACGCTGGCGACAACTGGAGTGCAGGCTCTGATGCTGAGAATGCACTGCTGAACCAGTGGAACCAGCTGGCTGTCGATGCTATCCGCGCTACTGGTGGCAACAACGCTACCCGTTGGATTGCCATTTCCCACTATGCAGCCAACGTTGACCAGGTCATTGCCAATCTGCAGCTTCCTGAGAACGACAGCCATATCATCGTTGCCGCTCACTGCTACGATCCTTACAACTTCTGTCTGCATCCCATGTCTGACGACGGTACAACCGTACAGGTTGACAGCTGGGGTCACAATGCCAATGCGTCGTCTTCTGTCAGCGATGCCAACGAGGAGTACGTCATTGCACAGCTCTTCAAACTGCGCCAGGCCTATATCGACAAGGGCATCCCCTGCTACCTTGGTGAGTATGGTTGCGTATGGCAGACTACCGACAATGCCAATGCTTTTCGCAAGTACTATCTGGAGTTCTACTGCCGTGCCGCTTATCTCGCAGGCATCCCCATGTTCGTATGGGACAACAACTCCAAGGGAAGTGGCAACGAGGCCAACGGCTATCTGGACCACGCCACAGGTGCTTGGCTGAACGATGGTGCTACGCTGGTGCCCATGATGGTGAAGGCCTGCACCGATGCTGATGCCAGCTACTGGTTCGACACTATCTGGAGCAAGTCTCCCACCTATCAAGGTTCTGCAGAATAACACATGAGAAAGTACCTATCTATCATTGCCGCCGCACTGGTTATTGCCTCGTGCGGCGGCAATAAGCATAAAGCTGACGACCCGTTGGCTGACAGCGGGCGCACACAGCGCACAGAGAATCTGCTCAACAATCTGAAGCTTCTTGGCGACTCTGCCGTCTACCTCTTCGGCCATCAAGATGACACACTCTACGGCATCGGCTGGTCTTTTGAGAGCATAGACAGCACAGCCAGTCAACAGCATAGCGACATCAAGAGCATCTGCAACGACTACCCTGCCCTCGTGGGTTTCGATATCACGGGTATAGAGAAGGGTAATCAACAGACAGCCAGCGGCATCTCGTTCGACAGAATTCGTCAAGAGGTGGTCAATGCATATAATAACAACGGCATCGTCACCCTCTCGCTCACCCTGCCATCCGACAATGGCGTAGAGCCACTGGCTGACTTCCTCAACTCGCTGGAGACGCCCTACGGTATCCGCGTACCCGTCTTGCTACGACTGCGCGGACAGCAGAGCAAGGCGCTATGGCAGTCGCTGGCCGAGGGACTGGAAGACAATGACGTCACCAACACCCTACTCGTCTATGCTCCTGCCGTAGACTCGCTGACCACTGAGGCTAAGTATATGGAACAGTACCCTGGTGACGACATCATAGACATCATGGGCATTAGCCTCTATTGTGATGCGCCTCAGGGCGACACCCTACAGGCTGCCAACTATGCCTCCTTGCTGGACAAGCAGCTGACCATGCTGGCCTCGCTCGGCAGACAGCACAGCAAACCGATAGCACTCACAGAAACAGGCTATAATGGCATTAAGACCGACAACTGGTGGACATACACGCTGGCAAACATACTGGACAAGCATCCCATCAGCTATGTTCTGCTATGGCACAATGCCAGTCCTGAGAGTTACTATGTACCCTACCCGGGCCACCACTCCACCAGCGACTTCGTCCGCTTCTACAACCTCCCTGCCACCCTTT
>JAEEGK010024834.1_pt1 | contig 12381 bp, 10 predicted proteins | sample 8958771 | NCBI WGS metagenome assembly JAEEGK01 (sample SAMN16246547, study PRJNA631951) | gut metagenome | biome: gut microbiome; feature: rumen; material: SC-attached | host: Bos | place: Iran: Karaj | collected 2018-10 | reverse complement strand
AAGAGCAAACGGCATACAGGACTTCACCATCGACGAGCAGCTGATAAAGGAGTTCGAGGAAATGGAGAAGCATCAGTTCGACTGCTGTAATATATATAATAAGGTACGTGTTTGGGGACTCTTCGGTGAGGAAGATACGCTGGCACACTTTGAGCCACTGTTTTTGGAGCATTATCATAACACCTTTCACTTCCCTGGAGGCCATACCCCAACGGCAGAGCAGTTCAAGACATGGTATGTTCCCCTTATTGAGAAGCTGTTGTTGGAATATCCTATTTCAGAAGACCGTGTAAGATACTTCCAGCACTTCAAGGGAAACAAATACAGACTTGAGCATATTGCTTTTGATTCCGAGACCCAGGAACGGATGGCGGTCTATCAGGCACTTTACGGCGACCACAAATACTGGGTACGCCCGGAAAAGATGTTCTTCGAGACCATAGAACGTGACGGGAAGCGTTTCTCCCGCTTCACGGAGATAGACTGGGAAGAATAATCAACGATCCAAGTTTTCAAGATCCTTCATACACTCTTCAAAGATAGCCTCGCGCTGAACGTCTGACATTTCAGACAATGGCATGAAGGTGGTAAAGAAACTGATTCTGACAGGGTCATCACCACTTATCGTCTCCTCACCAGACAACTTGAAGCAGAAGCCATCCTGAGCCAGGAAACCCTCTCCTGCAAATTCACCATATTCCTCGATACGTTTGTTGATACGCTCATCGACGGGCATAATTCTCAACGTTCGGTTGCGTGACAGAAATCTCACGGCAACCTCATTGGCCGACAGTTCAGGCTGCTTCAGGAACCTTTCTTTATAACGCTGCAGAAAATGGCTTGTTAGAATCAGAATCTCAGGAATACCTTTGTCAGTCCATTTGATGATGTATCGTTTGGTGCCATCAAACATGACACACAGATAACCAGACAGCACAGGTGCGAAGGGATGCTCACGATAGAAGTAGATGATATACTGGTTCTTGGAAGTCTGAATCTGATAGTCATACATCACACTGGCAGGAAACTCCTCGCTCCTTCTGAGGATATTCACAGCCTTGTTGAGCAGTGCGTCGCGCTTCCAGTCCAGCTTGCCCATCTCACCCATCAGGTCGGCATAGACCTCATGGAGATTCATGTTTGCTACTATCATAACGGTGGCAAAGGTACGGAAATACCATAAAAAAAGAAGTGTCAACTTCTCAATTTTATCCGATATCTATAGTAGTTTTTGATAAATATCAGTCGTCCATAAGTATTATAATAGCTTTGCGATGGTCAACGTATATGGGGGATTTCCCCTAATACGATTTAGGGAAAATACCTCATCATTATAGGAATAATCCAAGATCTTTCGCCCCCTCCTTTACGTCAAACAAGTGAGAATAAAAACAAATGTCTAACAATTTAAAGATAGGAGACTAAGTTATGAAGAAGATGATGATTATGGCAATGATGATGGCAATGACTATCACAGCCAACGCAATGAGCTATACAGCAGCAAAGAACGAGGCACTCTTCCTCTCTGACAAGATGGCCTATGAGCTGAACCTGACGGATGCCCAGTATGATGCCGTCTATGAGATCAATCTGGACTATCTGATGAGTGTGAACGGTCACAACGATGCCTATGGCACCTGGTGGAACCGCCGTAACACCGACCTGAAGTACGTGCTGACTGCATGGCAGTATGAGAAGTTCATGGATATGAGCTACTTCTATCGTCCGCTAACTTGGAAGAACGGTAACTGGACATTCAACGTCTACAGCCACTATTCCAACAGGAGCCACTTCTACAAGGCTCGCCCCAAGGCTTATGTAAGCTACAAGGGTGGCAACAACAAGAAGTCTGACCGTTTCTATGCCGACAAGAAGGTGAACAAGCCCGCTTCGACACCGACTGCAAAGCATGGCCATAGCAATAACGGTAAGAACATGGCTGGCAAAAGCAACAGTAAGAAAGCTAGTACGACTGCAAAGCATAATGACAACAACCGTCATATTGCCCAGAATACGACAAAGAACAGTGGTTCCGGCCACTTTGGAGGTCGCCGCTAAGGTTGTTTACTTGCCTCTATCATATGCCTCGCAAGAGGACTCTGGGGGACTTCAGCAATGAAGTTCCCTTTTTGTTCCGCTATAGATAGAACACGAACTTGGTACCATGACTTAGTCTAATATTTCCGGGAATATCATCATGTGCTCTAAAGGAGCTGAATTACCAAACATAAACTCGCTATAACGCGTGATATTATCATAGGTGGCTAAGAAACAAAAATCGTTGATAGCATATATGTCATTAGGATTCAGCATTATTTGACCGAGAATAGTTTTAAGACATTTATAACGCATCTTATTATACTCCAGATTAAGAATCATTCCATCACGTGAGGGACTTTCGGCTACTTGTTTCAAGCAGCGCCAAGTTCTCCATACCTCATGCAAATAACGAGAGAACTTACCTGATTCCATGAGCTTTTCCAACATTGGAATCGCTTTATGTGGTTCCTCATGTCTTCTTTGATGTGCGTATTCAATGGTATAAAGACACTCCCTATCAAAGCTGGGAGTCTGTTCTGCCATCAACAGCAGATACCTTTCATTTTCTTCTGACTGTTTGTGGCGTAAGTCGTATATAGAATCGTAATTGGGGATAAACTGTTTAATATCCATGTATTTAACAACGTCTTTTTCAGTAATCTTCCCATAATGTCTTAAAGCGAACCGCTTAGACAGCTTATCAGCACACGTTGTGTAAGCCGACCAGACCTTATCCCACAAAATTGAATCAGATTGATTCCATAGTGTAGTGTCTCTAGGTAGGATATCTACGAGAGTTTTTACATACTTCTCTACAGCATTTCTGGCTTCCAAATCCCATATACTATCTAAATGGACCTGACTAATTGAATCATTTACTACCATGCCAAATCTAAACCACAGTTCTGCGTCACAATAAGCAGCTCTCAATATAGCATAGCTATTAGCCAAACTTATCATATCACCATACAATTCCCTTTTTGACTGTGGCATATAGGTCAAACATACGAATGTACCTGGACAATAGATGTCTTTATCAGACAAGGTTTCGATATGAAAACCGTCGCTAAAATTTTCAACATCATCATGTTCTTCTCTACCTTGGTTACTTGTTTCTTCTCTCCGATAGACAGAAGCAATAACAATAGCTACTACAATAAGGCAAATAATACCAAATATAAACTTCTTCATCGTTTTCTTATTTCTGTTTGTCTAATTAATCTATCTTCTGTATGACTCAATACGACTCTTCTATTAGCATATCTGCTGACACTTAATATCACACCGATATAAGCACAATTTATGATAGTAGAAGTTCCACCTTTTGATACCAGGGGAAGTGGCTGGCCTGTTACAGGGACAAGTCCCACTGCAACCATCATGTTAAAAATAGCCTGAGATGTAAGAAGTATTCCAAGTCCCATAACCAGAAAGGCAGGGAATCTCTTATCACATCTGCTGGCAATACGCCCACATCGATAAAGAAGAACTATAAAAAGGAAAGCTACTCCAAGTGCCCCCAACAACCCTAGTTCTTCAATGATGATAGCAAAAATAAAATCCGAGAATGCCTGCGACAGAAAATCTCGCTCCGTACTTCTTCCAGGCCCTTTCCCAACCATCCCACTCGTTACTATGGCAATATTTGCGTGGGCAACCTGAGCATTTTTGTCGAGATCATAATCTTCAGGAGCAGGCATAGGCTTCCCGAAATTGATGATTCTGCTTTTCCATGTGTCAACACGATGAAAGATCTTCTCAATAATGTTCTTCTCTTGGGACTCATCTAATTGCTCGGTTTTCTCCAGTTCCTTTCCTTCGTCACTTATATCATGCCCAACTAACATAACCATCGCAAACGCAAAAGTTACTATTAGTATGATATAACCTGCAAGTTTCACAAGTTGTTTTATAGGCACAAGGCCAAAGAACATCATCATAAAAACCACACCAAAAAGCATGACTGCCGTTGAGAGATTCTCCAGACCAATCAGAATGCATGTTGGTATGGTTATCCAAAGAATAACCTTAATGGCACTTTTGTCAGCCCCGTTTTCACGTTGCGACATGGCCAAAATCTGAGAAACAAGCAACACAATAGTACCTTTCGCTATTTCCGAAGGCTGGAAGGTAAGGCCAAATATACTAATCCATCGTCCCGCATCGCCCACTTTCGCCCCAGCTAATAGCACCCACAATAAAGTAACCGCAGAGAATACGGTCAAGAAAGGTATCATTGACCGATACCGATTGTATGGGATGTTTTGCATAACAATGGCAACTATCACACCGACAACGATAGTGAAAGAGTGGAACGAAATCGGTTTGAGATAGTTTTGACTCTTATAGGTCAACACACTTGAAGCTGAGAACACTTCCACAATACTGACCATACAGAGTAAAAAGAGGATCATCCAGACCACCTTGTCACCTTTGAACAAATTACCTATTTTTATATTCTTAAGACCCATAGATTCACAATACTCTATCTACTGGTATCTGAGCAATATTGTTGGTAAAAACTCCACCGCCTCCATACAGTTAGTACATACGGACAACTCGCCTTTGTATCCTAAAGGCCCGGCATCATGTGTATATTCATACAGCTGTAGCTTTTCTGATTTACATCCGCATCGCATACATGGAATTCGATATGGACGTGGTTCAAGGTCTTTCCCCATTCTGTGAGGCATGACTGTGAGGTCTTTAAACAGTAGAGGTGAATGATCCAAATCCCAATATCGAATCATAGGACTCTGCAACGGGTTAGGACAAAGTACCAGTTGCTTCACTTTTCCATTCTCTATCCTTGCCATCTGATAAAGATTCCTCGAACGAGACGGCTGGATACTAAGCACCTCGCGATTGTAGTATTTGCAATACTTTACTTCATATTTTGTGGATTCTGCTGGCTCATTCCATCTTTCAAGCCATCCATTCCAATATGAAACAACCTCGTTTTTACCTACGAACTCCTTGGAATCATATAGAATCTGAACAACATCGTCAGCCAGAAGGTCTTCAACAAAGGAAAAATCCTTTGCCATCAGAGCTTCAAGGAATAATCTTGAAAAATTTCCGTACTCTGTTTCATGCTTTTCTTCCTTTGGCTTCTCCAAGTGATTAGGCTTCTTTGAGGTAAACACTGCGGGTAATGTCATCTCCACAGGACGCATCCATAAGCTCTTCAGCTTATCATCTTGAATGGTCGGTTCAAGAGCTGCATAATTGCCGCCTTGGTTCAGTACTACCACATATTTGCCAATAATCTCTTGATACAAGATCTCTGCTACTACAGGATTATTACCCTTTCTTATTGACTCAAATTTACCTTTGATGTATTCAAGGTACTTTTCCTTGCCTTCCATTGTCTCTAACACCCACACTGAGATATACTCAAACTCATCACTCAGGATGGGCTCGAACAGTGAGCCATCAAGTGTGTTCCATGCTTTGCACACGGTTTCCGCAATCTTTTTTCCTATATCCTTATTCATACCGTTATTATTTTAGTTTATCTTTCACATTCCTGCAATCTGAATTTTTCAATCTCCACATCCAATGTCCTGGCTGTTCTGAAAAAGCTATCGAGCATCAGTTTCAGATACTCCTCTAAGCCGGGAATCTGAGATACAAGTAAGAAATGCTTCTTGATATGTACTGCCACGTCATCAGAATCTGTGATGCTATAAAAAACAGAAGCAGTTCCACGCATGTTTATGTCATTTATCACTTGGCGCACCCTCGAAAACTCGTCAATGTCAAATTTGGAAAAGCTATGGCACCAAGGCCATATCAAATTTACAAACATACAGTCATTGGCAGCTTCCATCAGGAATATCACACCCTGATATTCAAATTGAATCCTGCCTTCTTCTGTGTATTGTGGGGTACTCCCGATATTCTCAATTGTCTTCAAAGCCAATTGTCTTGTGCTAATTGTTTCTTCCATATTTGTTTCTGTTATTTGATGGTTATCTGATGTGTCCGTTATAACAGGACTATATTCATAACTGTCATCCTCATGATAGTAGCGATAAAGATTGTATATCACCACAAACGCAAGTATTCCTATTATATGCCATTCCATAATCAATATATCCTTTTAAAGTCATCGCCTATTTGCTGCCAAAAAATCCGAGAGAAAGAATGCCCGTTTACACTCAGGATTCTACTCACCTTGAATGTTCTGTCTTCACCCATATCTGTTCGATAAGCCACTATATACCCACCACCATAGTAGTTAGAATATCCAACATTTGTAATCTCACAGGTAAATACCTTCCCGCTTCGAGTACAATATTCAATATTAATGGTCTGTCTGAACTGAACAGCTCTGTCTATCACTTCTTCAATGGTCATGATTATACTACATTGAATTGCTCATTGGTATCAGGCGGAGGAAATGGCATGTTGCCATTCTCACCATTTATAGCCGAACCCCTAATTTCTCCACCTTCAGTCAAGGGAAGATCTCCTAGTGAGTTATCCTCAGGATTCTCAAATCGAGTAAACTCACCCTTAAAGTCCAATAAGACAATGTCCGTTGCTCCTTTACGGTGTTTTGCTATGATGATTTCAGCCTTATTACGATAGTCAATCGTACCATCAGATGACTCATACAGATGATAGTACTCTGGGCGATGCACAAAAACCACCATATCTGCATCCTGTTCTATAGCACCGGATTCTCGGAGATCTGAAAGCATGGGGCGTTTCCCTTCTGCTCCCTCTCTTCCTTCCACACCACGGTTCAACTGGCTCAATGCAATGATGGGTATATTCAGTTCCTTTGCCAGCCCTTTTAGAGAACGTGAAATATTCGACACCTCCTCCTGTCGGTTATTGAACCTCATTCCATTCGCATTCATCAGTTGCAGGTAATCTATCATGATCAGTTCGATTTTGTGCTCATTAACCAAACGACGTGCTTTGGTCTTTAATTCAAAGACAGAAAGCCCAGGAGTATCATCTATATAAAGAGGGGCACCCATCAGATTATTGATTCTCTTATCGAACCTCTCCCAGTCGTTACGGTCTAAGTTGCCATTCAGGATTTTCTTGCCTCCAATCTCACAAACGTTGGATATTAGGCGGTTTGTAAGCTGAACACCAGACATTTCTAACGAGAAGAAGGCCATCGGCTTCTTCTGGTCTGCCGCAATATTCTTGGCCATTGAGAGTGCAAAGGCCGTTTTGCCCATGGCTGGTCTTCCTGCAATAATGACCAAATCTGAATTCTGCCAACCACTGGTCACATCGTCCAGACGATAATATCCTGTTGATATGCCTGTCACGCCACCATTGTTTCCTGCAGACGCCTGCATGATTTTGGTCGCTTCTGTGATTAAAGGATCAACAGAAGTATAGTCCTTCTTCATGTTCTTATGGGCGATTTCAAAGAGCGTACTCTCTGCCTCTTGTATCACGTCATTAACATCGTAGGTTTCATCAAACGCCTTGGTTCCAATGACACTTGTATACGAAATGAGCTGCCTTGATAGATACTTCTGAGCAACAATATTAGCATGATACGCAATATTGGCAGAAGAAGCCACACGAGAACTTAGTTCTGCTATATAGCCAGGACCACCAACCTCTTCAAGAGTTCCCATCTTAGCCAACTGTTCCGTTACAGTCAGCACATCAATGGGATTCTCCTCCATGCTCAATTGTTGGATGGCAGCATAGATTTTCTGATTGCGAGGTTCGTAGAAACTTTCTACATGCAACGTCTCGCATATTTCCATATAGGCGTCTCGGTCAATCATCAATGCACCCAGCACAGCTTTTTCAACCTCCAAAGCTTGTGGTTGAATATGGCCATACGAGAAATCCAAAGGTAACTGTCCGTTTCTTCCTTGGCCTTGTCTGTATTGATTCCTTTGTCCTGGCATACTTGCTATTTGTCACTTTTCATCTGCTTTCTCTTCCCTTCAGCCCATTTTTGGTTAGCCTTAGTGGTTTCTGACAACGTATCGAGAATCTTCACCTTGTCCTCGTCTTCAAGAGAATCATACCGCTCTTTCATTTCCAAGACTATGAATTTTCCGTAGCCATTCTCATCGTGGAGATTATCAATCAGTTCGTCCACGTTCATGGCTTTAATCTTCCTATCTCGTTCCTCAATCCGATCTTTGAACAACAGATTGAAGATGGCCTCTTTGAGCGTCTTCTCATGCTCTATCCACTTACTGCGAAAGAGGGAAACCTGCTGTTCTCTGGTCAATCCGGGTAACATATCTACACACTTCCTCAATTCTTCATCATTCCACCCAGAATAGTGGAACTTCTTCACTTGCTGAATAATGTACTCAAAATCACTCATAGCTTAACCTTTTAATATGTTCTTAACTTTCTCCCAGAATCCCTTTGGCTCTTCGGGTTCTTCTGAGCTCTCAACAGACTGCGTATCCTCCTGCAGCAGTGTATCCTCTTCTTCATCCTGCTTGTCATCATCGCTGTTATCTACAGTTTGGGAAGAAGAACTATCATCGTTTACATCCCATGTAACATCTGGCTCCTTTTCTGGCTCCTCATCATCTTGATCGTTTGATTCGAAATAGTCGTAGCTTTCTTCCTTCATAAAGTTTCTTCCTTCACGATGTAGTCTGGCGAAAAATTCTCTTTTACTGCTGCGCTCCAATTCAAACATACAATCTGCGCCTGATGGTGAGTAATCATAGCACATCCTGCTACGAATACCCATGTCGTCAGCTACAGCATCCACATCCTGATTGGTACCAATATATGCGAATACCCATCCTTTGGCTTTTAGTTCTGCCACGAGTGTCTTAATATCGTGGCCACTATATTCTCGCGAAGCGTTCTCATAGCCATCAGTAATGATGGTGACCAGCACCACATCCTCGTCAGAGACGTGGCTTTTGAGCTCATTCAACGACCGTCCCATAGCATCAAATAGTGGCGTGCAATCATCTGGGTTATAGTCTGTCCACTTCAGTTTCTTGTCGCTTTCCACTTTCTGACGATTCATCACGCTCTTGATTCTTGCACTATTGAACGTCACGAACGAGATGAAATGCTGCTGTTCTTGGTGCTCTTTTTGGGCATTTCTGATGGTCTGGAAAGTCTCGTTAAGCCCACTGACAGCCTGTTTTGCAATGGTAGCCATCGACCCGCTCTCATCGAGAATAATAAGATTGAAGACTCTCTGCTTCGTATTGTCCTTTTTGCCAGTCTCACTCCTCTTTAGGATCTCCACGAACGACTTGGGCAGACTGACGTTGTCCATCTTCATGGCCTCTTTGAAGAAAGGAGCTACGAACTCCTCATCAAAGCCAGCGTTGCCACATCCTACTCTGATGACCAGGAAGAACAGCTCGGGATGTGCCTTGGCGTATGCCAGGAACTTGTCTATATGCCGTTTCATATAGGCAGAGACATTCTCCACTGCTTCCCCTCTGATATCCACAGGGATAGCATAGCACTGTCCTTGCGGCCCTTCTGCCTGTCCCCATACAGCACCGAAGCGCTGCATGGCCACCAATGAAGCCCCTCCGGAATGATATCCAATGAGGTTACTTCCAAATACAAACACCTGCCCGTCCTTCAGACTCTCTACAAGCTCTGGCGTATACGCCACTTTAACATTCTGTTTCATATTCAAATACTGTTTTGTTAGTCTTGTTGCAAATTTAGGTATTATTAATCAGTCAAAAACACAATTTTGAATCACAAGCCTTGTGAAGGTTCGTTCGCAAGCCTTGTGACTTTGTATTCTACTCCCAGATAACCTGATTTCGAGGCAAATCGATTCCCTTTGGTTCTCCGCGTGTCCCTTTTATGTAATAATGCTCTGCCATATCATCTTCCATTACGTTGAGAAAAGCCTTCTTAATCCGAGCACACTTTTCGTTGATCGAGTTAAGTGTTGGATTCGTAACATCTTCGATACTCTGCAGTGTTCTTTCGGTTAGCCCCCAAGGCCTAACCTTATCATATAGGAAGGTCAACTCCCTCCTGTAGTCCGGCAGATTTTTGAAAACAATGCCTTCCGGATGCTTCAGAAAGAGAAGATAAACTGCCTTAACCAATGGCTCCATGCAAACCTCAGTATGTTTCTCACCAAGGAAAAGCCGATAGTCTTTGCTGACAGTCAGTTCAAGCAAAGGCTGTTCTGAACGTAAGAGAGAAGCAATATCCTTCTCACTCAGTCCATACTCCTTCAGTTTGTTAACCTTGTGCTTGACTTCCTCTATCAGATCGTTGTAGAGGTCCTGTGTTTCGATGTGTCGGTTTGTGTTCTTCATAGTAACTTAGTTTTTGGTTGTTATCCTGGTTGTTTGTTGTTTTAGGTGGTGTGCTAGGCTTCGAACACCTGCTTCCTAATGAGTCGAAGCAGGTATTCTACTGCCTTTGGCGCCTTCTCACGTGCCGTTACCAACTTTTGTAAGAAGTCGTCCTCGGGCATGTCTGAGTTGAAGTCATCCACCAACTCTCGTGGATCGTCTGATGTCTTCACCAGCACCAGCCCTTTCCGCTTCATCAGGTTGCGAAGCGACAGGATGCCCTTGTTATACTTGGGTCTTGCCTTGATCAGTTCCTGCATCAGGTTCAGCCCTGGGTCTCCGATGTGCAGCTCGTTGAGCATAGCAATCGAATAGAGCACCTTGGCATCGGGTGTTGACATGTCGAACACGTCACCCATCAGCACGTTCACGGCATCCGCCTCCTGGTATCGCTCCATCTTTGCCAGACAGCGAGACTTCACGTAGAGCGCCTCTTGACACTGATGCTGTGCCAATACGCTATCTGCATACTGCAAAGTTTGCTCGTACTCACCAGCATAGAGACTCAGTAAGGCAACAAGGAACTTCGGTGCCCAGTGGTCAGCCTCCTTCAGTGTGGCAGGCACCTCATCCACGCATCCGAACAGCTCATCATCGCAGATGACGGTGTCGAGGAATCGCTTGGCCTGCTGCATAGCTTCCTTGATGTCACCAACTTGTGCCTTCTTCTGCACCAGCAGCAGGTACTGCTTGGCAGCTTCATCGTAGTCGTGATGGTGCAGCAACTGGTACACAGCCTTGCCGCTCTCTATCTCGCTGTTGATGACCTGCTCGTCGTTGTAGCCACTGGCGTATGCCAATATCTCACGACTGGTATGAGCATACTGCGGTATGATAGGTCGCGACAGGAACAGACCGTCAAGCGAACGCACACGGCTCAGTGCCACGTAGAGCTGACCTGCTGCGAACATGCCTCTACTGAGGTCAAGGTAGAGCTTGTCGAACGTCATACCCTGACTCTTATGCACGGTGATGGCCCAAGCCAGTCGAAGCGGATACTGGGTGAAGGTACCCATCAGTTCCTTCTTCATCTTCCGTGTCTCCTTGTCGTACTCGTAACTGTACGACTCCCACGAGCAGTTAGGTACTACATAGGTGTTTCCTCCGTCCGTTGTCACCTGTATCTCGTCCTTGCTCAGCTTGGTGACGGTACCGATGGTGCCATTCACCCATCGTTTTTGCTGGTCGTTACGGGTGAACATCACCTGTGCGCCCACCTTCAGCTTCAAGGTTAAGTCCACAGGGAAGCGCTTCTCCTCGAACTTTCCTGTTACCGTTCCTTCGTAGGTATATTCCTCAGCTTGAATCTCGGCAAGTCGCTTCTGATTGATGCTGTCTGCAGTCCTGTTGAGTGAAGCTAAGGTTATTACCATACCATCCTCCTTGGTAGGCTGACAGACACGCTCGTTCAGGTGCATTAGGTTTTCTGGCGTTGTCTTGTTCAGACGTACGTTCTCCAGGATGCGCAGGAAGTCCTGATCCTCCTGGCGGTACACCTTCTGGAACTCAATCTTCACCAGTCGCATGCGCTTGATGACGTCTGCCTTGTAGAAGAAGCAGTCATCCGTATGGTAGAGGTCGTTCATCAGTTCCCCTTCTGCGCCACGCTTCAGCACCGGTGGCAACTGAAACATATCACCCACAAAGATGACCTGTTTGCCACCAAATGGTAACGATGAACGTAGCGTCTTGCGCATCGTGTAGTCGATGGCATCAATGATGTCGCAACGTACCATCGACACCTCATCGATGATAATGGTGTCCGTATGGATCAGCGTCAGGATACGTGCCTCACTCATCTTGCCCATCGTGCCAGGCGTGCAGACATCCATAGGCAGTCCGAAGAACGAGTGGATAGTATCGCCCCCCGCCAAGATAGCTGCTACGCCAGTCGGTGCCAGCGTGATGAACTGCTTGTCCACCATCTTCTGCACGTTGCGCAAAAAGGTTGTCTTACCTGTTCCTGCCCTACCTGTAAGGAAGAAACTACTGTTGGTGTTGGCAATCAGCTCGAAAGCCATCACCTGCT
>JAEEGK010024833.1_pt1 | contig 12381 bp, 8 predicted proteins | sample 8958771 | NCBI WGS metagenome assembly JAEEGK01 (sample SAMN16246547, study PRJNA631951) | gut metagenome | biome: gut microbiome; feature: rumen; material: SC-attached | host: Bos | place: Iran: Karaj | collected 2018-10 | reverse complement strand
CATCATTACAGGGAAGATGATACAGTGGAACACGATGTTGTCCTTACCGATGAAATGAACCAGACGAGTATCCTCATCCTGCCACCACTTTTCCCAGTTGCCCCACTTCTCAGGCTCCTTCTCGCAAAGCTCCTTGGTGTTTGATACATAGCCGATGGGTGCATCAAACCAAACATAGAGTACCTTACCCTCAGCATCCTTTACAGGCACAGGGATACCCCAATCCAAGTCGCGAGTCATTGCACGTGGCTGCAGATCCATATCGAGCCAGCTCTTACACTGTCCATATACATTTGGACGCCACTCCTTGTGGTCCTCCAGAATCCACTGCTTCAACCAGTCCTGATACTCGTTCAAAGGCAGATACCAGTTCTTGGTCTTCTTCAGTACAGGAGTAGAACCAGAGATAGTTGACTTAGGATTAATCAGCTCAGTAGGCGAAAGATCGCGTCCGCACTTCTCACACTGGTCGCCATAGGCACCCTGAGCATGACAGTGGGGGCACTCGCCAGTAACATAGCGGTCAGCAAGGAACTGCTTAGCCTCCTCGTCGTACAGCTGCTCTGTTGTCTCCTCTGTCAGTTTACCCTCATCATAGAGCTTCTTAAACCACTCTGCAGCAAACTTATGGTGAGTCTCTGAGGTGGTACGGCTATAGATATCGAACGAGATACCAAACTCCTCGAACGAGTCCTTAATCATCTTGTGATAGCGATCTACTACATCTTGAGGTGTGATACCCTCCTTACGAGCACGCACTGTGATGGGCACACCATGCTCATCACTACCTCCGATAAACAACACCTCGCGCTTCTTAAGTCTGAGATAGCGCACATAGATATCAGCAGGTACATACACACCAGCCAGGTGTCCGATATGCACGCCACCATTAGCATAAGGCAGCGCCGACGTAACGGTCGTACGCTTGTAATTCTTGTTTTCCATTCCTTAAATACGTATTTATTATTTTGGCTGCAAAATTACGAAAAATCCCACAGAATACAAAACTTCTGTGGGATTTCTTTATTTTTATACCTATTTTCTATCAGAAATATATACCAAACGATACGGGTTGGAAATTAATGTCTCCACCATAAGTAGAGTTAAGTATCGTCATAGGCGAGTATTTAGCATAGATGCTCACCCAGTTACGGATACTAACTTCGCCCATAATATCTACGGTGATTGGACGCTGATGAATCTGCTTATATACATCCTTGTGTTTTGCACCATCAGCATCACGATATCTGTTCTTTATGCTGGCATATGTATTAAAGTTTATAACCGGACCTAAGCCGAAAGTCATTTTCTTGGTACGATACTTCCACATTACTGGAATCTGCAAACTGAACACCTTGATACGTGAGAAATCTGGTTCGTATCCTGCAGGATAGTTCTGTTCTGACAGCATGCCATCATCGGCCTTATAAAAATATTGACGACCATCGATACGGAAATTACGCCAATCAACACCAAAGCCTACAGAGAAACCATTGTGCTTACCATACTTATATTTCTCCCATTCCATAATTGTCCACATAATCTCCCAAGAGCTGCCTACCGACTGCGAACTACTATATTTTGCATTAGCACCATAAGTAAGACCAATAGCTAAACGCATACTTGCAGTATTTGATTTCAATGGATAACCTGTACCTACGCTATATTTCTTAACAAAATCAAAGTTCCATGTATCCTTATTGATACTAGTTTCGCTTACATAGTTCGAATCTACTAGCAGAATCTTACTCTCGTATCGATATTGAGAGTCATTTTCGCGTCCATAAACCTTTATTTTCTGAATCGAATCACCAGTGATGATGCGTACCTTTTGAGGTTTAAGGATGGTCAGGGTGTCGTTGTCGGCAACTTCAGTTGCACTTGCTGTGGCTGATACAGCCAGAAGCACCATAATAAATAGTTTTTTCATATCGTAATACCTTTTATTTGATTAATTCTCGTAATGTAGATAGTGAATTGAGCGTACCTTCCATATAGATAACCGTAATCTCTTCTTTATTGCGCTTATAGCATAGAAAACGGTTCTGACTGCCTTGCTTTGGAAGTTGCAACATATATGTCTCTTTTGAATGACTCTTCTTGCTTGAGTAATTCTCTCCATAAGCAAAACCAGGATTCTCTTTTGTATCGAGTTCTATCAGATTGCGAACACGATTTATCTCCTGCTTGTTGTTAGCCTTGAAACGTACACTGCGGAAAAAGGTAAGCTGATACTTTGAGAGCATCTTGCCTTTTACTCTTGTTTCTACCATCCTCTGGGTGGGGATGATTTTTCCCTCGAAGAGTGGCGACACATTCAGTCCACTCTGGGCTTGGGCAGTGGCAATCGTGATAAGCCACGTCATGATAATCATCAGAATTTGTTTCATATCGCTTTAATTTCTGAATAAATCGTTCAACTGTTGTTCTATCTCATCTTGAGTATCGTCATCGGCTAGATTTCCTAAAGAGTGTTTCATCTCGGCCATAACCGTCTGCTTGTCTGTGTACTTCTTACCATATATATAAGCTACACATTCATCGCTGGTTTCAAATTTCGCAAAGTGTATTACAGTCATCGAGATACCAACTACGATACAAGCTGCTGCAAATATGGCTATCAGTCTGTTTCTTACTACTTTTCTGGCTCTGCTTAACGTTTTTCGAACTGCCACTTCTGTCGATCCTAATACTATTGCTATCTCCTTGGTCTTCATACCCTGGATATGATGCATACGGAGAATAGTTCTTTGGGTGGAAGGCAGAGTATCGATTACTCTCAACATCTGTTCTATCTGTTCGCCATCATCACTAAGATCTTCTTCGTCAGGAAGTTTTGTTATATCAACAGTAGGATGCTTTTTACGAAGATAGTCAATACAGAGGTTACGAGTAACGATACTGGCAAATCCTATAACAGGAGATGTCAGCTGCTCTCGCATCAGCCATAACTTAATCATCGTATCCTGTACGATGTCCTCAGCCTCATCAATTGTGCCCAGATATTTCTGAGCTACACCGATAAGATTAAGCCTAAGCTCTTCTGCCTGTTGTTGAAACTCCTCTGTTGTCATTCTTTTTGCTTGTTGCTTTTATTCATAATACGCATAACAAATAAAAATGTGACACCAAAGCAACAACTTTTTTTTCAGAGAATAATATTTTTAGCAAAATGCCAGATGATGATACCACCTGTTACTGATACATTCATAGAGTGCTTGGTACCAAACTGAGGTATCTCTAAACAACCATTCGAAGCATCGATTACTTCCTGATGCACACCTTTCACCTCATTACCTAACACCACAGCATACTTCTTATTATTAATAGGTGTAAAGTTCTGAAGCATGGTTGAGCCATGAGCCTGTTCAACTGAATATACCTCATAGCCATCAGACTTCAAAGACTCGACAGCTTCGAGTGCTGTTTCGAAATATTTCCATTCTACACTGTCTTCAGCACCAAGCGCTGTTTTATGAATCTCGGCCATAGGTGGAGTACTGGTTATACCACAAAGATAAACAGCCTCTATACGGAAAGCGTCACCAGTACGGAAAACACTACCCACATTATGCATTGATCGCACATCATCAAGTACCACAATAAGTGGTAATTTGTTTGCCTGCTTAAACTCATCTACAGACAAACGTTGCATTTCTATTGTACGTAACTTCTTCATTCTGCCTGCAAAATTAATACTAAGATTGTAAACTACCAAACAATTGTGGAAAAACCTGTTGATAAGTGTGTGGATATTACTACTAATAACTTGTTAATTATACCATCCATATATCGATTTGAGGATATCAACATAGTTATTACGCTTATTTTCGCAAGATTTCCACAGTTTTTTGCTTAAATAAATAATAAACTTATTAATTTTGCACCAAAATTGGAAATTGTGGATAAATATGCTTAGTGGTTCATTATCAGAGAGAAACTATTAAATAATGATGTTGAAAAGCCATCTTATTAGTTTTATAAGTAAATACGCAAGAAAATCATCAAAAAGTTATCAAGATATTCACGGCATATCATACAATTAATTCTATTTTTTAATAAAAGAATAAAAAGAAAAAATAAATATTATATGATGTTGACAACAGAGGAACTGAAAAAAGAAATTCGTAGAATGTGTGATGAAAAGGATGCTATTATCCTGGCTCACTATTATACGATAGGTGATATTCAGGATATCGCCGACTTTGTAGGTGATTCGCTTGCTTTGGCGCGTAAGGCTGCAGAGACTGATGCAAATGTAATGGTAATGTGTGGTGTACATTTTATGGCAGAAACATGTAAGTTGCTTTCGCCCGATAAGATTGTGCTTTGTCCTGATCTTAATGCTGGTTGTTCTCTGGCTGATAGCTGTAAGGCTGAAGACTTGAAGAAGTTCAAGGATGAGCATCCCGGCTATCAGGTTATCAGTTATGTAAATACCACTGCAGCTGTCAAGGCATTGACTGATGTAGTTGTTACAAGTGGAAATGCTAAGAAGGTAGTAGACCAACTTCCAAAGGATGCAAAACTTATTTTTGGTCCTGATTACAATCTTGGTAATTATATAAATGAGGTAACAGGTCGCCAGATGTTGCTTTGGAATGGTGGATGTCATGTACATGAGCGTTTCTCTGTTTCAAAGATTCTGGAGCTGAAGCAGCAGTATCCTGATGCTGTAGTGATGGCTCACTTGGAGTGCAAGGCACCAGTATTGGCTGTAGCCGAGGTGAAGGGAAGTACGGCTACGATGCTGAACTATGCTCAGCAGAGTGATAAGAAGCAGTTTATTGTGGCCACAGAGGCTGGTATTTTGCACGAGATGCAGAGAACTTGTCCTGATAAAGAATTTATACCAGTACCACCTGAAATAAGCGAGAGCGGCCTGGAATGCAGCTGTAACGAGTGTAATTATATGAAGCTGAATACACTCGAAAAAGTATATAACTGTTTAAAGACGATGAGTCCTCAGATTGAGGTTGATCCTGAAATAGCAAAAGAAGCTGTTAAGCCAATTAATAGAATGCTTGAGTTGAGTTAATTACTCATTAGTACTTTTCTATTATTTATAATATAGAAGCCTTTTTTAGGCCTGGTTATTCTATGACCAGACAGATTATAGATATAGTTATTCTCTTTTTCTACAGATGGTTTAATAATCATGTTTGCATTGCCTATCCTGTTGATATTCTCATCAAGTTTGTCTATGTGATTATTAAACCATTTAATTGCTTCTTGTGCCAGTTCATCAATTGTTTCATAGGGTGTATATCCCCATCTACTGTAGTGAAGTACTCTTGATGATTCTAATGCTCTACCATCTTCATTGTTGTTTATCGATAATATATATTGAGTGATAGTGTTTTGCAGCATGGGCTTTATCTGCAGCCATAGTTCTTTATATTTTGTTGTAAATGACTTGTTGCTATTATTGAATAGATTATAGAAATAGTAGTCTCCTGCATTGCTATGACATTTTGAGAATTCTCCTGGTTCCATTCTGAAGTTTGAATCAAAATCCCATAATACAGGCATTTCCAACAGACTGTTTTGAGTATCATCGTATTTGGCAACATACAGGTTTGTACCACCTGAATCTTTACTGCCTAGTATATCGTGAGCAAGTATCCACTTGGCAAAAGATTCGATGTCAATATAATCTGTATATGTTCCGTTTAATATACTCTGCTCAGCATCATTTATAAATTTGTTTATATAATCTTCCTGTTCTGGCGAAACATCATCTTCATCTGGATATTTCCAAGTCCAACGATAACCTTTTGATGATGCAAAATAGTCTGTGGTAAAGTATTTGTTTTCTTTCCACCAATATGGATCTCTTTCAACTATATAGCCATAATTCTTATCGACGTTTATTCTACAGTCCTTATTACGTTTTACTGATTCTATAAGCAAATAGCAACCCCTGTAGTCTCCATTCATAAATACATTGCATGGTGTATATGCTGGTGTCCACGATAACTGTAATAACTCGCTTATTTTCAGGCCTATTATTGTGTTTAAGGTATATCCATCATTAATTAGTCGCCATTCCTTATCATCAAATCGTTCATCATTTCTGCTTAAGAGGTCTGCTTTTTTATGGAGTTTTATTTTGTATGGATAGTTTCCTGGTATGGCAAAATATGCACTTGTGTTACCATTTATTTTGATAGTAGCGCCACTTTGGTTATTTTCAAACACACCACTGTCATATAACGTGTCGCCTTTTTGTGTTATTACAATCCTACAGTTTATCTTTTTAGCATTTATGGATGTCATTCCCATACATCCTTCAGGTGCTTCTGCAAAATCACACGTAGGTTCTTCATTGTTTTCTGTTTCTATATGTATAACTTTTAAGCCAATTTTTTCTATGTTATTTTGGCTGAAATCCGTATTTTGAGCAATTGCCTCATATATACAGAAAATGATGGAAATAAATACAACAAATTGTCTTTTCATCTGATAACAGCTATTTTACAGACTGTACCTTTTTTTCCATCGTTAGTGGCAGTAACAACCATATAGATACCAGAAGCTACGCGTTTACCATTTTTATTCGTTCCATCCCATGTGAATGATCCTCCATTACTTCGTCCTTCTGCAACTACAACACCATTAGAGGTTATAATTTTAACGTCAGCGTCATAACTAAGTCCTACAATATTAATAAGACCTGTATAATCTGGTGTAATTGGATTTGGATAAGCATACACATTATCTTTCGTCATCTCGTCTGAAGCTTGTGTAGCATTGCTGTCATATGAGCATAGTCCTTTATTTGTAAGGATATATACTCTTCCGCTTTCAGGATTAATAGCGGTAGAATAAATATTGTTTGAAAGAATAAAGGAGTTGTCTTCCTTAAAATTATGGATTTGCTCCATATTATCTGCACTAATAAGGAAAACACCAGAATTTGAAGTTGAAATCCATTTTCTGTTTCCTCCATCTATAGAAATGTTAGTGATATTAATGCCAGACAATAGATAGTCGGCATAGTTTGTTCCGTCATTTCTAGGAACCTTTACTTGATAGAAAATGGCATTTTCCTGTTCTATTTCGTCTTTATCTATATAGAATAATCCTTGATCAGTACCCAACCAAATATTACCATCCAAATCTTCGCTGGCGCAATTTACATAATAAATAGTATATGGAGTACCATCCTGATTTACAAAACTATTCTGGATTACCATTTTATCAGTCGTGGTATTATATACAGCAAAGAATGGATTGTGTGCAGATGTATTAACAAAACAAAGAAGTCTTTTCCTATTATAGAACAGGTTACGTAAACCAGGCAATCCTAGTTCGTTATCTTCTGTTAATTGCTTTTGATAGTTGTTTTCCCATTTATTATCTTTGGTTAGTTTCAGCAGATTAGCACCTTTAGTTCTGCTATTAAGAACCCAGAGGTTACTTTCCTGGTCAAACTTAATACCATGCACAAGTACATAATCATTACCTAATTCTTTACCACCACTATATGCTCCACCTAAAGGACTATTATCCTTATTATAATAGTTTATTAGCTTTCCATTTTCAAACTCGTACAGTCCACATCTTCCACCTGCAAATACATGTTCCTCGTCGTTAGGATCAATATCCAAACAATTAATATCCAAGTATCTGTAACCAGTTATATTCTGAAGTTCGTCCTCGTATATTGTCCAGTTATTCTCATCGAAAACCTGTATAGTTCCAGGTTTTAGTTCGTCTGGAAATGCAGATAGGAAGAAACCACCTGTGGTATATAACTTTCCATTATAGAATTTTGATTCATAGAAATTATTATACTTAGGTCCATCAGGATTTAGAGTTGATACAAGTGAAATATTATCTTCTAAATCTTTGTATTCGTCGTTGTCAGGTAAGGTTGTTGGATAATCTGGATTATTCTTTGTATATGTTTCTGCTATCTCTGCTTTTTGCAGGTTGACTTTCACATAACCAAAAGTACATTGTAACCATGCATAAATCCCTTCAATAGTAATACTACTAACTGTTTTATCTTCTGTCATAGCTTTACTATAAAGAGCAGAAATATTAGTAACATTACCATTGATATCTATTAAGTCGATGTTTGAGTTTTCATATACAGCTATCAGTCGCTTAGCCTGGTTACTCCATGCTATGTGTGTGATGTGAGTATCGCTTAGTCCATTTACTTTGTCGTAGGTAGTGATACTCTGATCGCTCAGGTTGTACTGATATAAGCCGTTTGAGGCTAATACAAAGAGATTATTGTCGGCTTTACAGATGTTTTGAACATCGTGGTAAGCTAAGTAGTTGCGCCATGTACCTACTTGTGCCATTGCTATGACGCAATAGCATAGTGACAGTACTATGGCCAACAACTTCTTCATATTACATCTTTAATAGATAGTCGGCAAGTTTCTGAACTGCCTTAGCTCTGTGACTGATATTATTCTTGATATTCAATCCAAGTTCAGCAAAAGTCTTATTAAATCCTTCTGGCATGAATATTGGGTCATATCCAAATCCTTCGCCACCACGTTTTCCTTCTGTTATCGATCCATTTACGATACCATCGAAGGTAGTAACCTTACCGTCGATAATCAGTGCTATTACAGTACGGAAACGGGCTTTGCGATTATCGTTGTTCTCAAGTTCTGCAAGCAGCTTTTTCATGTTTGCCTCTGAGTCGTGTCCTTCGCCTCCGGCATATCTTGCACTATATACGCCAGGAGCACCTCCAAGTGCGTCAACCTCAAGACCGGTATCATCAGCAAAGCAGTTTACGTGATACTTGTCATATACCCACTGAGCCTTTATCAGAGCATTGTCTTTCAGTGTCTGACCCTTTTCAGGTATATCATCATGGCAACCTATTTCTGCGAGCGACATTACCTGGAACTTGTTGCCAAGTATCTTCTTAACCTCGCTCAGTTTATTCAGGTTGTTTGTGGCAAATACTATTTTCATCTTTTTGTCTTCTACCTTCTTGATTTTTACTTTCATCTCGTCGAATCCTTCGCCATATACACCGATTACACTCGACTGCGATACGAAGGCATTGGGATCGATCATCTTGATAAGTCGGAACATGTTTACACTCTCATTCTTCTTGGCCAGGATACAGAGTACTTTCATCTCCTTACCTGTATACCATCCGTGTCCGTCGAGAATGGTTACACCATGCTCCATCTGGGTGCCGATAGCGTTGGCCATCTCCTGCCATTTGCGCGAAAAGATAAAGAACTGTACCGACTGTCTGCGAGCATTCATCACATAGTCAAGCACATAGTTCTCCATTGCCATCACACAGAAACCAAACATCACCTTGTGGGCTCGCTCCAGATATGTACCAAACTGTGGGAAGAACATACACGAACCAATGATGCAGAAGTCGGCTGCTATGAGCACAGAACCAAGCGACACGTTATGATACTTGTTTACTGAAGCAGCAATGATGTCAGTTCCACCTGTCGATCCGTTGTGTAGGAATACTGTAGCCAGAGCTATACCAGTAATCACACATCCTATAATCATCGACATAAAGTCCTGTCCCTCACCCATCAGTTTAAATGGCAGACCATTATCCTGTTTTGGCAGAATATCCTGAGCAAACCTCAGCATAAAGTATAGACTGAAGATAGCGAAGATGGTCTTCATCAGGAACTTAAAGCCTAGAATTTTCAGGGCAACCACAAGCAGTATACCATTGATGATAATATACGTATTCTCAAGGTGGAAACCTGTGGCGTAGTAAATGATAGCTGATAAACCAGTTACACCTCCAGCTACTATCTGATATGGCATCAGGAATACAGTGAAGGCGATAGTATAAAGAAGCAGGCCAAGGGCTATAAACATATAGTCCTTGACCTCGTTTAAGATAATCTTATGATCAATTGTCATTTTACTTTTTCAGCACAATGTTCACCATACGCTTAGGGACGATGATAACCTTTGCTACCTGGAAACCTTCGAGGTACTTCTGAGCACGCTCATCGGCAAGAACTGCCTCCTCGATGGTCTTGTTGTCGGCATCAGCTGGGAATGTCATATCAAAGCGAGTCTTACCGTTGAAGGCAACACCAAGCTTGGCTTCGCTCTCTACCAGATACTTCTCGTCCCACTTTGGCCACTCTGAGTCGCATACACTACCCTGCTCGCCCAGCATCTCCCAGAGCTCTTCAGCGATATGAGGAGCAAATGGAGCGATGAGGATTACTAGTGTCTTCAGCATCTCCTTGTTCTTGCACTTCTGCTGTCCAAGTTCGTTCACGCAGATCATAAATGCAGAGATAGAAGTGTTGTAGCTGAATGTCTCGATATCTGTAGATACCTTCTTGATAAGCTTGTGTACGCTCTTCAGGTTCTCTGGGGTTGGCTCACCCTCGAATCCATTCTGGAAGAGGTTCCAGAACTTCTTAAGGAAGCGATGGCAACCGTCGATACCGTTAGTATCCCAAGGCTTACTCTGCTCAACAGGACCTAGGAACATCTCATAGAGACGCAGTGTGTCGGCACCATACTTCTCTACAATCATATCGGGGTTAACCACGTTGAACATCGACTTCGACATCTTTTCGATAGCCCATCCGCACTTGTACTGACCGTTCTCCAGTATGAACTCTGCGTTGTTATATTCAGGGCGCCAAGACTTGAATGCCTCAATGTCCAGAATATCAGCTGAAACGATGTTTACGTCTACGTGGATAGGTGTTGTGGTGTAGTTACCCTTCAGACCGAAGCTAACGAACTTACCCTTATCGGCACCCTCGTCCTCAACACGATATACAAAGTTAGAGCGACCCTGAATCATACCCTGGTTAACCAGCTTCTTGAATGGCTCGTCCTCGCAGCTGTAACCTGAATCGAAGAGGAACTTGTTCCAGAATCGAGAGTAGATCAGGTGACCAGTAGCGTGCTCTGTACCACCTACGTAGAGGTCAACATTGCGCCAGTACTCGTCTACATCCTTGCTAACAAGAGCCTTCTCGTTCTTTGGATCCATATAGCGCAGATAGTAGGCTGATGAACCAGCGAAACCTGGCATTGTGTTCAACTCGAGTGGGAATACTGTCTTGTTGTCGATCTCATCCTTCGATACTACCTTATCGGTCTTAGTATCCCAAGCCCACATCTTAGCGCGACCCAATGGTGGCTCGCCTGTTTCTGTTGGCTTGTATTCGTCGATCTCAGGCAGTTCCAGAGGCAGACACTCCTTTGGAATCATATAAGGCATGTCGTCCTTGTAGTATACAGGGAATGGCTCACCCCAATATCTCTGACGAGAGAATATAGCATCGCGCAGACGGTAGTTAACCTTTACACGGCCCAAGCCCTGCTCAGTTACGTATTTCTTTGTAGCAGCAATGGCCTCCTTAACTGTAAGACCATTCAGGCTGAACTTAGCTGATGAAGAGTTGCAGACAATACCCTCCTTGGCATCGTAGCTCTCTTCTGATACATCAGCACCCTCAATCAGTGGGATGATTGGCAGGTTGAAGTGCTTGGCAAATGCATAGTCACGACTATCGTGAGCAGGTACGGCCATGATGGCACCAGTACCATATCCTGCCAATACATATTCTGCAATCCAGATGGGGATCTTCTCGTCAGTAAATGGATTGATGGCATAGCTACCAGAGAACACACCTGTTACCTTGTGGTCCATCTGGCGATCGCGCTCTGTGCGCTTCTTCACATAGTCCAGATACTTATCTACCTCAGCCTTCTGCTCAGGAGTAGTAAGTTCTGCTACCAAGTCGCTCTCAGGAGCCAATACCATGAATGTTACACCAAACATAGTATCAGCACGAGTGGTGAAGATGGTGAAGTGCTTGTCAGAGTCGGCTACATTGAATTCCACCTCAGTACCCTCACTGCGACCAATCCAGTTGCGCTGGGTTTCTTTCAGAGAGTCGGTCCAGTCGATATCCTCAAGTCCGTCGAGCAGTCGCTGTGCATAAGCCGATACACGCAGACACCACTGGCGCATCTTCTTCTGTACTACAGGATAGCCGCCACGAACAGATACACCGTCTACTACCTCATCGTTGGCCAGTACTGTTCCAAGTTTTGGACACCAGTTCACCATAGTGTCAGCCAAGTAGGCTATGCGATAGTTCATCAGCACTTCCTGTTTTTTCTTCTCTGAGAATGCGTTCCATTCAGCAGCAGTAAAGTGCAGTTTCTCAGTACCCAGAGCGTGACAGTCCTCAGTACCCATCAGTTCGAAGTGCTCAATCAGCTTGATAGTTGGCTGAGCCTTGTGCGATGCGGTAGAGAAGTAGCTCTTAAACATACGCTGGAATGCCCACTGAGTCCACTTGTAGTAGATAGGATCGCAAGTACGAACCTCGCGCTCCCAATCAAAACAGAAACCAATCTTATCCAACTGCGAGC
>JAEEGK010024832.1_pt1 | contig 12382 bp, 9 predicted proteins | sample 8958771 | NCBI WGS metagenome assembly JAEEGK01 (sample SAMN16246547, study PRJNA631951) | gut metagenome | biome: gut microbiome; feature: rumen; material: SC-attached | host: Bos | place: Iran: Karaj | collected 2018-10 | reverse complement strand
AGGTCATCTGCATGTACAGAGGGGTGAAATAGAAACGGTCGTTGTCCTTCCAGTCGTTGAATCCTGCGTAGATTTCGTTTGCGTTCTGGTAGAACAGTTTGGTGTCGAGCAGTTGCTCGGGAGCGGGACGCACGGCGCCCTGCAGCTTGAAGAAATTGTACTCTTTCATGATACAGACTTTTTTTGATTGAACATCCGCATCGTTTTGCCACCGTGGCGTCTGGCTCAGCTCGGTTGGCGGCCCTCAAGGGGCACTCTTGATGCACGTGCAAAAATATGTATTTTTCGGCTGAAAAGCAAAGATAAGTTCCCCGTTTTTCGTATATTAGCAAAGTTGAAATGAATTCGTTATGGCTGAACAGACTTATCCCTGCGAGAACTGCAAGCTCCGCGCACATTATGACAAGAATCCCAAATCTGCCATCGGCCGTTTCTGGCGCTGGCATATTAACTTCTGCCCTGGCTTCAAGGGCTACTTCACCCACCAGGATGAGGAGACTAAAACGGCCTTAAGGGAGAAGTATAACTTCCATAAGTACGAGTAGCGGATTATTCCGCAAATCAGATAAAAGAATTATCCTCCTCTAAATCAATTCATAATTAATTGATTACACCTAAGTATGATTGTTGTCTACTGTGTTAAATCGCTGATAGATAGCATATTAAAGTGAAGATTTTTCCTTGTTGTTTTATAGCGCAGTTTTATATACAGTCTTTATCTTTGCGACGAAACCCACCAACACATTTTATCAGACAGTATCCTCGCGAGAGCTGTATATAAACAACTTTAACTATTGCTATTATGGATAATAAACTAATTGCCAGAGTCCGGAAAATGGAGGATGACTTCAACATGGTCCGGGACATTATGAATGACATGGAGATGGCGGTCTACAATTTCGAGGCAGTTCAGCGTCGAATCGACCGTCTCTACAATTACATGGCGGACGGTCAGTTCCTGAAGGACTTCGAGGCGGACGAAAGGGGAGAACTGCCCAAGGATATGCCCCGCGGGGTGCTCTCTGAGGATGCACTGGATGAACTCCTCATTGACGTGACGCTTATGCGCGGCCGTCTGAAGGATTTGGTTTCTGACGTAAAGCCTAAGAAAGATGAGGAGCTGATTGGCTTCGAGGAATACGATCCGCTGTACAATACCCCCGGGAACATCCCGGAAAAAGCCGGAGCTTATATTGTGGTGGTCCGTGAAGAAGGGGAGGGACTTCCGTATATGCCGGTGGATCCCCTGGAGTTTGAAGGTCATGACGTCCTGTATGTGGGTGAGCTGGAGAATCTCCGCAAGATGACGGATTTCTTCAAGGGGAATTCGTCCCAGTCATTCCTGCGGCAGTATATCGGCACCCTGAACTACATGAATCCAGTCCAGGATGGTGATTCCATCCGTTTCTCTACCGAGGATGAGCGGTGGCTCAGTAAGTGGATGAAGGAAAATATCCAGATTTTCTATCAGGCAAATCCCCAGCATGAGAAAGTGGCAAAACTGCTTGTTGACGAACTGGACCCGCTACTGAATCTGGACCACGAATCTCCTGTATGGGCTGACTACCGAAAGAAACTGGAGGTCTCCCGAAACACTTGTGTCGTGGATGCTGATTACGAAAGCGTGAATACCAAGGAGGCGGTAATCAAGTTCCCCAAGAAGGGCTTGGATTTGGAATCTGCCATCCAACTGGCAGTGGAAGAGAATGCCAGTCGCATTCCCGAGAAACTCAGTGTGGCATGCGTTGAAACCATGTTTTACTTTACCGGACACGAAGAAGACGGCGCGCTTGCCATGATATTCGGCGGTGTAAATGATTACGGCGAAAAGGAACAGAGCATTACCTTCTGGCAATTTGATTTTGCTGGCGAGAAGGGGATTAAGAAGTTCCTGAAATCTCCGGAAGGAAAACTCTTCAAGGGTGACGAGGATTGCGAAGACTTTGAGTATACCACCCAGGCTGGCGACCCTAAACTTCCTTCGCTGATTGTATCCGTCATGAAGAAGTTCTTGGAAATCGAAGAAGACACCAAACTGACCATCAAGACTTCCGCACAGGTATATCGCTAGCAAGTTCTTGTCCCGCATCATCTTTCATATTGACGTTAATTCCGCGTTTGTATCGTTCAGCGCAGTTAAACTCCTTAAGGAGGGCAAGCCGGACATCCGGCTTGTTCCGTCTGTTGTGTCTGGTGATCCCAATGACCGGAGGAGTATTGTGTCGGCGGCGTCTATCCCCGCCAAGAAGCTGGGTATCCGTGTTCCGGAACCGGTTTCCATGGCGCTGCGAAAGTATCCGCAACTAGTAATCGTTAGGGGAGACTGGGAATGGTATAAGCAGTGTTCTGAAGGCTTCATTGCCATCTGCCGGTCTTATTCTCCCATTCTGCAGCAGTTCTCCATTGATGAGTGTTTCATTGATATGAGCTTGCGCTGCACGCCTGAGAATGCTATAGCTGTGGCCACTCAGCTGAAGGAACAGATCAAGTCTACCTTGGGCTTCACTGTAAACGTGGGTATCGGCTCCAACAAGCTGCTGGCCAAGATGGCTTCAGACTTTGAGAAGCCGGATAAGGTTCACACACTTTGGGGGAGCGAGGTTCAGACTAAGATGTGGCCGCTGCCTGTGCGGGATTTGCTCTGGGTAGGGAAGAAGACGGAAGAGCGCCTGGTCGCTTATGGCATCAAGACCATCGGACAGCTCGCTGGAATCGGTATGGGCTCTTTGACTCGCCTGGTGGGCCAGAAGTTCGCCTTGCAGCTGCATGAAAACGCAAATGGCCGGGATGATTCACCGGTAGAGACGGAGATTGCGGAGGCAAAGAGCTACAGCGCGGAACGGACATTTCCTAAGGATTTAGTAGACCCCAAGGACATCGACCGGGCGCTGTTCAATGTGGCCTGTATTGTGGCACACAGGATTCGGCGGGATGATTTCCGGGCATCTACGGTGTCCATGTTCGTCAAGTATCGGGACTTCTCTGTGGCGCAAAAGCAGACCACACTGGAGCAGCCTTCCGATGTGACAGCCATCATTCTGAATGCGGCGCGCAGGATGCTCACAGAGGTTTGGGACGGAGTTACGCCCATCCGGCAGGTAGGCCTGGGCGTTGCCAAACTTACACACGAATCGGCAGTACAGATGTCTCTGTTTGAGGACCCCAAGATGGAATACTATCGGGAGTGGGACCGGCAGTTTGATGAGGACCGTGCGCGCTTTGAGGACGCCAAGATGCTGGCCTATGAACGGAAATCGGCTCCTGTTGTAGAAGAAGCTCCTCCCACACCACCCCTTCCCACCGAACCCCCGCCTGAGCGGGCCTCCAGGCGCTATTCCGGAGCAAGTTCGGTCACTCGGAAAGTCCCCAAGGATGATGCGCTGGTCTTTACCTATGACTCTGGAGAGAAGGCCCTGGCCGCCGCCAAGAAAGCCCTTAAGGGCCATCCGTCATACCGGTTCAACCGGGGAACACTTCCGGACGGTTCAGTCTGCTTTGAAGTGGTGGACGGCAACAAAGTTCTGGAACGCCACACTGTAAAATAAGGGCATCCCTCCATGGCGGGGTGCCCTTTCCAGATTGCCTCAAATCCACTGCGAGGTAAAAAGCAATCTGTATCTTCAGGCTCCCACATAAACAAAACCTTTGGGAGCGAGGTACCAATCCCTTGGAAACTATTGTGCCTTGCAGAGTACAACGCCCCAAAGGAGGAAGGTACCTGCTCCCAAAGGGAGAGCAGGTTCTTCACTCCTGAACCGGGGCGTTTATAACGTACTCTGCAAGGACTTTATCGTTTCCGGTTCAAAAAGCTTCGAACGCTTTATATGTCTATCACGGTGGTGATCCATTGCAAAAATAATGAAAATTCCGTTATAAAACACTTTGTTCGCGTTTTTTGCGTAAGAAATATTTGCGACTGCCATAAGCTGTCAGAACTGCGCTATAAATTTGTAACAATAACCTATAATTTGCGTCAGGAAATGGAAAACATGCCTAATCCGTCTGGATGATTCAAGTATAGACCTCTCTAGTGCACTATCCCAAAACTATGTACATAGTCCCATGCCGGCCAGTTAAAATTAACCTTTAATTGTAATGCTATGTCTAAGCAAAACCATTCAAAGGATAGTCAAATCCACTGCAAAGGCAAGACTATCATCCTGCAGCTTGACGCTGCCCGCAAACAGTTGGGAAATCTCCGTCCGAAGGGACTCTCCCACAAACGTCTTATCCATCGAAACCGGGAGCGCATACTCCTTGTGATCGTGGATGTCGCTCAGCTTTTCAGCGAAAGCGAAGAATGGATGGACATCTGCAACTTCCTGAAAGACGCTGGAGTCAAAATCCCCAGAAGCTTTCAGTTGACAATGCAGGATTGGGACGAGTTTAACGACAAGTAGTTCCACTGTTTGACATTATCCCTGGGCCCGGGATTGACGCTCTAAGAAACGAGAGACGGACACCCAAAAGGTATCCGTACTCTCTTCAACTCGCAATGCGATTCTAATATGTCACCGTCATTGTTACAGGTCCGTACCAGTCCATAACGGTAATCTGAAAAGTTTGTGTCGGCATGTCGGCCATGATGGACACATCGCCCAGGCTTTCGGCTGTCCAATCAAAACCGGCCTTCTGGATAATCTGCCCTAAAGGGATAGGGGAGAGCTCTTCTCCTTCGGCGGTCCATCGGTTCAGCAAAAGGGAATTGTCTTTCTGCCTTGGTGCGCGGAATACATAACCACCGTCCGGATTATCATCCAGCGTACAGCTGAATGCACCTTGTACGGGCTCCAGGGTACGTTTATCTGCACCTTTAACGTTGCCCGACACCTCCATAATGATATTTAATCGGCCTTCATCTGCTTCTTTGAACTCAAGGTAGATTCTGGCGAACTGCTTGTTCAAAAAAGGAATGACTTCGGCCTCTTCACATTGAGTATCCACTTGCAGGGCCGTCGCGAAGAGCTCGTCCATCTGCTGGCCAGGTGCTACGGTAAATTTACCTCTGCTGGCCACAAGGTCTACGGTTCCCCTTGGCACTTGCCGGTCTATCTGTTCGCCCATAAGGCCTTCAAAGAGCGTATGGGTGCCAAACCAGGCGCTGACCACTTCATTGGGATAGGAAGCGCGTACCGTGAGCCAGCACGGGCAGTCCGTTCGGTCTTCCTTGACCGAACAGGAAACCAGGACTGCCAGTCCCAGTATTCCTAATGTTACTATCCGTTTCATGGCTCTCATAGCACAAGTTTATCGATGACGGCCACGTTGCCATGAACTTCCCATTGATTCTCCTTCACCTCCTTGGGCTCGCTGGCGGCGGCACGGCTCACAACACCGCCCCTGGGCCAAACGTTCGGGTATTCGCTCGGCTCGCCCTTCAAGGTAATCGTGTTAATCTTGTACACCATATTGGGCTGCAAATTATGCAGGTACATGGGATAGTAATAGTTGGAGCCGTTGATTTTCACTCCCAGCACCAACTTATGGTAGCGGTCCTGATTGTGTTCTGGATCATATTCAGGCTGGCCGTAGTGGGCATACAGGCAGGTGGGAAGGGTATAGAACACCTTGTTCACCTCAAAAGGGCCCAGAGAGCCTTCATATTCGTCACACAGTTTGCCACTCAGTCTGGGTAAGTACGCATTGTTGTCCCAGGTTTGTTGCGAAACGGGAACAAGCGAAGCTGGAGCATCCAGGCAGATGGTGTTCTTGGGCTGCATGTAGTTGTTGTTATACAGGTAGTCAAAAGCGTCATCCAGCTTGCCTCCAGCGCCCCAGTCTCCGGGGACATACGTGCCGTCTAGTGCTGCATAAGTAAGGCCCAGGGAGCCCCATTGGTTTTGCCCTAGGAAACAGTTTGCGTTGTAGTAAAGGCTAGACAGATTGCCTAGGCTCTGGCTAGAGGTGCCTTTGGGTCCGAAGAGGTTGTTGGGATTGCCGTCAAAGAACTTGGCGTTACTCTGGCAGATTCTGATGATATCCCAGCTATTGCTGAAGACGATATTGCTCAAGTAGATATTGCGGAACTTATCCGGGTCTCCCCAGAACTGGGCATCCACATAGCCAATCTCAAACTTGGACATGTAGCGCATTAGGTTGACCGAAGCGCTCCTTGAACTTGTGCTGAAATCAACCGTTGCAGTAGCTCCCATAAGCGGCCTGCTTGGGCGGCAGTTGCCGGCACTCCAGGGAATGTACCCCTTGGGATAGCCGTTGACCTCAGAGCCATTGAGAGTGGCAATGTAATCGGAACTGTCCGGATCCAGGTTGGCCATAATTAGGTAGAAACGCTTCTTGTCGCTGGGAAAGCCACGGTCCGTAAACGTCACGTTTGACAGGTCAAGGGCTGTCCCACCATACTCACCAATGGTGCTATGGCCAACAATGGCATTATTCTCATCCCAGGAGAAGATGTCAATCACATCCACTTCGTCATCAACAATATCCGGGGCTAGGCTCTTTGTCTCGTCGAAGCCCTGAACGCTGAATCTGAGCGTAGCTGTGTTTTCACCATTCCCGGTCTCATACTCCAGGGGCACGTGTACGCATCCTGCCAGTGCGGCTAGCACAAGCGGGAGCAGGTATCTGATTGTCGGTTTCATAGGCATTCTGTTTAATAAATAGCGGTTCCGGTATCGTCGGTATAGCCCACGTTGATATTGTTGATTTCCGTTTCATCCCAGTCGGCGACAGACATTTCAACTTCAGCGGCCACCTTGATTTCATAGAAGTTGGAATAGGCGCTACCCAGGCTTTTAAGCGTGATTCTGGAAATCTCATAGGCCACGTTGTGCATGGGGCAGTACATCTGGATGGGATAGAAGTACGATTTTCCGTTGATGCTCAGTTCCACTACCAACTTCGGGAATCCGTTCTGGTCATTGGAAGTGGATAGGATGGGATAACTGCCGAAGTAAGTGCAACCCTTCATGGCATACAGACTCTTGTTCACGGTGAGCGTATGAGACAGGGAAGGATTGGTGGAAGAGCAGATCCTGCCTTCTCCGCTCGCTATATTGTACGAATGGACCGTATTGGTGAGCCAGGTATCCGTAGCCGTGATGTTCAGCACTCCGGCAGCGGAATACTTGTTCTTGTTCATCATACTGGTTGTGCTGGAAGTCGTATTTGTACTGGGAATCCAGCAGGAATAAGACGTATTATCTTCAACACGATAGCCAATCCTCACTGTCTCTAGGCCCCCAAAGAACGGCTTGTCTTCGGTTGTCGTCATTTGCGGTCCGAAAATAGCGCTGCCAATGGTATCCTGCCTGAGATAACTCAGATAATCACCTCCCATCATGATGACGTTGGCTGTATTGATCAAGGCAACGTTCTTCACAAAGACATCTTTGGACATCAGCGAAGAGTCGTCAAAATCGGCCACGATTTCTCCCACATCCACGCGGTAGAAAAAGCGCTCCAGAGATACTTCCACGGTCTGATTCTGACTGTAGATGACATATGCGGTGCCACCCATGGGAATGCCGCCCGTGCCGTCATACAGGTCCATGGTACGAAGCCTCAAGTTATAAAACTGATTGCCTCTTGTATTGGCCAGCTTCTCTGCAACAGCCTCCGGTAGGTTGGCGTAAAGCAGGTAAGCCCTACGTGAGTTGGTGGGATTGTACAGATTGAACTCGCCGGCTGTCAGTTGGGCGTCGGTCAGGACGATGTGGTTGGGAAGGATATCCCAATAGCCTTGGCTTCCGCAGTCGAATTCATACACGTCAATACGGTCCACAGCGTCTTCGTCAAGCGCGCCTATAGCCAGTGCTTTGGTCTTATGCTGGCCTTTCACGCTCAGCTTGATTGTCGCGGTCCGCATCTCAGCGTCTGAACCGACCTCAATCACACTGGGCTCGTCAATTCCTTTGTTGCATCCGGCCAGCATCCCGCAGGCCAGGGCAAAGTATAATAGTTTCTTTATCATGGCATTAATTGTAGATTCCAGTTTGAGTTTCGTCCGTGAATCCCGCATTGATGTTGTTGAAGGTAACCTCGGTCCAGTCCTGTACGGTAATGTCCATCTCTAAGGCAATCTTCTTCTCATAGAAGTTGGAGTAGTCGCTGCCGGCACTCTTGATGGTAATCTGGTCAATACTGTACACGGTATTGGGCTGGGGGTAATACATCTGGATGGGATAATAGTAAGACACCCCGTCTACAGATAGCTCCACGACCAGTTTGGGATAACTGTTCTGGTTGTCATAGATACAGAGCAAAGGATACTGGCCGGCACTACAACAGCCCATCCAGGCGTAGAAGCTTTTGTTTACGGCAAGCGTATGGGACTGACTTGGGTTAGTGGACGAGCAAACTCTACCTTCACCCGAATCGTTGTTATAACTCTGGACCGTAGCCGTAAGTAAAGCCCCGGTTACATCGATGTTCAAAACACGCTGCTGCTTCCTGTAGTTCACGTTGGCAAGCGTCGGGGCATTGGTTGTATTTGTGAGACTGCCTCCAGGAAGGAAACAACTTACAGTGCTGGAATAGTAACTGTTCTCAAAACCGGCATAACCCGCATTCAGATTGCCAAAGATGGGTGTTTCATTCGAGATGTTCAGTGTGCCTCCAAAGATCGGTGTAAGGTTATCCGTAGCGAAATAGCTAAATGAATTGAACTTAGCTAAGTAGCCGGTGTTAGAAACATTAGCAAGCAGAATGTTTTTCACAAAGACATCCTTGCTCATCCAGGATTCATCGTCGAAATTCACTACAATATCGCCTACATCCACCCGGTACATATAGCGATACAAGTCAACGCTTACTTCCTGGTCGGAATAATACCCGACGTACTTAAAACCCACCATGGGAAAATAAGTTCCGTCAAATACATCTTCCCAACGGAAACGCTGGCGCTGCAGATTGTACAGGCTCATCGCCTCGATTTTGGCATGTAAGGCTGTTGGCAGGTTTGCAAATATAAGATATCCCCGGGCAGCTCCGTAGGGACATTTTAACTGGAAGCTTTTTGCGGCCAGTTCTTCTGCCGTCAGCGTATAATGGAGAGTCACAACTTCGCTCCCGTCATACTCAAAGATATCAATCCGGTTGACAGCGGAGTCGTTGTTACTGCCAGTAGTAACCGCCTTTGTAGTGGGCAGGTTATTCAGTGAAAAGGTCACGGTGCACAGCTTGCCGTCATTACCGGCAATCTTTCCGGCAGCACCGGGCGCCTCCTTGTTACAGGAGACCCCGGCCGCCAGAAAAGCGAGACAAGCCACTGTGCACAGTAGTTTACTTGTTCTCATGGGTTTAGGAATTAGGGATTAATAAGTAGGATCGGCTACAGGAACAACGGTCCAGTTCTTCACGTTGAGCTCGAAGTTGACATCCTGAAGGTAGTTCTTGGGGTCGGAGGAGCCAATGCGGGTAAGAGTAATCTCGTCAATCTCGTAACTCTTGTTTCGCTCCAGGACGGGCAGGGGGATGTTGTAGTACTTGGTAGTGTCATCAATGAGCACCTGAATAATCAGATGGGTATGACGGGCGTTCCAAGTGGATGCGGCGGAATCGGCTACTGTCGGGTTCGGGAAAGCGTAGAAAGTGTGTACAGTGCTGTAAGTCGTATGGTCCGCCAGCGTCACCTGGCTGAACAAACCGCCCAGGGCTGTGGCATCCGGTTCGGTGCTGTACACGCAACCGCGGAACTCGAAATCGGCGGAGGCGGTGGGCACATAAGTGCCGCCTAAGTTGTTCTTGATGGCTGCATCTCCCAGATAGATACCGCAGATTTTCATTGTCTTGGCACCTTCACTGGGCACTGTGAATTCACGGAAAATACTCTTGACCACGATACGGCTGGCAAGCCTGGTCACTTCAATCTCCACGGCATCGCTTTCCGGAAGGCTGACTGGCTCATAGCCCACCATGGCGAAATTGTTCAGGGTTGTCACATCCATGGTACAGACAGTGGCCAGCAGGTCACTCGGAGTGTTGATGGCACTCACGTCGGGACCGTTTACCACGGCGTACACCACGCGATCACCGTCACCGCACTGAATGGTGATTTCGTCGGTGTTGCTGGCGCTTCCGTACGTGTCCTTGACGTTGTCGCGGAAGGCGATAACCTGAAGGGTATTTACCTTTACTTCGTCATCGGGGTCAATGCCCGTGGCCTTGGTCTCCGGGGCGTTACCCTTGATCTTGATGGTAAGCGGGTGGTATTCCTGCTCTGCCGGATTGGGAACCTCATTGATCTGAGTGTCCATGTTCTTGTTGCACGCCACGGTGCAGAGTGTTGCGGCCACGGCCGCGAGAAAAGCAATTCTTTTCATTGTTTGAAAGTGTTAAAAGTTAATGGATTGATTGTTAGAAAGGTTGAACCTTTGTACGATTTCAGAGATTTCGGGGTCCAGATTGCCCCGGTGCCAGAAGGCGGGCTTCAGTTCGCAGGCCTTCAGGAAGGCTGACTTTGCCTGTTCTTCCCGGTCTGTACGGCAATAGACCACTGCCTTTAGGTAAAGGACGTTTTCCGTCTCCGGAAGTGCCTCAAGAATGAGTCTTGCCGTCCCGTTGTATTCCAGCTCCATATACGCCAAGGCCGTGTTGATGTCCTTGTAGTCCTTCAGCCAGGTGATGGCCCGCTTATAGTCACGGTTCAGAAGGGCCTCGATACCGTCCTGATACTTCGCGTCATGCGGATTCAGGCTCTTGTCCACAAAGGCGGTCAGGCTGCTGATGTAGTAGGTTAGGGAGTCGGAGGCGGGTATTTTGTAGATGACCTTGTCTAGCTCATAGATTTCACCGGCCACCTTGACGCTGGCCTTCTTCATGCCCTGCTTGGCCGGAATCGTCTCCACGTAGGTGTAGAGCAGGTCTCTGTCACCCTGCACCACGGTATCCAGCCGGATGCCCTCCTGAACGATCGGCACGGGAACGTACTTTCGGTACATAGCCTCGCTTCGTGCCGCCCGACGGGCATTACGGCGCTTGGACATCTTCCGCGTATAATGGTCAATTGCGTCCTGTTCGGTGACTCCGTAGGCACTTGAAAACTTGGCTTCGCTCACAATGGTGCTGTCCCTCTTGAAGGCATACAGGTCCGGGATATTCCGCTGGATAAACACCTCCAGCTTCTTCAGGTCAATGAAGTGCGTACTGTCCTGGATAATGCTGTCCAGAAAGCGGTTGTAGCGCTCGTAGCCTTTCAGCTGGCTTTCCCGGTACTTGGCGCCCGTCACGTATACAGGCTCCAGTTCCTGGCTGTTCAGGGTGGGGTAGAACCTTAGCTGCCACTGTTCATCCTGCATCTCCTTCGGTACGCGAATTTCAAAGATGATGTTGACCTTGCCGCCGCGTTCCGCCACATTGCGGAAGCGGGCCGTCACCACAGAGGCCACAATCCTGTCCCTGGCCACCATCTCACCGTTCTCATCGGCCTCTGCCTTCATCAGCGTTACGGTCTTTCCCTTATCGTCCTTGAGGGTGATTTCGCCATTCTGCTCATCTGTATTGTCATTCTGAGCGGAGCGAAGAATCTCTTCCGGCATCTCCACCAGCCCGATGCTGGCTCGCATCTCCTGTTCCTGCACCGTCTGGATCTTGCTAGGACCGGCGCAACTCTGGGCGAGTGTTATTATCAGAAGGATGACCAGAATGGGAACAAGTATCAGCAGGCAGGAAAAACAGCCTATGTAGGAGATTTGTTTCCGCTGCTCGTAGGTCATCTCATCGTCACGCATGCCAACACCGCGGGCCCTTCTCTGGGCCTCATCACGCTCCAGTGCTTCTTTATACCATCGGATTAGTTTTTTCATCTTAAAAATGCATTTTAACACTGGCCCTGATTCCCCAGTCTGCCAGCATCGGGTCGTTCCTTCTGGGATTGCTCATATCCAACGAGGCTTTTACCAGCTTGTCAAATTCCTGCTGGATACCTTCCATCGTTTTGGGGTGTACCCTGGGGTCGCGGAACCATTTCTCATGACCATTCAGGTCAAACATACCCAACTTGGGCTCCTGGCCCCGGGTTGCATAGTCCTGACCCTGGTAGGCGAAGTGGGGCATGCCCTGCAAGTCACCCAGATACCGGAAGTTCTGAATCACATCGTAACCGTGCATCGGAGAATCCAAGACATGCCCGGTAGAGTTCACCAGCGACATGCTTCCATCATTGTATTTCACGCTGAAAAAGCCCTCACACGCTGGATTTACAGATTCCACCAGACTGTCCTTTTTCAGATTCTCGATGCCGGGATTCTTGAGATTGAAGATATCTTCTCGCATGGCGGCCCGCGTCTGGGCAGCCACAATCAGTTCTCGTTCAAAATGCTCGTCCCTGATGTCCTTAACGTTGACAGCCTCGCCATTGTGTTTCAGTACCAACAGAGCCTTGGAACCCTTGATGTCAAGCAGCCGCATACCGCGGATATCA
>JAEEGK010024831.1_pt1 | contig 12382 bp, 10 predicted proteins | sample 8958771 | NCBI WGS metagenome assembly JAEEGK01 (sample SAMN16246547, study PRJNA631951) | gut metagenome | biome: gut microbiome; feature: rumen; material: SC-attached | host: Bos | place: Iran: Karaj | collected 2018-10 | reverse complement strand
AATTACTTCTATCTAAGTCCCATTATCTCGATGATTTCTGCCGCCATCTGGTTTGGTGAGCGCACCAATGCCGTTGCCTATATCGGTTGTGTGCTGATTCTCGCCGGCGTCATCATCGCCGAGAAATTCAAGCGCAAGCCCGAGCTTAATCAATGACGCTTCTCATCCAGCGCTTGCTGGAGAGCCATAAGAGGTAAACCGTACCGCGGAAACACAGCTCGATGGCCATAGCCATCCATACGCCGTACAATCCCATACTCTTGACCATGATGGCCGACAGTCCAAGTCTCACAATCCACATGCTCACCAGGTTGATGCCGCATGGCACCAGCGTATAGCCAGCACCCACAAACACGCCATAGCTGATGATCGAGGCGGCAAAGAGCGGCTCGGCCCACGACTCGACACGCAGGCAGCGGGCACCCAGCTCCACGATTTCGGGCACAGGCGACATGAACCCCATCAGTTCGGCCGCAAACACATACATCAGTACAGCCATAATACCCATGATGACCATGCCTGACAGCACGGTGATCCATGCAAAACTGCGTGTGAGGCGTTTGCGCCCGGCACCCAGGCTTTGCCCAATAAGTGTGGTCGATGCATCAGCAATGCCGTAGCCCGACATGTAACACAGGCTCTCGGCCGTGATGCCGAACGCGTTGGCGGCAATGGCAATGCTGCCCAATGGAGCGACAATGCCCGTAATGACGATCAAGGCGCTGCACATCATGATGTGTTGCAGTCCCATCGGGGTCGAAATGTTGATGGCTTTCTTGAAGGTGGCCCATGTGGGTTTGAAAGAGCCTTTGTCGATGGTCAGGCGCAAGTCAGAGGAACGGAACACGAGGTAATAGACCATCAACAGGGCCACTACCAGTCCTGCACTGGCAGTGCCCAGCGCCGCACCCATCACGCCCAGACCCGCGCCTGGCAGCGTGACCGTGTGCCCCATCAGTGTCGCCTCTCGGGTGGGGAAAATCAGGAAGAAGTTGAAAACGACGTCCAGAACGCACATCAGGATATTGAGTGCACTGGGAATGCGCATGTTGCCACTGCTGCGCAGCATGGAACTGGCAACGATGTCGAGCATGAAAAACGGCACAAACAGCATGAAGGTGCCAAAATAGATGGTGGCATTAGGACAGATTTGCGGAGCTGCGCCAAGCCAGATGGGAAGGGGCTTGCAGATGAGCAGGCCAAAACCGGCCAACAGCAGGCTGAACAGCACGCAAACCACTATAGCCTGGCGCACAACCTGCCGTGCGTCGCTGTTGCGCTTGGCGCCCAGCAAGTGGGCAACCTGTACGGCATAGCCTGCGGCAAAAGCGCTCAACACACCCTCAAATAACCACGATGTAGAGCCCATCAGTCCGACTGAAGCCGAATCATTGGCTCCCAGTTGCCCTACCATGGCGGCATCAATCAGTTGCATCACCATTGCCGACGCGTTAGCCAGGATGGCCGGCAGACTCAGCTGGAACGTGAGTTGCAGCTGTTGTGCGAATGACAACGGTTGCCCTTCGCGTATGAGCTGCAGCAGTGAGTCTTTGTCGTTTGATGATGCCATTGGATACGTTTATATTAATAATGTGTGCAAAAGTACATAAAAAAGAAATCCCGCCATCAATGATGACAGGACTTCTTTGTGATAACAGTGTAAATTAATTACTTGCGGTGGATGGTCACAGCGCGGTCGAGAGATGCGCACTTGGGACCGTAATCGGTCAGCTCACCGTTGTTGATCTCGGTCTCAAGGCGGTTCTCGGCAACACCCTTCTTCACGAGCTCGTCCTTCACGGTAGCTACACGACCCTTACGCAGGCGAACGTTGATCTGGTCATTACCAGTGTAGTTGTCGGCCCAACCGGTGAGGATGTAGTTGCGGTTCTCGTTCTTCATCACCTCGGCAACAGCATCAACTACGTTGCGCTGTACGCCCAGCACCTCGGTGCGGTTGATGGGGAAGTAAACGGTAGCAAGGGGAGCCTCGCCCTTAGGCTGATTGGGAGCAACTTTCTTCTCGGCGCAGTTGCGCAGCTGGTTCTCGAGATCAGCGATTTTGCGCTTAGCGTCGTTCAGGTCAGCAACCAAAGCATCACCCTCGGCATCGGTATATTTCCACTCGGGGCAAACGGCGGTAACGGGAGCGTTCCACTCGCTCTTGCCCAGCTTGTAGCTCATACCAATCATGATGCTGGGATACTCGTTCCAAGTGCGGTAACCCATACCGGCACCATCGGCATGCTCCTGCAGGAAGTCGAAACGCATGTCGAGCAGCAGGTCAAACTTCTTGGTGATAGCGAAACTGTTGAGCAAACCGGCGTGGATGCTATAGTTACGGCTGTGGTCGGGGTCATCATTTGCACCATACTTCCAGGGACCGTCAGATACGGGACGGGCACCATCGCGGCAATATACCCAGTTAGCATCGGCACCGACGTAGAAAATAGCGTTGTAGAAACGGTAGGGCTTGTAACCGCACAACCAGTTCGAAACGTTGAACAGGACGTCACCCGTCACACCGGCATCGTTGAAATGGGTGGGAGCAAACTTGCCATCCTTGTACATCTTGGGCCAGTTGCGGTAACCCAGGGCTGCATAGTTGCCAGTCCAGGTAGCACCCTTGAGCTGCTCAAAGTCACCACCAAAACGCAAACCCAGCAGCGGTGAGAACCACTTACCGATGTGGATGTTCACCTTGGCGCCAAGGCGCTTGCCAAAGGGTGCGTTGGCATCGTAAGGAGACATGAAAAGGCCGACACCACCTTCAGCGTCGATGAACCAGTTGTCTCGCATGCGGTTAAACAGATAACCCTGACTCGGGTCTTCAACATAGGTTACCTCTTGTGCGCTAACGGCATTAGGAGCCAAGAAGGCTACACAGAGAAGAGCAAACAATGCGATCTTTTTCATAATTTCTAAGTTTTATTATGTTGTTATATTGATGTTTATATTGTAGTCATTATCCAGCATTACAGGTTTACAGCGTAGTTGCCGGTCTGTTTTATCGTGCAAAATTAAGTTTTTTTTTGATATCAAGAAACATTTTTGTGAAAAAACTTACAAGATGTCAAAAAAATCATCATTTCAATGCTTCGATAATGCGGTTTGCAACGTTCTCGGGAGTGAAACCGAACTTCTCGTCGAGCACTTTGTAAGGTGCTGATGCGCCAAAGTGGTCCAGACCGAAGATGATTCCCGTGGGAACGACGCGACGCAGCGTGCTGGGAAGACCCGACGTCAGGCCGAATGCCGGCACCTCGGTTGGGATAACGCTGGCCCTGTAGGCAGCGTCTTGATTCATGAACAGTCCGATGGACGGAACCGACACGACTTGGGCCTTGATGCCTTGTTGCCCGATGATGCCGGCGGCAGCAACCAGGGTGGCAACTTCCGAACCGTTGCCCACCAGGGTGATGTCGGGCTTCTCCTGCTTGATGATGACGTAGCCGCCACGCTCGGCCTGCAGCGCATCTTGATAGCGGTTGCCCGATGCGCTGGGCAGATCGTCAATGTTCTGGCGCGACAGGATGAGTGCGGTGGGAGTCAGGTTGTTCTCCATCGCCATCTTCCATGCTACAGTGGTCTCGGCGGCATCGGCAGGACGCAGCACGAGCATGCTGTTGCGGCCATGGTGGTTCTGCAACTCTTCCATCAGGCGGATTTGTGCTTCTTGCTCGACGGGCTCATGGGTGGGACCATCCTCGCCAACGCGGAAGGCGTCGTGTGTCCAGATGAACTTCACGGGCAATTCCATCAGCGCCGACAAGCGGGCTGCGGGCTTGATATAGTCACTGAAGACGAAGAACGTGCCGCAAGCGGCAATCACGCCACCATGCAGGGCAATACCGTTAATGATGGCAGCCATGGCCAGTTCCGATACGCCGGCGTGCAGGAATGCGCCCTTGAAGTCGTGCGTCTTGAATGCACCGCGCACCTTCAGGAATCCGTCGGTTTTATCACTATTGGCCAGGTCGGCCGACGATACGATCATATTCTCAACCTGTGCGGCGAGGGCGGCTAGCACGGTGGCCGATGCTGCACGTGTGGCGCTGTTGGGCTTCTGCTCGATAGCGGCGTAGTCAACTTGCGGTGCCTTACCGTCGATGAAGTCTTGCAGGCGTTGCATGGCCTCGGCGTTCTGCTGTGCCCATGCATCAATTTCCTGCTTGCGCTTGGCAACCAGTGCTCGCTGTTCTTGGGCACGTTGGGCATAGAGCTCAGCCACTTCGGGGAATACAACCCAGGGATTCTCGGGATTGCCACCCAGGTGCTCGATGGTTTTGCCGTAGTCGGCACCCGATTTGCTCAACGGGTTGCCGTGAGTGCTGCATTTGCCCTCAAAGTTCTCACCCTCGGCAGTGACGGCGCCACGGCCCATGATGGTGCGTCCGATGATGATAGTGGGACGTTCTCCCTCGGCCAGCGCTTTGTCCAGTGCCTCGGCCAGCGCTACGGGGTCGGTTCCGTCACACTCGATGACGTTCCAGTTCCATGCGCGGTATTTCATGGCGGTGTTCTCGTTGCTCACGGCATCGCAGTCGGTCGAGAGCTGCACGCTGTTGCTGTCATAGAACATGATCAGATTGCTCAGACCCAGGTAGCCGGCAATGCGGGCGGCCTCCTGTGAGATGCCTTCCTGAACACCACCGTCGCTGATGAAAGCATAGGTCTTGTGGGCAAACACTTCACTATAATGTGTGGCAATGAAGCGCTCGGCAATGGCACATCCCACAGCCATCACATGACCCTGGCCCAGGGGGCCGCTGGTATTTTCCACACCGTGCTCCACGTCCAGCTCGGGATGGCCAGGAGTAATGCTTCCCCACGAGCGGAAGGCTTTCAGGTCATCGGTGGTGTAGTGGCCGCACAAGTGCAGCACGCTATAAAGCATGGGTGACATGTGGCCAGGATCCAGGAAGAAACGGTCACGGGCAAACCATGATGGATTGTCGGGGTCTGTCACGAGATACTTGGAAAACAGGACGTTAACAAAGTCGGCACCGCCCATGGCACCACCCGGGTGCCCGGATTTGGCTTGTTCAACCATCGAAGCGGCAAGGATGCGGATGTTATCGGCCGCGCGTGTCATCAACTTGGAGTCTATCATAATCTTGAGGTTTTTGAAAATCTAATCTACAAATATACTGCTTTTATTTAATATGTGAGGGCAATTAATCGCACATTTTTTATCAACAAAAAATTAATGTGGTCGCACCATCGGGGTGCAACCACATTAATATCGTTGATAATCAGTGAATAACGATTATTCCTCTGCCTTCTTGCTGGGCTTGCTGCCAATGAGTGCATAGAACAGCATGTAGGCGAGCATGGCAATAACGAGCCAGTAGCTCTGGATGTCTCCCACCTTGTCGGCCAGGAAGCTCTGGATGAGTGGCATCACACCACCACCAACTACCATCGTCATGAACAGACCCGAAGCGGCAGCGGTGAATTTGCCCAGGCCCTCGGTGGCAAGGTTGAAGACAACACCCCACATGACCGAAGTGCAGATACCGCACAGGATGATGAACAGCACCTTGACGGGAACCTCAGCGCCCTTGAGGGTCATCTTGACGTCCTCGGGCATGAAGATGGCAATCAACAGGAGGATGATGGCCAGCGATGTCGTGAAGACGAGCTGAGTCCTCGGCGACACCTTGCCCGAGATGAGCGAGCTGCTGAAACGGCCTACCAGCATGAGCAGCCAGTAGATACCGGCGATGGTGCCGGCAATGGGAGCACTGCCCAGCACGCCGCCCTCGGCAACGGGCTCGGTCAGGTAGAACAAGAGCTGGCCGGGAATGCCCACCTCAATACCTACATAGAAGAAGATGGCGATGATACCCAGCACCAGATGGGGGAAGCTGAGAGCGCCTTTCACACCTTCCATCACATTCTGGGCTTCGGTCTTGGGCTCCTGAAGCTTAGTGAAATAGATGATGGCAAACGAGATGAGGAAGATGGCCATCGCAATCATCAGCAGCGGCTGTACCGATTCCATCGTTGTCTTCTCGGTCGTCTCACCCACGAGCATACCCACCAGCATGGGGGTTAACGTAGCTGCCAGTGAGTTGAGCGAGCCACCAGTCTGGATGAGCTGGTTACCGCGGTTGCCACCACCGCCCAACTGGTTGAGCATGGGGTTTACAACGGTGTTGAGGATGCAGACGCAGAAACCGCAGACGAAAGCACCGATCAGATAGATAACGTAGGTGGTGATTTCGCTGGGACTCATGGTGCTTGACAAGTACTGGATTGCCATGCCGATGAAACCGAGTGCCAATGCGACGAGAGCGGTTTTCTTGTAACCGATCTTGGTGATGAGAATACCGGCGGGAATACCCATGAACAGATAGGCTGCAAAGTTCATCATATTACCCATCATGCCGGCCCAGCTGTAGTGGTCATCCCAGATGGTGCCGAAAGGTGCTGCCATGTTAGTCACGAATGAAATCATGGCAAAGAGGAACATCATGGCGATAATTGACACCAATGCTCCGTTTTTCTTTTCTGTTGTCATTTTGGTTCTAATAATTGGTTATTAATTATTGTATTTGTGTTAAATTTTGGCAAAAATACGACATTTTTTTCAAAATGCCGTATTTGACAATGATTTTTTAGCGAAATCAATACTTACGCGGGCCAAAGATGGCAGTACCGATGCGCACTAGCGTCGCGCCGTACTTGACGGCTACCTGCCAGTCATCGCTCATGCCCATACTCAGGTGGTTGAAGTCCTCGCTCTCGTCAAAGCATCCGTCTTTCAGGGTCAGATAGGTGCGGCGAACGAGGTCAAACTCACGGGCCACCTGCTCCATGTCGTCGGTGAGCGAGGCCATTGCCATCACACCGCACACGCGAACGTGCGGATAGCAGGTCAACAGGCCGTCGTCAGCAGCCTGGAGCACTTCATCGACACTGAAACCGCTCTTGGTTTCTTCCTGAGCCACATGCAGTTGCAGCAGTACCTCAACTGTGCGGTCGATGCGTGCGGCCTCTTTCTCGATAAGCTGGAGCAGCTTGACGCTGTCCACGCTTTCGATAACGGTCACATGGGGCATGATGGCGCGCACCTTGTTCTTCTGCAAGTGCCCGATAAAGTGCCAACGGATGTCGGCCGGCAGTTGAGGGGCTTTGGCGACGAGCTCCTGGGCACGGTTTTCGCCGAACAGGCGTTGTCCGGCCTCGTAGGCTTCGGCCAGTTCTTCCACGGGGTGGAATTTGGATACTGCGACAAGCTGCACACCCACAGGTAGTTGTGCGGTAAATGACTCGATATTTTCTTTGATGCTTGACATGGTGGTTCAATGCGGGTTTAAGCCTTCTTTTGTGCGTTTTGGCGTGCCTCACGATCGGCGAGGGTCTCGTCCAGGTCGGCAGGGAATACGTCCATGAGGGGCGTCTCGGTAATCGAGGCGATCTCAAAGTCGGCCATCGTGTCGTGCATGCCTTCCATGAAGGTGGCAAGTGCGCCCTTGAAATCGCTGGCCTGTACAAGCATGAAGCAGGCAGTGCGTTTCTCGACAGCAGTTTTCTCGTCGATGGTGATGAAGTTGGTCTTCACCTTGTACCAGCGGTCACCGGCCTCATTATAAAAGATGTCGCTCAACTTGACGCGCTTCACGGTATCGACGCTGAACTCTCCCGAGATGTAGGGCTGCATTTTGTCGGTAATGCGCGACTCGGCCTCGGTAAATGACAGGGCGTCAACAAGATAGGGTTCGGAGACGGTTTTCAAAACTCCGTTTTCCATCATGCGGTCATACTTGACCTTGCATTCAAACCATTGTGACATAGTTTATTGTATTTCTATTTTTAAAGTGATTGTTTAAATTTAATGTTATCTTAAAGTTCTTCTTGAAGGTATCTCTTCCATTGCTTGGTTAATCAGGTCTTGACGGAAGTAATAGTACTCATCAATTATGCGTTCCATGACCTGGGCAACGGTTTCTATCTCACGGCCCTTGAGCAGTGCTGTGACTTGGCCGATTTCGATTTCGCCGTTCTCTACGTCGCCATCAAAGATGCCGACCTTGGTCTTGCCGATACCGATGAGTTCCAGCAATTCGTCGCCCGATGCTCCGCGATCCTCGGCTTCCTGTACGAGAGCCTGGAAACCGTTTTTGGCCAGGCGGGTAGGGGATAACTTCCTGAAATAGAGCTTGGTGTCACCTTCGTCAAGGTTGAGGCACAGGCGCTTGAAATTCTCGTGAGCCGAGCTTTCCTGGGTGAGGGCAAACAGTGTACCCATCTGAATGCCGTCGGCGCCCATGGCTTCGGCAGCCAGCATGGCACTGCCTGTGGCAATACCTCCCGCTGCGATAAGCGGCAGGCTGGTAGCGCGACGCACGGCAGGAATCAGGCACATGGTGGTCGTTTCCTCCTTGCCGTTATGTCCGCCGGCCTCAAAGCCTTCGGCAACCACGGCATCTACTCCCGCAGCTTCGCATTTTGCGGCGAATGCCGAAGATGATACCACGTGGGCCACTTTAATTTTATGCTCATGCAGCCAGCCAGTCCATTTCTTTGGGCTGCCGGCCGATGTGAAGACGATAGGGACCTTTTGCTCAGCAATGACTTCCATCAGTTCGGCGGCTTGAGGGCGCATCAAGGGCACATTCACGCCAAAGTTGTAAGGGGTCTTTTCACGGCACTTGATGATGTGCTCGCGCAGTACCTCGGGAGTCATCGACCCGGCACCAATCAGTCCTAGGCCGCCTGCATTGCTTACGGCCGCAGCAAGTTCCCAACCGCTGCACCACACCATACCGCCAGAGATGATAGGAAAATCAATCTCAAACAGGTCGGTGATTCGGGATTGCATTGCCATATTTCTTCCTCCTCTTGATTAAATGATGCCGAATGCCACATCCATCATCTGGGTGAAGTTGTTCTGGCGCTCCTCGGCAGTGGTCACTTCGCCGGTCACCAGCGAGTCGCTGATGGTGCACAGGCACAGTGCACGCGCACCGCTACGGGCAGCGTTCATGTACAAGGCGGGAGCTTCCATCTCAACGGCGAGAACGCCCATCTTCTGCCACTGGTCGGTGTCGGGACTGTCATCATAGAAAGTGTCTGACGAATAAACGTTACCCACCTTGTAGCGGTAACCCAGTTCCTCGGCCTTCTCAACCGCAGCGCGCAGCAGGCCAAAGTCGGCAATCGGGGCATAAATGCCGGGCAAGTGGAACTGCATGGCATAGGCGCTGTTGGTGCAGGCACCCTGGGCCATGACCAGATCACCGATGTGCAGGTCGGGATGCATCGAGCCGGCCGATCCCACGCGGATGATGGTCTTCACGTCGTAGAAGTTGAACAACTCATAGGAGTAGATGCCAATCGAGGGAATGCCCATACCGTGGCCCTGAACCGACACGCGCTGGCCCTTATAGAGGCCCGTGTAGCCCAGCATGCCGCGCACCTGGTTATAGAGAACGGGATTCTCCAGGTAGCGTTCTGCCATCAACTTGGCGCGCAAGGGGTCGCCTGCCATAATCACTGTGGGTGCAATCTCGCCATACTTGGCGCCGATGTGCGGAGTAGGTGTTTTGTCTGCCATAATCAATATTTCATTAGATTTGTTGTAATGCGATTAACTGCAAAGGTAATCAGTTTTTCTTGATTTTTCTCGTTTGGATTCAATTATTTTCTTGCAATCATGTAAAATCAGGCCTTCGCACGGCTTGAGAATGCTGTTTTTCAATAGAAGTGCCATCGAATCGGGTTAAATTGGTCTTATTTCTTTACTTTTACTCTTTTTTAACGGATTGGCAGATGACATATAGCTTACGATTGCGTATATTTGCGCAATAATAGCATTTATATATAATAGTTTATGAACTGGTTCATTATTTGTTTGATGGTGTTGTTTGTGGTGCTGGGTGGCATTATCTTGTCGGGTAAGGGTGATTGCCTGATTGCAGGATATAACATGGCTGGCAAGGAGGAACGCGAAAAAGTTAACATCAAGCGGCTCAGGCTGTTGATAACCGTCTTGCTGTTCTTGTGTGCAGCGCTGATGCCCCTGTCGTCACTTTTTCTGATGGGTGGTCTTACCTTTGCTGTCATCATCCTGGTAGCATCTTTTGTAGTGGTGTATCTTGCCAACACGTGGGCTATGAAAAAGTAAAATGGTAATTATTTATTTGATTATTCTTTAATATTATTTGCCGTTTTGATATTTTTATTGTAATTTTGCGCCTTCTTTAGGTAAGAAAATACTGTTTCTTAAGTTTAATACTCTCACTCTCCCACAAACCAAATATCATAACCGCGCGGTATTCATCGAGTGTGCTTGATGAGTGTCGTGCTAAAAACTAACATGAATATTAACCATTTATATCAACTACAATTACGACACATGATGAAGAAAAGAAACTCTCTTTTGCTAGTGGCGCTGATGGTGCTGGCTGTTGCCATGCCTTCTAACGCCACCAGTCAGATGACCGTCTATGGTGACGGTGATGAATTCAGCAACACGAGTCCGATTAACCTTGTTTATATGGATGAGGTGGGAACGCGATGCCAGGTGATTTACCCTGCCAACGCCCTCTACGTGATGAGGGGCGAGACCATCAATTCCATGACATTCTATATTGCCGATGAAGGCATCACCATCGATGGCGGCAGCGTGCGCGTCTCGGTGGCTGAGACCGATCAGACTGAATTTACCAACGGATATATCGACGATGGACTGGTACAGGTAGCTACCATCTCGTTCACCTCTGGCGTTAATCAGCTGGTTATCAACTTTGATGAACCTTTCCTCTATCATGGCGGCAATCTTTTGCTCGACACCTATGTTGAGGAAGCGGCAATCGACTGCTACAACCTGTTCGTGGGTTATCGCCCCACTACCTATACGTCATATACCCGTGGCGAGGTATCGAAGTTCCTCCCCAAGACAACTTTTAATTATGGTACCGATGCCGAATTTGCAGCCAAGGTGTTGCCCACCGAGGTGACATTCAATACCATTCGTGCCGAGCGTGAGGACGTGAAGACCGTTACGCTCAAGAACATTGGACAGAGCCCATTCACTCCCTCTTTTGAGGCAACTGCTCCCTTCAGCGTGACTCTCTCAGATATGGAACTCGCACCCGGCAAAAACCTCACGATCCCCATCACCTTCAGCCCGATGGCCGAGGGTGTCTATGACGGTACGCTCAACATCGACTGTGGCCCTGCTGGAGTGCTCACTGTGGCTCTGCATGGTACGGCTACGCATGCTGCGACCGACATGACCGTCTGTGACAGCACCGATTATGCCAGCTTTGTGCCCATTTATGGTCTTGACATTGATATAGTTAGTACCGAAGGCCAGATGATTTATCCCGCCGAGATGCTCAGCGAGATGCAGAATGGCAAGATCTCTCAGGTGAAGTTCTATCCTGAGGAGGCCATCGAATTTGAGTACTGCGAATTGCAACTGTCGTTGAAGACCGTTGATCAGAACGGTTTTGAGACTGCTACCGCTATCACTGGCGCTACTGCTGTTTCGACGATGGATGTTATGTATGGCCGTACCGAGCTGACTTTTGACTTGTATCAGCCCTATGAGTACACCGGTGGCAACCTCTTGGTGGAGGTTCTGGTGACCATCGCTGGTGATTACAACTATACTAGCACCTACTTCCTGGGCGTGAATACCGAGAACAATGCTTCTTATTCTCACTACATGTCCTATGGTAGCCCGAGCGATGCTCTCCATAAATTCCTGCCCAAGTGCAGCTTCACCTATGAGCCCGGCACTACTCCCGTTGAGCCCACCGAGAAGACCGGCGCTCCCGTCTTCAACGGCTACACCACCGACGGTATCCACGCTTACTTTGTAGAGATCAATCCCACCGATGAGGGCAGCGTTATCTACTACCGCGTTCTCTATCCCGGTGCCGAGGACTACACCGAGTGGGCTGTTTATGAGGAGCGCTTGGCCTTCGAGGGTGACGGTATGCACCGCGTTGAGGCTTATGCCGTAGCTCCTAACAAGCTCCCCAGCGAGCAGATTGCTTATGAGTTCGTTGTTGAGCCCGAGCCTCTCACCGGCATCAGCGAGATGATGAACGGCAAGACCGTTGCTGGCGTACGCTACTTCAACCTGGCTGGCCAGGAGGTAACCGAGGCTAACGGCCTGACCATCGTCGTTACCACCTACACCGACGGCACCACCAGCGCTGTTAAGGTTGTGAAGTAAGGCTTTAGGCTTCAGCCTTTAGCTGACAGCAAACTAATAAAGGTAGAGATGCATCAAGCATGCGTCTCTACCTTTTTAATTAATTTGTATGTTGTATGTTGTATATTAAAACATTGTTGTATCTTTGCCCCGCTAATAAATACTATTAATATCAACTATCATCAATCTATGAAACAGTACTTT
>JAEEGK010024830.1_pt1 | contig 12382 bp, 9 predicted proteins | sample 8958771 | NCBI WGS metagenome assembly JAEEGK01 (sample SAMN16246547, study PRJNA631951) | gut metagenome | biome: gut microbiome; feature: rumen; material: SC-attached | host: Bos | place: Iran: Karaj | collected 2018-10 | reverse complement strand
TATATAACTGTTCTTGCAAAAAATTCCGACCTAAATTTTCCAAGATTGGGCATGATTGTTCCTAAAAAGGCTTTGAAAAGAGCTGTTTGGCGTAACAGGGCAAAAAGACTAATAAGAGAAAGTTTCAGAACATCTTACCCGGAATTAGAAAATCTTGATTATGTCTGTATTATCAAAGCTGATTTTTTAAAGATTGACAATCAGGAATTCTGCAAACTACTCAAAAAGCTATGGAAAACAATCTCAATCCGCTCCAAAAAATAGGTTGTTCTCTGATTAATCTTTACCAGAAAACACTTAGTCATATTATCGGTAATCAATGCAGATTTTATCCAAGCTGTTCTGAATATACCAAACAGGCAATTATAATACATGGTTTTTTCCTTGGTTGTATTCTAGGTGCATACCGAATACTAAGGTGTAATCCTTTATGTAAAGGGGGATTTGATCCCGTACCAAAGGAAATATTTAAGACACACAAACAACAGAAAAAGTAAATATATGCACACTCAACGTAGTTCAGCTTTAATGTTTTTCTCGATCGTATCTGTGATAGCAGTATATACCTATTTTGCAGATAAAGATGAAGCCGCTAAAAAAGCCAATCAGCCACAACTTGAAGTTGTTTCTGGTGCCGAATCTTCGTCTCAAAACACGCCTGCTTTCGGGGAAAAAATTCAGATTGAAACAGATCTTCACTCAATCCAGATAAACTTAAATGGCGGTGATATAGTTACTGCTGATTTAAAGGATCAGAAACAGAATATCGATTCTGACGAAAACTTTCATCTGTTTAAGTACACTCCAGACTACAAATACTATGCAACTAGTGACGTAGTCATTGAAGACCTCAATCAGTCAAGATACCTTTTACATCCAAATTTCTCATCTGAAAAAACTTCGTATGTAATGAATGCTGTATCTGACATTGACTGTCAAAACCTGTCTAACGAAGATAACCAGAAATTAGCAAAGTTATCTGTCCCTCTTACTTATACAGATAAAAACGGAACCGTCTATACCAAAACATTTACATTTACCCAATGTAAACATGTCGTTAACGTTGATTACGCCATTAGCAATATCAACAAAGACATGTCTATAGCAATGGAATCAAAATTAATTCAGAGTGTGGCAGTCCCTGACAACAGTTCTGGTGTATTCATGGCTTCAGCATACAGAGGCAGTGCTTTCTCAAACAGTGAAAACAAATATTCAAAAATTTCCTTTGATGACATAGTTAAAAAGAATTATGACACTGTTTCCACGGCTGAAGGCGGTTGGGTAAGTATGATTCAGCACTACTTTGTATCATCATGGATTGGTTTAGCCGGACATCAGAATACAGTATTTACCCAATCAGCTGATAATGGAGCCACCGCTATTATCGGGATTAGTTCAGCACCGGTAAATATTAAGGCTTCACCGGACGCAAAAATTAAATTATCCAATAATCTCTGGATAGGACCTAAGATACAGGAAGAAATGAAAGACACGAGTAACAATCTTGATCTTACAATTGACTATGGTTGGTTATCATTCATTTCTTCTATACTGTTCAAGTGTTTGAAATTCATTCATGGTTTTGTACACAACTGGGGATTTGCCATTATTATTCTCACCCTTTTGGTAAGAGGTCTAATGTTTACTCTTACCAAAAAACAGTATGAAAGTATGGCAAAGATGAAGCAGTTGGCTCCAAAGTTAAACCAGCTTAAAGAAAAATATAAGAATGACAAACAGAGACTCAGTCAGGAAACAATGCGTCTGTACCAGACTGAAAAGGTCAATCCTTTAGGCGGATGTTTACCAATGTTAATCCAAATGCCTATTTTTATAGCATTGTATTGGACTTTAATGGAATCAACTGAATTAAGACATTCACCTTTTATTTTCTGGATAAAGGACTTATCTGTTCTTGACCCTTATTACGTGTTACCATTACTTATGGGGTTGACTATGTTCTTAACTCAAAGAATGTCAATGAGTTCTTCAACTGATCCAACTCAGAAAACAGTAATGACCGTAATGACTGTTGTATTTACATTTATGTTCTGTACTTTCCCAGCTGGCTTAACATTATACTGGGTAACGTCAAACATAATTACCATTATCCAACAGACCGTCATTTACAGACATTTGGAAAAGAAAGGTCTGAGCATGAGAGCAAAAAACAAGTAATATCAGTCATTTTCTCTCCAATAATTTTTTGAAAAAGCAGTATAAACCCCGTTATTAATCATCCAAATTAATGACGGGGTTTTTATAGGATTACACAAATGGATAAAGATACAATTGCAGCCATAGCCACATCTCTAGGGAAAGGCGGAATCGGTGTTATACGCGTTGCCGGTCCTAAATCAATTGATGTATGCAAAATAATTACAGGAATTGTCCCATCAGACCATAAAGCTACCCTATTAAAATTTAAAACATCCAATAACGAAATTTTAGATGAAGGAATTACCATCTTTTTTAAAGGCCCTCATAGCTTTACCGGGGATGATGTAGTTGAATTTCAATGCCATGGCGGTCCTGTCATCATGGATATGCTTTTAAAAGAAATATTACAGATTACGGATGTCAGACAGGCTGGTCCTGGAGAATTTACTCAAAGAGCATTTCTTAATGGAAAAATAGACCTTACACAGGCTGAAGCAATTATCGATTTAATCAACGCAAGCAGTGAAAAAGCTGCTTTAAGTGCTTCAAGGTCTCTTCAAGGTGTTTTTTCTCAAAAAATCAATACCGTAAATGACAAACTAATAAAGCTTCGTACATACGTGGAGGCCACCATAGACTTTCCTGATGAAAGCATAGATTTCATCAATGATGGTCAGGTTGAGAGTGAAATCGAAAATATAATTCAGGAAATGAATTCTCTTCTAAATGAAGCAAAGCAAGGCGTTATCCTGCAGGAAGGAATAAAAATAGTAATTGCAGGCCGACCAAATGCGGGAAAATCCTCCCTACTCAACGCTTTGTGTGGCAAAGAGCTTTCCATCGTGACAAATATTGAAGGAACAACTCGAGACGCAATTCATGAAAATATCGATATAGATGGTCTTCCTTTACACATTGTTGATACCGCTGGTCTAAGAACTCATACGTCAGATATTGTAGAACAAATCGGTATAAACAGAGCTTGGAATGAAATTGAAGCAGCAGACAGAATACTATTTGTATATGATGTATCAAGAACAGATGATTACGAACAAGTAAAACTCTTTACGGATATTCAGGAAAGAATCGGCAACAACGTTGATTTCAGTATTATCTGCAACAAAATAGATTTAACAGATAATTACTCTTTGCCAGACGAAATGAACACCTATCCTCAGATTCCATTCTGTTCCAAAAACCTTAAAGGCATGGAAGAATTACGTAAGCACTTAAAAGAATGTGCCGGTTATACTAATTCAACTGAAGGATTATTTTCAGCCAGAAGAAGACATCTGGAATCCCTTGAAAAAGCCCTCTCACATCTTCAGAAAGGTCTGGAGCTTATAAATTGTATGTCTGCGTTTGAGTTATGTGCTGAAGAGCTTAGAAACGCGCAAAATAACCTTAATGATATATTAGGAAGATTTACAGCTGACGATCTTTTAGGAAAAATATTTAGCACATTCTGTGTAGGAAAATAAATCAATATCCTCTTTAATATAAAAAGCCGTTATCACTAAAATTGATAACGGCCTTTTAGTTTATTCATCTTTCTGTTATTTTAATGTCTGCAGAACCATCTCGCTAATTCCCGTTTGCCAGGCATTGTTTAGAGCAGCAACCATAGAATCATAACCATCATCATCTAAAGTTTTTTCCTGATGAATGGTTCCCATTTTCATATTTTGGCCTTTTAATACAAACTTATAGTCAAAATCCACAACAGCTGTACTGGAACTGTTTATCTCAAAATTATTTATTTTAACAGATAATTCAGCAGTGCTGTTTCCTGTAACATCATTTGTGACAAACCATGCATCTGTACTGTTTCTGAGATTTTTTAACAAAGAGTTATCCAAAATAACACTTAGATCTTCAACCCATTTGTTATCATTTGTATAAATAACTTCATGCTGGTTAACCCTGAAAATAAAAGATTTTGTATCTAGATATTCAGGAACATTAACACTCTTAACAAATAAAATCTTATCAGTAGACTCACCGACTTTTGAAAAATAATCAGATGAATCAAGGCTGTAGTATTTTACATCTCTGGTTCCTGAGCACCCTGCCGTCAAAGACACCATAACAATCAAAGATGCCATAAGAGCATTGCATTTTACCATTTTCAGTATCTCCTATTTCTTACCAGATTTTGGTTGCGGATCATTTTTCTCATAAGAGAACACTAAAGAATTTGATTTTTCATCGACCTTTCTCATTACAGGTTTCAACGAAGAAATGGTATCATTTAAATTCTTTAAACTTTTCTGCAATTCGCCGTACAGAGCCGAATCAGAACCATATGAATCCAAAGTACTCTGTAACTTGTTCAAAGTTTCTAAAAGCTCTCCTGAAATATCATCCTTTTGCAATTTATCTACAATCGTATTGATATTATTACTTATAGCAGCTAAATTATCCGCAGTTTGAGTTGAACTCTTGATAAGAGAATTAACATTATCAACAAGCTCGTTAATTCTAAGTTTACTCAAATTATGAGCAAAAGTAGCAACATCATGCTGAAGTCCGCTAAAATCTATTTCCTTAGAAGGAATAACTACGTATCCGTCAAAATAGTTAACCCCCGGACCTGTTCCTGTCTCTTCATAAAGACTGATCATATTTCTTTGAGTAAGCAGATTCAATGTTTCTACAGAAGCTGTAAGATTCTTTTTCTTTATAAGATTTATTATATCAGTGCGCAACTCTTCCACTGTTCTGTTGTGGTTATGTTCAAAACGCTCCATCTGAATACTGATTTTTATTGCTGATTTTCCCAATTCATCATAGAAAAGTTCAAATCCCTGCTTGAAATAAGGAACTTCTTTTACTATCCCCACTTGAACCCCACTGTAATATACAGGTGAGCCGTATACCAAGCCTTTTGGAGGTTTATTTAAAAGAATCACAAAATCAATGGTTTTGCTTTCTTCATATTTGTTGGAAATATCATCAAAACTATCATACAGATTAAATTTATGACCTGTTCCAGCATGCACAGATGAATACCCATCTATGTCTGGAGTATCAAAACTTATACCTCCACTGATAATACTTTCCAGAGAATCTGTGTTTATATGAAAACCTTCAGCCCCCATTGTTGCGGAAATACCACTAGAAATCCAGAATCGTGAATTATTTGTAACAATCTTGTCAAATGGAGGCTTTATCACAACGTTATATACAAGATAATTTGATTGGAAATCGTAATCGGCTGTTATCACGGAACCTGCTTCCATTCCTTTGTACCTGATAACATCCCCTGCTGTTATTTTTTTATTCGAAGTGGAAATAAGAGAAAGATGAAGTCCATTTGAAGAATCTAAATCAGCTGGTGGCTCATCTAAAACAACAAACTGACTCTCTTTTTTGCCAATTTTACTTGGAAGCATTTCTATGTAATAACCTGATAAAATAGTGCTTAATCCGCTTACTCCCTTCTTATCAACGCGAGGCTTTTCTATCCAAAACTTACTTTCGTTATTAAGGAGATGATCTACGTTATTATTCATTTGAGCAATGGCTTTAACATGCTTCAGATCATCAGTGAGGTTGATTGAAACTACTTTACCAATTTCAACACTCTTTGTTTTTATAGCAGTTTTTCCAGCTTCAATCCCATCAGCAGAATTAAGAATTAAAGTAATTTTAGGACCTTTGTTGAAGTGAGAAGTATAGACAAGAGAAATTGCTATACAAACAGCAACAATAGGTATAATCCAAATAAATGAATAAAATTTTTCTTTTCTCACTAAAATGGATTTACTCATCTCACTCTCCATTATTTTGATTTCTGTTAAGGTTTATCCATAGAAGCTTAGGATTGAACTGTTTTGCAGCCAGAATAGTAAGAATAACCACGGCACCGAACGATACTAAAGCGGAACCAGGATCTATGATCATAATGTTTCCCATTCTTACAATTGAGACCATTATAGCAACAACAAAAACATCTACCATGGACCATTTTCCGATAAATTCAACGACTCTGAAAAGAATCCCCAATAATTTTTTCTTCTTTGCTCTTTTAAATGATAGATATACATAGCAAAGGTAAAAAAGAACCAGTATCTTAAGAATAGGAATACAGACACTGGCAATGAATATCACCATTGATACAAAATATGATTTCAATTCCCAAAGCACAATAACGCCTTCAAGAATCGTGGATTCCTCTCCAGATCCCATATAAAACGTAATCATCATTGGATATAGATTTGCCGGAATATAAATAGCCACAGCTGCAATAAGAAATGCTAGACATTTCTGAATGCTTCTTTCATGAATCTTTACAACGTCCGCTCCACATCTTGGACAAACAGAGCTCTTTTTAATATCAACTATTTCGTCACATACATGACAGTTGGTAAAGCCCTGATTATAAGCAGTAACACCACTGACAATGTTCCTTTCTATCGGAGATTGAGGGAAAAAATATTCCCACATGACATGGACATGAAAACGGCTCACTGAAAGAATAAAAAGCAACGCAAACAATATGTATGACCAGAAGCCGAATTCGTAAACAACGTCAACAAGATTTACTAATTTAATTAAACTGACCAGTACACCTACAACAAAGACGTCAACCATGCTCCAATCTTTGCAGAAGACATAAAATTTAAGTAGTAAGGCAATAAACCGACTTTTTTTATGTTTCAAATAACAACAGTCACATATAATTATGATGAATAATGCAACTATTGGAAAAAAGTGCATAAACATCATTATAAGCAGACTTACCAATCCTAAATCTTTATCAAATAAGATGCTTACATAATCAAGAAGCATCATTGAATTAGATAATCCAGAGAAATTAATGGTAAGAAACGGCAGAAAATCTGTAGAAATAATCATTGCCAAAGCACTAATGGCAAAACAAAGTGAATATATTACTGGTGAAGGATGATAGTGATGGACAACACTTCCGCATCTTGGGCAAACGCCTACTTTAACACCTTGGCATTCAGGTATTTCAAGCACTAAATCACATTGCTCACAAATAACCTTTTTAGCTTCTGACACAGTATCCTCACGAATTAAAAATACCACTAACTTACAATGAGCGCTAGTATACCAATAAACACCAAAACATAGTACAAAAATAAAACACTAAAACACTTCAAAAATCCAAATATTTGGAAATTTTGCGATACAATTACCCCCTACTCACATTACAATCGATACTTGGTGCATATTATGGATATAGATATTTTCTGTCGCGTAGTAGACAACTACGGAGACATTGGTGTCTGCTGGAGACTGAGCAAGGAACTTCTTTATTCAGGCAATGCTGTAACCATTTTTGTGGATAATCTTGAGGCATTCCAAAAAATTTTTCACGCTGTAGATCCATCTAAAAATTTTCAAATTTGTATTTTTAAAAATCAAAAAGTAAAAATATACAAGTGGCAGGATAAAATTGAAAACTATGTTCCTGGTGACATGGTTATCGAAGCTTTTGCCTGTAATATTCCTCAATCTTACATTGATAATTTTACCGAAAAAACTGTGTGGATTAATCTTGAATATTTGTCTGCAGAAGATTGGGTCGAAAGCTGTCACAAAGTAACTTCTCTTCAAAATAAAGGGCTGAAAAAATTCTTTTTCTTCCCAGGATTTACAAATAAAACAGGTGGCATCAATTTTAATAAAAACAGCCTAAAACAAAATCATCAAGTATTGAGAAAAAAAGTTTGCAAATATACCAATCTCCCTGAAAATCTCTCAGATAGATTTTGGATGTTCTCATTCTGCTATGAAACACCTAATTTAAAACCTCTGCTTCAATCTGTTCTGAAAAAACATCCTAATGCTGTCTTTTTTCTCCCTGAAAGCAGAAGCACGGAATATCTTAAGAAAAGCGGCATATTAAAAGAGTTGAAAAAATATCACAAAGAAGCAATTTTTCATGAATATCCGATGGTTGAACAAAGTATATTTGACGAAATTCTTAGCAGTACAGACATGAATCTGGTTAGAGGAGAAGATTCAATATGTCAAGCAATACTCTGCGGAATACCTTTTATCTGGCATATCTATGAACAGGAAGAAAACGCTCATATGGATAAACTAAACGCCATGCTAGTTAAGTTCTGCCAGTTCACTTCAGAAGAAACAGGAATGATAATTAAGAATTCCATTACAAGTTTCAACGATAAAATGTCTAGTCCAGATATACTTTGTGCAAATTTTAATGATTTTATGATAGAATACGATAAAATTTGCCAGGCTGCTGTGAAGTGGTCTGATTATTTATATGCAAACGATAACCTCAGCACAAATCTTTTAAAGTTCTACTATGATTTGACTGAAAGTAAACAATTTTAACTTTTTATCTATAAGGTAGACAAATACATGAAAACCGCACAGGAAATTCGCGCCGGCAATGTAATCATTGTAAACAACAATCCAATGGTTGTTCTTAAGACTGAGTTCAACAAGTCTGGCCGTAACGCAGCTGTTGTTAAAATGAAATTAAAGAACCTTCTCAGTGAAGGCGGTACTGAAACAGTATTCAAGGCAGACGAAAAGCTTGAAGACGTTATCCTCGAACACAAGACTTGTACTTATTCTTACTACAGTGATCCAATGTATGTATTCATGGACGAAGAATACAATCAGTATGAAATCGAAAAGGAATACTTAGGTGACGCTGTTAACTACATCGTTGACGGCATGGATGACGAATGTACCGTTACTTTCTACAATGGCAAGGCAATCAGTCTTGAATTACCAATCACCATCGTAAGAGAAGTTGAATACACTGAACCTTCTGTACGTGGTGATACCTCTGGTAAAGTAACCAAGCCAGCTCGTCTTGCTGGTACTGGCTATGAGATCAGCGTTGCAGACTTCGTTAAGACTGGTGACAAGATCGAAATAGATACCCGCACTAACGAATTCAAGAAGCGTGTATAATCGATAATAATCGCAATATAATATAGGGCTTGTTTCCTAAAGTAATAGGAAACAAGCCTTTTTATTTTTTAATAGACTTCTCAATGAATTATTACCTTCATTCTTCCATGGAACATATCAATCATCACGTTGTCTTATTTAACCAACCTTCAATCTGTTTAATCCTTCTAACAGCCTGTTTTTATCAATGATTGCTATTCTTAACCTTACACACTTATTTTTCCTGATAAAACCAGTACCATTCGCTATTTAGAACTTTTCCAATACAATTATGCAAATGAATACAATCACATTTCTTAATTCTAAGCAAAAAGCATACTTCAATAAAAACAGAAAGTTAAACACAGATGAACTTACACGAATCAGACAGCAAAAATATCCACTGAGCAGCAACAACTAAAAAACAATGCTTAATAACAGATCTCCACAATAAAACACATCAAAAGTGTAAAGAAAATATTTTCATAAAAAAACTGTTAAAAATCGAATGGTTAAAAATAAAAAAAATCACTATTAACTAACAAAAAGTCATATATAATAGACACTGTTATTAACATATTATCAAATCATTTAACTCAACACAAGCACAGTACACGCATTGAAATATGGTACTTTTTACATTTTTTACGCTATGTTAATAAACAAAAAATTCACAGTATTTGATACTTGTAATCAAAATGGGGATAATAGACTTTATAAACATGTGGACAAATCAAAGATCTTTTCCAACAAATCAAATTATTAAAAATCAGACACAAGCTATTATCACAAAAAATAAGGTGAATTTACCAAAGTTAAAAATCCATACACCCATTGAAAAATAAAGAAATACAACAGTTAATCACAAGAAAAGGTTCACAATAGAAGAACAAAAAAAAATTAATTATTAATAAAAGAAAAATAAAGAGAGAAACAAATAATCAAAAAACTCACTCTAAAAAATGACTAAAAAGTCAAAAAACATTAAAATGCATTCAACTTTCAAAAACCTTCAAAAAATTTAAAGAGGCGTTTATGTTTTACCATGAAACTTTCGATGTTATAGTTGTTGGTGGTGGCCATGCAGGCATCGAAGCATGTACAGCAAGTGCAAGAATGGGGTTAAAAACCTTACTACTAACTCATAATTTGGAAACTTTAGGACAAATGTCCTGTAATCCAGCTTTCGGTGGTTTAGGTAAAGGTCATCTTATTAAAGAAATAGACGCATTAGGTGGAGTAACAGCTAGAGCAGTAGACTTAGCAGGCATACAGTTTAGGACATTAAATTCATCTAAAGGTCCAGCAGTAAGAGCAACAAGAGCTCAAACTGATAGAGTCCTATATAAAATCGAAATGAGAAAAATTTTGGAGAATTATCCAAATCTTTCTTTATTCCAACAACCTTGTACTGATTTATTAATGGAAGGAGATACTGTTGCTGGCGTAATAACCCAGGCTAACATCAAAATCCGTTCTAAAGCTGTAGTTCTTTGTAATGGAACTTTCTTAAATGGTTTAATACACATAGGTTTAGAACATTATTCCGGAGGAAGAGCCGGAGATCAGGCAAGCATAGCTTTATCTCAACGTTTACATGAATTGAATTTACGCATGGGACGTTTAAAAACAGGTACACCATGTCGTATTGATAAACGTACCGTAAATTTTGAAAAAATGCAGAAACAGCTACCGGATGCTATTGTTCCTGTTTTTTCATATTTAAGTAAACCAGAAGATCATCCTGAGCAAGTTTGCTGTCATATTACACATACTAATGAAAAAACACATGACATAATCAGGAAAAATTTAGACAGAAGTCCATTGTATTCAGGGGTAATACATAGTGTCGGACCTAGATACTGTCCTTCAATTGAAGACAAAATCATGAGGTATCCTGATAAAACATCTCATCAGATCTTTATTGAACCAGAAAGTTTATACACTAATGAACTATATCCAAATGGTATTTCTACTAGTTTACCTTTTGATGTTCAGGTTGACATGGTTCATTCAATGGAAGGTCTTGAAAATGCAGTATTGGTAAGACCTGCTTATGCCATTGAATATGATTTCTTTGATCCAAGAGATCTTAAAGAAAATATGGAGAACAAATGCATTAAGAATCTTTTCTTTGCTGGTCAGATCAATGGTACAACCGGATATGAAGAAGCTGCTGCTCAAGGTATGCTTGCAGGCATCAATGCAGGACTAAGGGTACAAGGAAAGGAACCATGGTGTCCAAAGAGAGATGAAGCCTATGTTGGTGTTCTGATGGACGATTTATGTACTTTAGGAACAAACGAACCATACAGAATGTTCACCAGCAGAGCTGAATACAGACTTCTTTTAAGAGAGGATAATGCTGATATCAGACTTACTCCAAAAGGAAGAGAGCTTGGACTTGTAGATGATGTTCGTTGGAAATTCTTTGAAGATAAAATAGAAATGATCGAAAAAGAAAAACAACGCTTAAAAGATACATGGATTGGACCTAGTAATGTTATAGCCAACAAACTCAACAATATTCTAAGAACACCTATAAGTAAAGAACAGTCTTTATTGGAAATTCTAAGAAGACCTGAAATTACATTTGAAAGTATGATGAAAACAGCTGAACTCGAGCCTATAGCCAAAAATGAACAGGCAGCATCACAAGTTGAAATTCAGGTTAAGTATGAAGGCTACATTGAACATCAGCAAGAAGAAATTGATAAACAGAAGAAGAACGAAAATACTTATCTTCCTTTAGATTTCGATTACAATCAGATTCCAGGTCTTTCAAAGGAAGTTATATTTAAACTTAATGATTTTAAACCTGAAACTATAGGTAAGGCATCCAGAATATCTGGTATCACGCCGGCAGCCATTTCTATTCTTTTAGTTCATTTAAAGAAAATGGGGCTTTTAGGTATCAAAAATAATTAGGATTATAGATGTCTAGACTAGAAGAAAAGCTTGAAAAAGGTTTAAAGTTTACAGGGATTGAAATAACAGAAGAACAGAAAGCTCTTCTGCTTAATTTCATTAGACTTATGGATAAGTGGAATAAAACCTATAATCTTACGTCAATAAGAGATGTGGAACAGATGGTTGATAAACATTTGATAGATTCCATTGTCGTATCAGAATATCTGAAGGGCAGTACTTTCATTGATGTAGGAACCGGGCCCGGATTACCAGGAATTCCGCTTGCCATAATTAATCCTGATAAAAATTTTTATCTGCTCGACAGTCAAAGTAAACGAATTAACTTTATCAAGCAGGTAAAAAGGGAATTTAATATAAAAAATATATTTCCTATTCTTGGGAGCGG
>JAEEGK010024829.1_pt1 | contig 12383 bp, 5 predicted proteins | sample 8958771 | NCBI WGS metagenome assembly JAEEGK01 (sample SAMN16246547, study PRJNA631951) | gut metagenome | biome: gut microbiome; feature: rumen; material: SC-attached | host: Bos | place: Iran: Karaj | collected 2018-10 | reverse complement strand
AAGTGTTTTTTTTAAATCCTATATGCTTATGAGGAAACTTTATTATGAAACACCTCTCGTTGAGGTGAATGAAGTGCTGCCTCAGGAGGTTATCCTCCAGACCAGCACGGCCGGTCTCGAAGATTACAACCAGCCCTCCGGCGGCGGTTGGAATTGGGGTAATTAACTGCAAAATGAAGAAAGCCATGAAAAAGATCACTTATCTCCTGATTGCAGCGTTTGTGACCCTCTCCGTTGCATCTTGTGTGAAGGACCAGTTCGAAAAAGTCGGTCCTGAAAATCCTTATGGAGCAGAAATTACCGTATCCCTGAATCCTGTCACGAGGACAGCCCTGGAAGAAGGCAAGACCGTGTGGATGGAAGGTGATTTGCTTTGGGTGTCGAACGGTGCGGGCGTTGATACCGTCGCCGTGCCTGAGTCCGCTGTCGGACAGCAGTCCTTCTCTTTCAAGACCGTGAATGCGACCCCGACCGAGGCCAATCCGGATGTCTTCATCGTCTATCCTGTCACAGCTGCCAGCAAGGTGGCCGACGGCAAGGTCGTCGTGAAAGTCCCCGGCGTCCAGATCGGTACCTTCGAGGCGGCGAACATCTGCGCCGGTCAGTCTAAGGAAGGTGTCGTTTCCCTGCGCAATGTCACGGGCGTCCTTAAGGTGAACGTGCCTGCCGAACCGGCCGCTCCTGTTTACCAGCTGGTGTTCAGCGCCGTGGGTGAGACCCCCCTGTCCGGCGAGTGCACCGTGGACCTTTCCGGTAATGACCCTGTCGTGACCTCCGCCAAGACCTCGTCTTCCGTGACGGTGCAGGCCGGCGGTTTCGACGGTGATTTCTTTGCCGCAGTCATTCCCGGCACCTACGAGGCCGGTTTCAAAATGACCGCCGCTACGGTTGATTTCGAGCACGCTTCCGAGACCAAGGTCTCCACGGTTGAGAATACCGTCGGTATCAATGAGATCGTCGACCTGGGCACCATCGGTACGGACCTCAAGCCCCTGGATGGTGACGGTTCGGATGCCAATCCTTATCTGATCGAGAACCTTGGCCACCTCATCGCCCTTGCGACAGCGGTTGACAACGGTGAAGAGAGCCAGACCTTCGAAGGCCAGTACTTCAAGGTGATGGAAGACGTCTCCGGCGTCAGCATTCCGATCGGCAGCTCGAGCCATCCTTTCTGCGGATCCTTCGATGGCAATGGCAAGACCATCACCCTCAGCATGAGCGGTGCCCAGTCTTACCTGGGTCTGTTTGCTGCCCTTTCTTATGGCGCTTCCGTGAATGACCTTGTTATCGATGGCCGAATCAATTCCAGCGCCAGCTACATCGGTGGCCTTGTGGGTAATGTGGTCGCTGCCAAGGATAGCCTGCGTCCGCAGATCACCAATGTGACAAATAAAGCTGTCATCACCGGTGTCAGCAGTGTAGGTGGCATTGCAGGACGTTCGGGTTACACAGATTTCTATAACTGCGTGAACCAGGGAGAACTGGATGCTGATACGAGTGTTGGCGGCATTGTCGGATATGCCTATCAGTCCAAGGTTACTTCCAGCACGAACTGGGGTGTCATTACGGGAAAGAAGGACTGCGGTAAGGTTATTACCCTTCAGAATGCAGCATGGGGTACCGCCCTGTCCTATCTTGATGGTTCCAATGGATCCTCGTACTCCTCCATTCCTACGAATGGTATCGGTGGCATCGGAGGTTGGGTCCAGAATTCTACCTTTGACGACTGTGTGAACAACGCAGAGGTCACGGGCGTGTCCAAGGTCGCCGGTATAGCCGGGAGTATTTATTGGTCTACGGTCAAGAATTCTTCCAACCGTGCACCGATTACCGCTACACAGGATTTTGTGGGTGGTATCGGCGGCTGGCTCTATGTCAGCGGTAACTGCCTCAATGACAATAACTCCGGTACAATCTCCGGACGTGCTGCCATCGGCGGTATCGTTGGCCTGGCTAACGGTAGTACTTCGAATTCCATCATGGCGGTCAAGGAATGTACCAATGCGGGTGAAATCATCAGTGACTATAGCAAGCCTACGGGTTTGAAGCATTATCAGCAAGTAGTTGATGGCGAAATCAGTGCAGCCGGCGGCATAGTTGGACTGGCTATTGAAAGTACCAATGGCTCCAGCCATGGCTATGTCCAGATCACCAGTTGTGTCAATGACGCTCCTGTGACGGGCAAGGGCTCTGGTGTCGGCGGTATCTGTGGTATTAAAACAGCATTCTTGAACTCCTGCCAGAAAGGCTTTATTGATAAGTGTGTCAACAATGGCGCTATCGAAAGCAAGCGTTATCAGGCTGGCGGTATTCTCGGCCGGGTTTGGGATCGTTTCACGGCAGGCATCTTTACGGTTCGTAACTGCGCCAACCATGGTACTGTCAAGGCTCCTTATGTGGCTGCCGGTATCTTGGGCTGGGCTGGTCACCTATGGCCGAATGCGGATAGCGGAAAGTATGGTGAGAAAGTCATCAATTGCTATAATGATGGTGACATCCTTTACAATAAGACCGCATACGCAGATGGCAGCGGCCCGTATGCAGGTGGTATCCTTGGATATTCCCGTGCGACTTCGGCCTACAACGTGATCAGTTATGGCACTGTGAAACCCATCGAAGGCGATCCTAATGAATATGATATCAAGTGCTTTGCCCTAGATCTGGCATGGCTTGGTAACTATTCTTATGCGGATTATATTTATGGCCTTGATAGTGAGCTTCCTCTTATTGGTACTACATCCGGTACTCCTGTGACGATTGGAGCGAATTTGGCCAAGGTCCTTGAGGATGGATCCTTCGACAAGGCGGTTGTCATCAACAATGTCGAGTGTGAATTCCCGGTGGATGCGCTCAACCAGTGGATCGCAGGTGTGACGGATACCCCGGAACTCTATCTGGAATGGAAGGATGGAGCCAAGGGCCCCGTTTTCGTCGAGTAATTTTTCCGAGACTGTAATCTCTTCTCTTTCAGGGCGGCCCCACTGGGGCTGCCCTGATTTTGTGTCTGCCGTTCTTGCTCGAGTGCCATTTTTTGCATAACTTTACCCCTTGTTTGGAAATAAGCAAATATCAATCATACCTATATTCCTTATGCGAAAAATTGTATCAGTCCTCTTCCTCGCCCTGATGCTTCCGTTCTGCGCGCTTGCGCAGACCAAGACCGTCAAGGGCGTGGTCTATGAAGAGGAAACAGGACAGACGCTGCCGGGAGCCACCATTTCGATCGAAGGATCGACGAGGGGCGTCATCGCTGACCTCGACGGTGCCTTCGAGATCTCCGGCGTCAAGCCGACGGACAGACTTAAGGTGGAGTTCTCCGGCAAGGAGCCCCAGATCATCACCGTGGGTGACGGCACCAATTTCCTGATCCGGATGAAAGATCAGGCCAATGAATTGGATGAAGTGACCGTGGTCGCCTTCGGTAAGCAGAAGAAAGAGAGCGTTATCGGCTCGATCACTACGGTGGACGTTTCGACCTTGAAAGTCCCTTCCAGCAACCTGACCACCTCGCTTGCCGGTAATGTGGCGGGTATCATCGCCTACCAGCGAAGCGGTGAACCGGGTCAGGACAACGCGGACTTCTTCGTGCGTGGTATTACGACCTTCGGCGCCAATACCAGCCCGCTGATCCTGATCGACAATATCGAATTGACGACGACGGACCTTGCCCGCCTGCAGCCCGATGATATCGAGAGTTTCTCCATCATGAAGGATGCGACGGCGACGGCTCTGTACGGTGCCCGAGGCGCGAACGGCGTCATCTATGTGACGACCAAGCGCGGCCAGGAAGGCCCGGCCAAGATCTTTGCCCGTTTCGAGACCTCCATTTCCCAGCCGACCTCCAATGTGGAACTGGCCGATCCGGTCACCTACATGAAAGGATACAATGAGGCCATCTCAACCCGTGATCCCCTGGGTGAATTGATGTATACCTTCGACAAGATCGAGCAGACCGGCAAACCTGGAGCGAACCGCATCATTTATCCGGCCAACGACTGGTATGACATGCTGTTCAAGGATTTCTCCACGGCATACCGTACCAACATTTCCGCACGAGGCGGCGGCAAGGTGGCCCGTTATTATGTGACCGGCGGCTTTACCGAGGATACGGGTATCCTGAAGGTGGACAAGCGTAATTCCTTCAATAACAATATTGACCAGAAGACTTATACGCTGCGTTCCAACGTGGATATCAATGTCACCAAAACAACGCAGCTGGCCGTCCGCCTGACCGGTAACTTTACGGATTACACGGGACCGCTCAATGGCGGTGACGCCGTCTATCGGCAGGTGGTCCATTCTGACCCCGTCCTTTTCCCGGCCTACTATCCTGCGGACGATGACCATGTCGGCATCCAGCATATCATGTTCGGTAACTACAAGGATGGATCTTACTCCAATCCATACGCAGACATGGTACGCGGCTATCGTGACTACCAGCGCAGCCAGATGATTGCGGCGGTAGAGATCAACCAGGACCTGGGCTTCATCACCAAGGGTTTGAAGTTCATGACCCTGTTCAACCTGACCCGACTGTCCAGCTATGCTGTGTATCGTTCCTTCGCACCTTATTGGTACATGATGGACCGTTATGACTCCTATACCGGAGAGTACCACGTCAACCGAATCAACGAGACGGGTACGGACTATCTCCAGTATTCGGAAGGAGCCAAGACCATCACGAATACGATGTACTCCGAAAGCCGGCTCAATTATGCCCGTGACTTCGGGCGCAATGCGGTGACCGGCCTGTTGGTCTTGACCGCCCGTGAGGAACTTACCGCCAACGCCGGTTCCCTGCAGCTTTCCCTGCCTTCGCGTAATGCGGGTCTTTCCGGACGTTTCACCTATGGTTGGGACAAGCGTTATTTTGCGGAATTCAACTTCGGTTACAACGGTTCCGAGCGTTTCCACAAGTCGCACCGCTGGGGTTTCTTCCCCTCTTTCGGCGGCGCTTGGGTCATTTCCAACGAACCCTGGTTCAAGAAAGCCAAGAAGGCGGTGCACAACCTGAAGTTCCGTGCGTCTTACGGTCTGGTCGGTAACGATAACATCGGCGACTCCTCCAACCGTTTCTACTATCTCTCACAGATGAATATGACCAGTGGCTCGCGCACTGCCTATTTCGGAGAGACCCGGAACCACTCTTACTCGGGTATCGACGTGCTCCGTTATGCCAATGAGGCTATCACATGGGAGAAGTCTTACAAGACCAACTATGCGGTGGAGCTCGGCCTGTTCAACAAACTCGATATCATCGCCGAGTACTTCACGGAGCATCGCGAAGATATCTTCATGAAGCGTGCCGATGTGCCGGAGACGATGGGTCTCCAGGCAGAGATCTATGCCAATATCGGTGAGGCCAAGGCGCATGGTATCGATATCCAGGCCGATTACAAGCAGGTCTGGAACAAGGATTTCTGGACTTCCGCCCGCGGTAACTTCACTTATTCCACCAGTCGCTACCTGGTGTACGAGGAACCGACCTACCCGGAATCTTACCGTCAGCACGTCGGTTACTCCCTTAAACAGACCTGGGGCTACATCGCGGAACGTCTCTTCATCGATGACGAAGAGGCTGCCAACAGCCCTTCCCAGCAGGCCTTCGGAAGCCAGTACGGCGGCGGTGATATCAAGTATACGGATGTCAACGGCGACGGAGTGATCACGGAAGCCGACCGGGTGCCGATCGGTATGCCGACCTCGCCTGAGATCATATACGGTTTCGGTGCTTCCATGGGTTGGAAGGGTTTGGATTTCTCCGTGTTCTTCCAGGGACTTGCCAATGAGTCCTTCTGGATCAACGCGGGCGGTTATGAATCTAACAACCTGGGTGGTACGGCTCCTTTCTATCACAACACCCAATTGTTGAAAGCCTATGCGGACAGTCATTGGAGCGAGGATAACCGTGACATCTATGCCCTGTGGCCCCGTTACAGTTCATACGCGAACAAGAACAACGCCGCCACCAGTACCTGGTGGATGCGTGATGGCGCTTTCCTCCGACTCAAACAGTTGGAGTTGGGTTATACCCTGCCTTATAAATGGACCAAGAAAGCCCGTATCGAAGGTCTGCGTGTCTATTTGCAGGGCAACAACCTCCTTTGCTGGAGCCGCTTCAAGCTTTGGGATCCCGAACTGGCCGGTTCCGGTCTCAACTATCCGATCCAGCGCACTTTCAACATCGGCGCTCACGTAACGTTCAAATAGGAGGATCCGGTATGAAAAAGTTAGTCAATATATTCCTTCAAGTCGCAGTGGCCGCTGTCATCGTGACGGGCGTAAGCTCCTGCGACAAGTATCTCGATGTCGTTCCCGACGATGGAATCGCGACCATCGACATGGCGTTCAATCTCCGTTCTTCCGCCATCCGCTACCTGGCGACATGCTATTCCTACATGCCTCACGACGGCGCTCCGGCGGGTGACTCCGGGTTCCTGACCGGTGACGAGCTTTGGGATTTGGTCGGTCGCGTCGTTTCCAGCGCCTCGGGCCGTGTCCCTGCCACTTATTTCCAGATTGCCCGTGGCTATCAGAGTGCATCCAATGTGATTGCCAATGACTGGGCTGCGATGTATCAGGGTATCCGTTGCTGTGACATCCTCCTGGACAATATCGAGCGTGTTCCTGACATGAACCGTTCCGAAAAAGACCAGTGGAAGGCAGAGGCGATTTTCCTTAAGGCTTATTATCATTTCAACCTCATCCGCAAGTGGGGTCCGGTCCCGATCGTCCGGGAGAGCCTTCCGATGGATGCCGACGTGGAGACGGTACGTGTCTATCGTGAACCGATCGACACCTGTTTCAATTATGTCCTGTCCCTGCTGGACGAGGCCATGCCGAATCTCCCTTTGGAGAATCCTTCCAGTGATGAGCTCGGACGTGCCAACCGAGCCATCTGCGCCGCATTGAAGGCCCGCGTTGCCGTGTATGCCGCCAGTCCCTTGTTCAATGGCAATGAGGAAGAGGCGACCCTTGTGGACAAGCGTGGTGTCGCCCTGTTCCCGCAGAAGTCTGCCGCTGAAAAGTTAGAGCGCTGGACTTATGCGATGAACGCCTGCAAGGAGGCCATCGATGTCTGCACCGAAGCCAATATCCGGCTTTATGACGTGGATAACGGTATCGCCCAGAATTATGTGATGGTTGACAGTTTAAAGCGTACCCTGACGCTCCGGAGTGCCGTCAACCAGCGCTGGACCAGCGAACTGATTTGGGGCAATACCCAGACCGGCAGCGAACTGACGGCCTTTGAGCAGTGGACAATGCCAAACCTTGTGAAGCACCTTTATGATCACAATACTTGGGGGTATCGCTTTATCGGCGTTCCTTTAAAGGTGGTTGATATGTTCTACACGAAAAACGGACTCCCTACCAACAATGACCGTGAGTGGGAAGGTGCGAACTTGATGGAGCTTGTCGACTGTCCGGATGACCATGCCTATTATCTGGAAAGCGGGTATACGACAGCCCGTATGAATCTCAACCGCGAGCCCCGTTTCTATTCTTACCTTGGATTTGACGGCGGCAAATGGATGGGTATGCTCGGAAGCTATAACAACCTGACTCCTGCCGGTATCTTGTTCGTAGAATGCCGGAACGGTGGTCTCCTGGGCAAAGCCGGTACTGAGACCGGTCCGTTGACAGGTTATTTCCCGAAGAAACTGTATCCGATCCAGTGCCGGGTGACCGGAGCTAACGCTGGCTCAGTATATTGGTTCCCTTGGCCCATTATCCGTCTGACGGACCTCTATCTGCTGTATGCTGAGGCAATCAATGAGGCGGAAGGCCCGAATGGTCCTCACAAGGAAGAACTCTTCCAGTATCTGGATGCGATTCGCGCAAGGGCGGGCATTCCCGATGTCAAGACGGCCTGGGATGAGTATAGCAACAATCCCGGCTACTACAACAGTCAGTATGGTATGCGGAGTATCATCCATACCGAACGTCTGATCGAGCTTTGTTTCGAGAGTCAGCGCTTCTGGGATCTCCGTCGTTGGCAGGAGGCTGCCAACGAGTACCAGAAGGGCATCTACGGTTTCACGATCTCGGGTTCTGCGCCGGAAGATTATTACACGCGCCGTTTGGTGGCTGCCCAGACTTTCGGCCTCCCGGATTACTTCTGGCCTATCTCCAACTATTATCTTGAGCGTAACCCCAATCTGGTCCAGAATCTGGGCTGGTAAACGATAAAGGATGATACATATGAAAAAGACATTCTTCATACTTTTCGCCGCCTTTGCCTTGGCTTCCTGTTCAGACAAGTTGGGCGGGCGCATTGACCAACCCGCAGATGTTCCCGTGCCTGGCAAGGTTACGGTCACGGATGTCCGGAGCATTCCCGGCGGGGCTGTCATCAAGGTACAGATTCCGGACGATGAGAATCTGAAGGGAATCGTCGCCGAATATGAGCGTAACGGTCAGATTGTCAATTCAAAGATCTCCCGTTATGTGGACAGCCTGACCGTAGAGGGGTTCGCGGACACGAAGCCCCATAAGGTCAGCCTGTATGCTTTCAATGTTAATGAAGAGCGTTCGGAAGGGGTGGATATTTCCATCGACCCGCTCACACCGGCCATCCAGTCGGTCCAGACTTACATGACGGGTTCGTACGGTGGTGTCAAGGTGCGTGTCGAAGGCAATGAGTCACATTCCGATCTGGCCATCTGTATCCTTCGTGATCCCGACCCGTCTCATTTCGGCAAGCCGAAGAGTGAGATGAGGCTGACAGAGGTGACGACCTTGTTCACCGCCTCGAACAACATCTCCCTTTCCCGCCGTGGTATCGAACCGGTGGAGGCTTTGTTCGGAATGTATGTGCGGGATCACTGGGGGAACATGTCCGATACGACCTTCTATGTCCTCACGCCGCTCGTTGAATTCAGGTTGGTAGATAGCCTGACCTTCAAAAATGCGGCGATTGCAGATGACAATTGTCCGTCTACCAACACCTCCTACTATCCCATCGAGTCCCTGTGGGACGGATCGGGTCTGAGTGAGGTCCCGCATTTCTTCGCCAGTTCGGAGTCTAATCCCAGCCCTTGCTGGCTGACGATCGACCTGGGCCTTGGACAGCGTACTGCATCTTTGAGCCGTATTACGACGCTCCCTCGTATCGGTTATGTCATCTTCGGCGGAGGTGCCGTTCGTGATTATGAGTTCTGGGGCAGTCTCGGCTCTCTGAACGAGGACGGGACCTATTCCAAGCCGAAGGGCCAGGTGGTCCCTGAGAACGAGCACGGCTTTGATGATACCTGGTTCTGTCTCGGCAAATTCACTCAGGCCAAGCCGTCCGGTTATCTGGATAATGGCATGCCCGGTACCATTACCGCGGAAGATTCGCAAACCTACAATGCTGGTAACGACTTCGAGTTGAATCCGGACGAGTATCCTCGTTGCAACGAACCGTTGAGATATCTGAGGGTGGTTTTTGCCAATACATTCACTACATTCGAACTGGGTCACAATGCGACTAACCGTCAGGTTCAGACGGGCGAGGTGACGCCTTTCGGTCTTATCATTGATTAGGAGGACGGACCATGAAAAAAGTATTCTTTGTTTTCTTCGTTCTTGCCGCCTTTGTTTCCTGCGGCAAGCAGGATACGGTATATAAGCCTTTCGTGAAGGAGGGGGGATACATTTATCCGGCCAAGCCTCTGGAACTGAAAGCGACTTCCGGTTACCAGAGAATCTTCCTTGAGTGGATGGCCCCTATGGATCCTTCCATCCGTACGACCAAACTTTTCTGGGACAATTATACGGACTCCCTCGTATTCAGCATCAACGATTATGAGGGCGGTTTCCTGTCGGCGGAAGTTGCCAACCTGGATGACCGTTCCTATACCTTCGATGTGGTCAACTACGATGCTGCCGGTCATAAGTCCCTTCCGACGGAAATCACGACAACGCCCTTCGGAGAGAGTTGGCTGCTTTCCCACGCGGAGCGATCCCTCTTGTCCGCAGTGATGGACGGGGAGGATGCTGTCGTGACGATGACCAAGTCTACCGACGAGATGGTGGCGACCCTGTTCCGATATAAGACAGCGGATGGTCAGGTTGTCGAGAGTGATTATCTGAAGCCCGGTGAAGTGGAGATCCGTCTTCCCAATGCCATGAAGGGCAAACGGGTTGAATTCAAGTCCGCCTTCCTTCCTGCCAATGGTAAAGACACCGTGTGGCTGGTAAGCTGGCAGAAATCGATGACTCCCATTTTCTACAGGCCCGACACGGAGAATTGGACGGTCACAGCCACGAAAGGACAGGTGTACAGCACAAATACGCCAGACAAGATCTTCGACGGGATCATTGCATCAGCCAATCGCTGGCATTCTTCCCGTACGGCCTCTTCGGCCAAGATCTTCCCCAAGGTGCTTTCGATTGATACCGGCACCGCTGAGGGAGCTGAGTACACGTTTACCAACTTTATCTTCAGCCAGAGTCCGAGCGGTCAGACTTACCGTTACCTCCGGGAAGTGTTGATTTATATTGGCGATACGCCGTACGATCCCGATGACAGCGATCCTGTCGCCAACTTCGGTACACCGGTCTATAAGGAGACCCTCATCCGTACGGAAGCGGATCTCAACATACCTTTCCGTCCTGTGGCGAAGGGCCGTTATATCGCACTTGTGTTTACCAATTCTTACAATGGAAGCGGGTATCTCGATCTTTGGGAACTCACTCCTTATGGGTATTTGGCATCAGAAGTTGATTGATAATGAAAGGAATCCATACCAGCAGTATCTTTCTTGCGGCGGCCGTGGCTTTCACGGCCGCTTGCAAGATGGCGGGACCTGTGGAAGGGGAGCCGGCCGCCACGACCGTTGTCGTGTCATTCACCTCTGAAATGCCGGAAACCCGGGCGGCCTTTACGGAACCGGATGGCAACAGTTATCCGGTGCTCTGGCAGTCCGGTGACAAGGTCAAACTATTCCTGAATGGAATGGATGTTAATCCTTCCTCCGACAAGGGCGTGATGGAGGCCAGCATCTCTGAAGACAAGAAAACTGCCTGGTTCCAGATCAGCCTGCCGGATCCCGGTGAGATGGAGAGTTTCAACTATGGCGCGGTGTCCCCGGCGTCCGCTTTCTCCAGCTTTGATGAGTTTTCGGGACTCCTATCCCTTACGATTCCGGAGGTCCAGCAATCATCAGCTCTTTCCTGCGATCCTTCGGCGATGCTGCTCTGGGCGGCGGCCGGCCCTTATGGGAGTATCTATGATCCGGTCAAACTCCCTTTCCGGCATCTGACCGCTTATGGAAAACTGACGCTGACTGGCTTGAAAGGGACGCTGAACGAGGTCGAGCTGGCTTCGGAACGGAATCTGGCTGGTGTGTACCGCCATCCCTCGCAGACTGATCCCCAGTCGGCAGTGGAGATTTTAGTCCCCGAGACACCTGTCAACCAGATCCGGATCGCGGCGACAAATCCGGAAAGCGTCTGGTTTGCCTGCGCTCCGGAAGACTGGAGCGGAAGTACCCTCAGGGTGACGGCCACGACTTCCGAGGGCGTTTTCATCCGGTCGTTGACTTTCCCTGCGGACCGGGTGATGAAGCCCGGCTCTGTCGCGTCTTTCACCGTGGACATGTCCGAAGCTTCCGGGAAGACCGATGTCTTTGAGGAAGGCCATATCGTCTTCTCCTTCGGCGCCATCAGTGATACGCATATTGAATCCACGAGTGGTACTGTCGCCGAAAAGTTTAAGTCTGCCCTTAACCAGCTCAAGTCCCAAGCAGCCCTGAAAGACGCCGATGGTTTGGACGCCATGGTGTTAGCCGGCGACCTTACGCAGACAGGTTCTTCGGTTTATGTCCAGACGGGTTATTTCAAAACCTTGTATGAGCAGATCTTCAATCCTCGTGATGTCCCGATGATCTATACGGTCGGCAACCATGACGCCAACCCTTCGGTCTGGTGGACGTCTAATACCATTGCCCAAGCTGCTGTTATGGCACAGGTCCTGGGAGACGATTATTTCCTGACGGACCAGGACATGACGATGCGGGCGGGCTACGAGTGCCGTGACAACCTTGTCGCCGGCTACCATATCCTCAGCGTTACGCCGACGCACACGGGTCCTGTGACTTATCCGGCAGAGACCAAGGCTTGGCTGGATGCCAAACTCCAGGCCTTGACCGAGGCCGACCCGGAGCGCTATGTCATTCTCAATACGCATCCGATGATCGAGAATACCTGCTATGGCAGCCTTCTCGGCACTCCGACGGGTATTGCCCAGAGTGACATTTGGCAGGCTTCCGACAATTGGGCGACCCGTGACCTGACATCCATCCTTCAGAAATATCCTCAGGTTGTCACCTTTGGCGGGCATCTGCATTTCCCGCTCAATGATCCCCGCAGCCTTTGGCAGGGTGACTTCACTTCTCTAG
>JAEEGK010024825.1_pt1 | contig 12385 bp, 9 predicted proteins | sample 8958771 | NCBI WGS metagenome assembly JAEEGK01 (sample SAMN16246547, study PRJNA631951) | gut metagenome | biome: gut microbiome; feature: rumen; material: SC-attached | host: Bos | place: Iran: Karaj | collected 2018-10 | reverse complement strand
TAAATTTGAGAAGTTAAAAGTTTAATTAAAGAAATTTAATTCTTTATACTTACATGAAACAATTTATTATATTTTTTTAAAAAGACTTTTGGAATATTAAATTTTATGATATTTTTTTTTGTTAGACTAATCTAACTTATTTTTATTTTTAAATTATGTATATTTTTTTATTATATTAATTACTTCAATAAATAGTATAGAAGTAAAATGATGATTTAGAGAAAGCAAAACGATTCATTTGATACTATAAAATATATTGAAAATTTAGTTAGAAGTTCTAAAGAATAAAGCCCAGAAATTTGTGGAGAATTATGTGATATTGTATATAATTCAATAGAAGAAATAATTATGACATCATTTTATCATCTCAGATCAAAAGATGATTTAGATATAAAATTTAATAATGAAAATAAACTGGATAATATATTAAATAAAAGAGTTATATAATATAATAAATCAACTATAGATTCACAATATATTATTACAGATAAACTTCAGAAACAAGATAAAACAACATATTATATTTTTAGAACTCTAATACTTTATTTAAATTGCAATGTAATAGCAAATAACTTAATAAGATCATATTTAACATATTGCAAACCCTTATATAGTAATATATTTGATGTTGCAATTGATAATATATTTAACCTAAAATACCAAGAACTTGATAAATATAATGTTTATCTTTCTTTAGAATCTAAAAGGATTAAAATTATAGATTCAGTATTACATAAAATTAATTATGATACATATAAACAAGATTTGTGTAGAAGTTCATTCATAGCAGAGTATCATTCAGCTCTTATATTGAGAAATTAGTATAAAAAATTAATAAAAAAAATAAAAAGATATAATAAATTAGATTAAATTAATAGGAGATAAAAATGAAATATAATTTATTGGGCAATTATTTATTTTGAGATTAAATAGAACTATTGCCTAATGAATCTAATAATAATGAGATTACACAACTAAAAAGTTTTAAACTATAGCGTCTAATAATGATTACAGTAGAAAATTATAGTTTTTTATTATAAATTAGTTATTTATTAATATAAAATATAGAAATTTATATATTTTAATTTTTTTTTTGTTTATCTTCAAGATTTTTTTTTCTTTGTTGATTAATTCAAATGAAATAAAATAATCTTTTCTCTTTGATTATTCTATAATAATAACTTTTTCATAAAATTTTCTGTTTTTCATTTTCTAAAAAATGAATTTAAGACAAATTAAATTTTTGATTTAAAAATTGAATATTAAAATATAAGGATTTTAATTTAAATAAAAAAAGAATTTCATTAATTAAGGAAATTTAAAAAACATTATACTTTAATATTATTTATTTTATCTAAAATTATTTTATCTTTGGTTATTATTTCACATTCTTTTTTCAATTCTTTAAACATATCATTCATATTTATAACATTAGTCATATTAAAATTTGACAAATTTAATGAAGTAAAATGAAAGCATCCAAAAAACATATTATTCATATTATTAACATTATCAGTATTAAAAGTAGAAAGATCTAAAGAAGTTAAAGAACAACAATTTGAAAACATATATCCCATATCCTTTACATTATTAGTATTGAATTTAGATAAATTTAAAGAAGTTAAAGAAGAACAAGAAGAAAACATAAAACTCATATCTTGAACATTATTAGTATTAAAATTATCTAAATTTAAAGTAGTTAAAGAAGAACAGGAATAAAACATATAACTCATATCTTGAACATTATTAGTATTAAAATTATTTAAATTTAAAGAAATTAAAGATGAACATTCATAAAACATAGAATTCATATCTATCACATTATCAGTATTAAAATTATCTAAATTTAAAGAAGTTAAAGAAGAACAATTAGAAAACATATCATTCATATTAGTAACATTATTAGTATTAAAATTAGATAATTCTAAAGAAGATAAAGAAGAACATTTAGAGAACATATAACTCATATTAGTAACATTATTAGTATTAAATTTAGATAAATCTAAAGAAGTTAAAGAAGAACAATTAGAAAACATTCTATTCATATTAATAACATTATTAGTATTAAAATTATTTAAATTTAAAGAAGTTAAAGAAGTACAATAAAAGAACATATCTCCCATATTAATAACATTATTAGCATTAAAATTAGATAAATCTATTGTTATTAAATTTTTACATTCTCTAAACATTAAATTCAGATTTGATAAAGGTTTTTGAAAGTAAATTTGAATAGTATTTTTTCCTTCTTTTGGAAATTGATAATTATAACAAAAATCGATTTTATCATTTATATATAATTCACAATTTCCTTCTATTTCTTTTTCATTTTTTGATAAACCTCCATAATGCCAATTAGGATATTTCCTTTTAAATTCTTCATAAGAATTAAATATTTGAATTAGATTATCATCTTTTTCTTCTTTTATGTCATAAGTACATATAATATAATTATCTTTATTCTTAATGTCTTTTGTTAATAAGTTATTCAAATTTATTTCATTAAATTCTAATTTATTTTTTATTGTTTCTATATAATTAATAATATATTCTTTATAATTATTATTATTATCATTTTCATATATTGATTTATTTTCTTTAATTAATTTGATTTTATTAATAAAATCTTCAATGTTTTGTTTAATTTGACTAAAATCATTTAATTTCTTATTAATTTCTTTTAATAAAACTTCCATTTTATTTATTTCTAATTCATTAACTCCTATATCAGAAAAAGAAATAACTTCATGAGAAGAATGTTCTTCTAAGCAATTTAAACAAATATTTTTTTTACAAGTTTTACAATAATAACAAATATAATTATTTGAATGCTTAGAACAATTAAAACTAATTAAATTATTATCTTCTTTAAAAAAAGAATGAACGAAATAATCATCCCAAGAAATCCTTTCATCTACATTTGTTTTTAACATTTTATTAATTAAATCATTTAAATTTTTATCTTCAATTAATTCTAAATGTTTTTCAGACATTATATCATCAAATAATTGAATTTCATTTTTACCTTGATAAGGATATTTTTTAAATAACATAAAATAAATAATAATTCCTAAACTCCAAATATCAGATTTTGAATTTACCGTTCCTCCTTTTAACATTTCTGGAGACATTGTTAATGTTGTTCCTTTATAAGACAATGTCTTTAATGTTTTATTTAATTCTTTACTTGAACCATAATCACTTAACTTAATTAAACACTTATCTAATCTATTAAAACTTATTAAAATATTACTTGGTTTTAAATCTCTATGTATTATATTTTCTTTTTGCATTATTTTAAATGTATTATTTAATTGAGTTAATACTTCTCTTATTTCTTTTATTGATAATTTCTTTTCTCTTTTAAGAATATATTCTTCTAAATTACAATCACATAATTCCATTACGATATAATAATATTCTTTTGTGTCAATAGTTTCAATTACTGAAACACTATTTTCAGTTTTTATTTTATTCATTATTTCACTTTCGTCATTTGTTGAATTATCATATCTTTCTTAATCTATTTCTTTTATTGCAACGTAATATTTTGTTTCTTTATTTTGTGCTTTATAGATATTACCAAAAGTCCCGCTTCCTATTCTTTCAAAATTTGAATATTCGGGACATGATTTTTCTATTTGAGACATTTTTAATAAAAATTTTTTATTTACTTATTTTAAAGTAATAAATATTATTTTCAATTAATTCTCACCATATTTTTTCAATGTTTATTAATAAATTTTCACTTAATTAAATGAGAAAATTGGTTAAAATTAAAAAAGATTTTAAATGTTTATTATGATTTATTTTTTTATAAAGTGTTTTAAAGATAATAAATCATTAATTTAGAGTTTAGGAAATTAGGTTTTATGTTTTATAATTAGGAGTATTAATTGTTCTAAAAAATGTTGGAGTGTTTTTAAATATAAAATTATTTTTTGACAAAAAATTATTTTGGAATTTTTAATATTAAGAATAAAATTGATGATTTTATCAATTTATTCAATTTAAAACAAGATTTTCCAAATATTAAACTTTGAAATTATCAAAAGATATTTGATTATTAAAGTTATTATTATATAAATAATTTATGCAGTTTTAAATTTAACGAGAATATATATAATGCTATTTTTATATTTAAAAAAAAATACAAATCTTAATAGAATCTTTTTTTTCTTTGAAAAACTTATATTTAAGGCTAACAATCATTTATCTTTTTTTATTTAGATTACAAAATTTTATTTATCTTTTATTATTTAACATCAAAACAATATTTTCAAATGAATTTTAATTTTTTAAATTTACCTTTTTTTCACATATTTCTTCTTAAAAAGTCTTTAAAAATCTTTACGACTTTACTTTTTTTAAAATCATTATGAAAAAAAAACCTTTTTTTGGATAATAGTAATAATTTAAGTATATCAAATATCATTTAAAAAATTCAATATTTTTAATTTTAATAAATTAAGAAAAAATTAATTAATAAAATAATTTTTAAAAAAGAAAGAATTGAAATATAATTAAAAAAAAAGCCAAATAAATTTTATTATTTAATTGCTTACTAATTAATTGTATTATTCATTAATTTATTTTTTAATTAGTCATTTAAATTTAGAATTTTAGTTAAGATTATAATAATTTTTTTAATTATAGAAAAATATTTCTAAATAATATAAAACTTTTATTAAAAAATAATTAATTAAGTTAAAGATATTATAAATAAATTAAAAAAAATGATTATTAATGATATTTTTTAAAATAACATTTCAATTAAAATTTAAATAAATAACTAAATGAATTCAGGTAAATCTCAAATGAAAAAAATATCAATAAAAAGAAAAGAAACAGCAAATAAGCAAATATCAACAAATGAAATAAATGAAGAAATAGACAAAAAAGAAGAACTTGAAGAACCAATAAAAAAATTAACAAAATATGAAAAGTTAAAAAATAAAACAGAAGAATATAATAATGCTTTATCAAACGTTGATACACAATTAGAAAATGAAAAAAAAAACACTTTAATAGAATTAAATGAAATAAATGAAAAAATAAAAATAAAAAATAATACAATAAAAAAGTTAAAAAATCAAAATAAAAAATTGATTAATGAGTTAAGAAACATTCAAGATGAAATTAATAATAGATTAAAACTTATAAACATTGATAGAATTGATGAGAATCAATTTGAAAATAAAGAAGAAAAGATAAATAGAGAAATAAAAATAAAAGAAAAAGAAATTACAATTTCTATAAGAGATATAGATATCTTTAAAAAAGAAAAAGAAAATTTAGAAAAAATGATTAATGAAAATCATGGTGAAAAAAAATTAAATTTATTTGAAGAGTTTAATAATTTATCTTTATCAATTGAAAAAATAGAAAAAAATATTAAAGAAGAAAAAGAAAAATTACAATTACATAATTTATGTTTAAACAAAAAAAAAAAATTAGAAAGTAAAATGATTCTTTTAAAAAATGAATTAGATTTTGAAAAAAAAAAAACAAGTTTTTCAGAATTTAAAGCGCAAAACTCAAATAAAACAATTTCAGAAGATTTAAAGTATATAGATGATTTATCAATAGAAAATAAAGAAAAAAAAACTAAAAGATTTTATACAGAAAATAATAATAAAAATAATAAAAAAAAATCAGTTATTTTAAAAAAAATAATATCTCCAATTTTAAAAGAATTAGAAGAAATAGATGAAAAAAATTTAAAAAATAAAAAAAAAAGAAATCAAAGTTTAAAAGAAATTAAAAAAAATAAAAGTGATAGAATTAAATATGGTTTATTTACTCCTTTGGAATTTGAAGTTTTGTCAAAATTAATTCCTGAAGATTCTTTAAAAGTTTATCAACAAAGATATGATAATTTAGAAATTGAAAAAATTGAAATAGAAGATCGTTTTAAAGATAATATTCCTTTAAAAGAAGAAATAAAATTAAAAGAATCTAAAATTAATAAATCTCAATTGTTATTAGAATCACAATTAAAAAAAGAAAATAAAATAAATGATTATTCTTTAAAAATTAAAAGAATGAAAAATCAAGTTGAAAAAGAAATTAAAATTGTAAGTAATGAACTTAATAAACAAAATAAGGTTTTAAATAGGAAAAATAATGAAAATATTATTTTGAAAAATCATATAAATGAAATTAAAGTAAAAATTGAAAGAGGGGAATTAATTCATAAAAATAATGAAAATGAAGAAAATGAAAATAAAGAAAATGAAGAAAATGAAAATAATGAAAATGAAGAAAATGAAAATATTGAAAATGAAAATAATGAAAATGAAGAAAAAGAAAATAATGAAAATGAAGAAAAAGAAAATAATGAAAATGAAGAAAAAGAAAATAATGAAATTGAAAATATTGAAAATAATGAAAATGAAGAAATTGAAAAAGAAGAAAAAGAAAAAAATGAAGAAAATGAAAATGAAAATAATATAAAAGAGATAAATGAAAGTAATAATAATGAAAATGAAGAAAAAATAAGTAATGAAGAAAATCAAAATATTCAAAATGATGATAATAATAATTTTAATGATGAGGATTTTAATTATGAAAATTAAAAATTATTTCAAAAAATATAAAAATATTATGTAAATATGTTTATTCGTAAATTATTTTCTTTATTACTAAAGTTATTATTTATTAAAGTAAATATTTATTTTAAAAATCATTTTGTTAAGTCTATTTAATTATATTTCATTTCTTTCTTTGGGAAATAATTTATATTTGAATTTCCCTTATGAATAGAGTTAAAATCTCTTGAAAAAATAAATTTTTGTTTATCAATGTCATTATTGAAGATAAGCTCATCATTTTTTAAATCAAAATTAATATTAATGTTTTTATAATTGTTTTCTTCTTCTAAGTGATTATCCATATAACTATTAAAAATTTTTGACATTTTTTATTTAAATTTAAATTAAAATAAATAAACAATAAAAACTCTAAAAAAAATAATTTACTTTATTTATTATTGTAAATTCACTTTAAAAATCTAAATCAAATATTCCTTATGTTTTCACTCCTCTTTTACATTATTATTATAAATTCTATCTTCTTATTATATTAAAACAATTAAAGTTTGAATCTAAGATTATCTCATATAAAGCTTTTACTATTCTTTTATTCTTTTATATTAATATTTTTAATATATCAATAAATGATAATATTACAAGACTTTCTTTTGATTTACTTTATTAATATAAATAAGTTTTTATTTTTTTAAAGATTAATTTTTTATAAATATATTTATATTTATAATTTTTATTATTTGAATACTGGTTCATAGTCTAATAATTCACTGGCTAAACCTCTTTGACCTGATTGGGTTTTTTTATCATGTTTTTTCTTTTTCTTTTTTTCATTTTTTTTTTTAACTTCTTCTTTTATTAATTCTTCTTTCTTTTCTTCTATATTATTTTCATCAGTTAAATTATTATCATCTTTCTTTTCTTCATTTAATTTATTTTCTTCTTTTTTTTCTTCAACTACATTTACTTCTTTTTTATCTTTATTTTCTTCAATATTAATTTTTTCATTTATTTCTAATTTATTTTCTTCTTTCTTTTCTTCACTTTTAATTAATTCTTCATTTTCTTTTTTTTCTTCTTTTTTATTTTCATTGTTTAAATTTTTATTTTCTTCATTTTTATTTTCACCATTTAATTTTTCAACTTCTTCTTTATTTAATGAATTATTTTCTTTTTCTTTTATTATTTCTATTTTTTTATTCTCTAAAGTATTAATATTTGAAATTCCATTTTCAGTATTTTTAAAATTATTTTCTTTTTTTTCATTTAACTGATTTTCTTTAATCATCATTTTTAATTTTTCATTTTCAGAAATTAAACTATTCATTTGTTCAAATATTATATCTTTATTTTTTATTTCTTTTATAAGAAGTGCTTCTTTATTTTTTAATTCTTGTTCTAAAGTTTTATTCTTTTCACATTCAATTTCTAATTTTTCATTGATTGCTCCTATTGCACTTGAAAGTTCTTTTATTTGATTTTCTCTTTTAAATAAAGTTTCTTCATATTTATCAACAATTTCTTGAGGAGACATATTTGAAAAATCAAAAAATTGAAGAGATGAATTTAGTTTTTTAATTTGAATTGACATTTTTTAAAAAAAATAAGAAAAAATCATATTATAAATTAAAAATTTTTAAAAACAAAAATAACATTAATAAAGACAAATAAAGTTATATATTCTATTATTTTTACAAATTAAATTGGATAATACACTTTAAAAGTTAATAAAATTATTTTCAAATTTAAAATATATTACATAAACAATTCATACGTTTCTTTTTAATGTTATTATTAATTTTTGGTTCTGGGGAATAATAAAATCGTGTTTCAGAAATATCTTCGTTTAATTTTTTATAACTTTCAACATCAATTATAGTATAAACTGGTTTTGTGAAAGTTACTTTTTTTTTTGTTTTTTTAATAAGTTCATTATCTTCTTTTTCTTTTTCAGAAATGTCTGTTTTTGCAGTGGAATTTGAATTTAAGGAATTACCTGAATTTTTTTTTTCGAAATTTTGAATGTTTTTTAAATTTTCAATTGATTCAATTGTTGACATTTATTTTTTTTTTTTTATTTTTAATATTCAAAATATATTCGAAAATATTTAATATGAATTTTTTTGGTTTTAATAAGATTAAGTATTATAGATATAGAATATTAATTATAAATTATTTGTTAATTGAAGAAAAAATATTAGTGATTGTATTTTTTGAATTTTAAAACTAATATTTTAATTTTCTTAATTAATTCACAATATGTTTTATGTTTATTGTATTAATAATATTTTATTAGATTTTTATTAAGTATATTAGGTGAAACAAATATTATTTTATTTTTTAAAATCCAGTAAAAATAATATCAATTAAAAGCTTATTTTTTTAACAATATCAAAAAGGAAAATATCATATATATTATTCAACTTTTTTTATTTATATTTATAAAACAAACATTAATTTTTTATAACTATTAATCCTTTAATTCAAAAAATAATTTTATTTAAATAAAATTCTATAATTTAATAAACTATAATCCTAATAAAAAATTTTATATTATTGATTTCCTTTTTATATAAAATCATCAACTAAATGTTGAATTCCATTTTCTTCATAATTTTCTTTAGTCAGCCACTTATTTTTAAAATTATTAAAAGAACAAACCCCAGCAGCTCCAATCCACGAAGAAAACTTTCTTTCAGAAGAATAAGTAAGATCAATATTTTTAACATCAATTTTTTGATTATTTTCCTTTAAATAACTTTCTATTTCACTTTTTAACCTTTCAGGAAATCCTTTAATACAACTATTCCCTCCTCCTAAAATCATATTATCATAAAAAAACTTTCTAAAGATTAAATCTGTTTTATCAATAGATTCAATTATTATTTCTTGTAAAGAATGATTATCACTTCCGTCATTATTAAAAAAAATTTCAGGTAAATTAAACCTTTCAACTCCAATTTCAATTGAATTTCCATCTGGTAAAAAAAAATCTATATTTTCTTTATTTTCTACTCTTTCATTAAAAGGTAAAATTTCACAATAGTTTTCTTTTATTTTTTTCGCCATTTCAAATTTATTTTCAACGTTAAAATAATTAAAAATATTATCATAGTAATTTAAAAATTGATTAGTTAATTCTTTTCCAGCTTTAAAAGTTGATTTAACTCCACTTTGTAAAACATAGCCTTCATAAATTGGAACTATTTCATTAATTATTTCACTACTATTAATAATTAATCCTGAAGTTTTTGCTGTTGAATATAAAGTCATTACACTTTGAGATTCAATGTAAATTTTATTTATTCCTAATTTATTAAAGAATATTTCACATAAAGCTTCTTTTTCTTTTTGATTTGTTAATGATGATGTTATTATGAAAATTCCTTGATTTTGATTGTCTTTTTTTACTTTTAATTGTTTAAATAAAATATAATTTAAAAAGTCTTCTAAAAGAGTTAAATCATTGTCAATAGGGAGTTTACCGTTATGGTTTATTTGATAATAATCTAAGTCATATAATGTACTATTATATATTGCGTCTATTCCAAAATGATTTTTATTATCGTTGTTAAATAAGTATATAAGGTCTTTTTTTATTTTTCCTATTACGTTTGGGATTATTAATCTTGGACAACTTTCTCCATTGTATCCTACTTTAATTGAACTACTTCCTAAGTCTAAAACTATGTTTTGGTCTTCTGTCATTTTGTTTAATTTTTTTAAATATTTATTATTATTTTTTTAATTTAAAGAATTAATATTTTGATTTATTTGAAAGTAATTAAGTATTAATTAATTTTGTAAAAATGAATTATTGTATTTAGGAGGTTTTTTAAATGTAGTTTATTTTATGTATATACTTTTTTTATATTTATATAATTTCTATAAGGAATTAAATAGATTTTTAAATAAAAGTGTTTGAATAAATTTTAAACAATTTTAATATAATTTTAAATTGTAATCAAAAAATATAAAATGAAAATATTAATTAATATTATTATTTATTGTAGATAATTATCTTCTTTTAATTATTTATTAAAATTTAATTATCTAAAGAATAAAAATTATATTAGATATAATCTTGTTTATAATTATATTTCTTTTTATAAAATAATAATGAATTAATTTATTAAAGTATTATCTTCTAATTTAAGTAATAAAAAATTAATGGAGTGCTACAATAAATATAAGATTTATTTTCATCAAATTTAACTTAATTTTTCAGTGATTAATTAAATCATTATTTCTTCATACTTCAAATAAATATTTATATGATATTCTATTTCATAAATGTATTATTATATGATTTCTTTCTCAAAAGTAACTTTATTATTATGAAATGAAGGAGAATTAGTGTTAGTAAATTAAATAAATGAAATAATTTTTATTTATTTTTTTAATGTTTGAGTTTATTAACAATTTATTATTCTATCTTGAATCAAATTTTGAAATGATTCATCAATTCTTAAATATCCTTCAATCCTATTTATATTATTTTCTATTTCATTTCTCAAATTTCCAATTATAATTTATAATTTTTTTTTGAAACATTTACATATTTATTTTTAAATTGACTTGATTAATATATTTTTGATTTTATTGATTTATATTAATTTAAATTTCCAATTAATTATTCTATCATAATTATTTCATTTCAAGAATCATTTTTTAATTATCATAAATTGATAATATTAATTCTTCTATTTAATTTTAATATTTTTTTAAATCAAATTTAAAACATTTACTTTGGATTTATAAATAGAATATTTTTAAAAAATAATGAAATTAGAAATTTCATATTAATAAGTTTCTGATATTTAATTATTATTCATATAATAGTTCATTTATTTAAATTTATGGATGAAAATAAAAAACCATCAACTCGAAAAAATAAAGAAGGTGATGAAATATTTATATTTAGTCAATATAAAAATTAATTTAAATCAATCAATAATAATAAATAAATATAAAATTGAGATAATATAGAAATATTTAAATGATGACAATAATTATGAAATATTATTAAATAAGTATAATTTTAATTTGTATTAGAAAAATATAGGCATTTAAATATAATATTTATGAAATTTATTCATTAACTTTTTTTAAAGAAAAATTAATAATAACAATATTTACAAAATTTAAAGATTTTTCATTTTCTCTAATCAATTGATTTAAAGCTATGATTTTTCCTTGTCCAGTATCACCGTATAATAGAATAATTCTTGGATTTTCACTATTTTTTATTTTTATTTATTTTATAAAATTTTCAGGATTAAATTTAATGAGTTTTTTGTTTTTTTTATTTAAAACTTGAATTTTATTAAATAACTTATTTTTTTGACAATAAATCAATCATTTTTTTTCTATAAAAGTTAAATTTTAATTTTATAAAAAATGCATTAAAAAAGTCTGTTTAGGGGCATTAAAAATATAATTAAATATAATCAAAATTTGAATTAAACTATCATATATAAATCACAATTTTCATTAATATTATTCTTTTATAAATTAATAAATTATATTATTAATGCTTTCTTTCATATCAAATTTTTTAAATTATGTTTAAATAATTAATATAAAAATGATTGATGATAACAATAAATATAACATGAAAATATTTTTACCTTTGAAACCTCAAGAAGAATTAAATAATCAAAATATAGAGTTTCATTATTATAATGTTATCAAAAAAAAATTAATCCAAATGATGATTTTATCAATTCTATTAACAACTTAATAAAAGAAAAATCAAAAAGACTCAAATATTAATAATATTGATTATTTATATTTATATATTCTTCATCCCAATGATAATTCAGTATATTAAGATT
>JAEEGK010024824.1_pt1 | contig 12385 bp, 5 predicted proteins | sample 8958771 | NCBI WGS metagenome assembly JAEEGK01 (sample SAMN16246547, study PRJNA631951) | gut metagenome | biome: gut microbiome; feature: rumen; material: SC-attached | host: Bos | place: Iran: Karaj | collected 2018-10 | reverse complement strand
TTTAATGAAACTGAAATGAAAGAAACTTTAACTTTAGGTTCAAAGGAAGTTCATATTATTATTACAAAATATAAATTTGAAATATATAAATTTAATTCTGTTACTTCTTCTTTATCTTTTGCATTATCAAATGATTCAAAATCAAATGAAATTTATTCTAAAAGTAATTTTAATAGTAATAAAATAAAATTAAAAATAAATAATAATGATTCTATTATTTACTCAATTTATTTCTATGATTTTAATTTAGTGTTAAAAAAATATGATTTTTGCCCTAAAAATAATATCATATTAAATAATTTATATTCTATTGCTCAAATTGAATATTGTAATAAAAATAATTTAGAAGAAGAAAAAAACAATATTATTTTATCGACTAGTAATCCTAATAAATTAAATTATATTTTGAAATTAATTTCATTACTTTCAAGTTTTTGTAAATAAAATTTAAATTTTTTTCATATAATTAAATTTTAGAAAATATATTATAATATATTATTATTTTTCTTTAATTAAACTCCTAAATTATTATTTCATAAAAAAATAATTTTAAAAACGGATTAAATAAAAAATTTAAATAAAAAATAATAAAAAAAATATGATAACAAAAAATTTTTTACTATTTCTTTTTATTTCATTATTATCTTTAATAAACATATCAAAATCAAAAAAACTTTTATCCAAATTAAAAACTCAATATAGTTTAAATTCAGATGAAACTCCTCAACAAAGATTAGAAAAATTAAAAAATAACTTAGATGATCTTTCAAAAGCTCATATTACTTTAAATAATTTACTTACAAAAAAACAACAATCTGCACAATCAATTGTTGAAGATATTTCTAATGAAGTTGGTGCTGATGTTAATGAAGAACAAGAAAAATTAAAAAAAAAAGTTGAAGAAATATTAAACGGAACTTATGATTCCAATTATAATTCTCAAAACAATAAAGAAAATGAAAATGAAAAAATAGAAAAAAAAAACAAAGATATTAATTTAAAAAAAGGAAAAGAAAATGAAATAGAAAAAGAAAATGATGATGAAAGAGATTATTATTCAGAAAATGAAAATGATAATTTAAAAGAAAAAAAAGTAAAAAAAGAAAAAGAAAATAATAAAAATAAAAGTGTGGAAAATTATAATTTCAATTTTGATAATTTAGTTGATGAGATTGTACAAGAAGTAACTGATAAATTGAAAACTAAAAATCAAAAAGAAGAAAAAAATAAAAAAGAAGATCATGATGAAGATAAAAGCGAACTAAATGAAGAAGAAGAAAATGAAATATCATTTATTATAGATTCACCAACAACAGGAGAAAATAAACATGCATTTTTAAAAAGAAAAATTTTTGAAAAAGAAAGAAATAAAACTTTTGAAGATGATGATTTAGATGATACTAGAGATTACTTAATTTATCACCATAATAAAGATTATGATAATGATATTAATAATTATAATAATTATGATAATAATAAATATTACAAAAATGATAATAATAATAAATATTACAAAAATGATAATAATAATAAATATTACAAAAATGATGATAATAATAAATATTATAAAAATGATGATAATAATAAATATTACAAAAATGATAATAATAATAAATATTATAAGAATGTAGATAATAATAAATATTACAAAAATGATAATAATAATAAATATTACAAAAATGATGAAAATAATAAATATTACAAAAATGATGAAAATAATAAATATTACAAAAATGATAATAATAATAAATATTACAAAAATGATAATAATAATAAATATTACAAAAATGATGAAAATAATAAATATTACAAAAATGATAATAATAATAATTATGATTATAATAATTTGAACATAAAATATAAAACAGCACCAACTGGTTTAAAAGAAAAAAATAGGAAAATTGAAGATGAAATAAAAGAAGAAATTAAAGGTATATCAAATGATGATGATAAATCACAAAAATATTTAAAAGGTGAATTTGAAGAAACTTTACCTTTAGATGAATATGAAAATAATTTAGCAAAACAAAATATTGATGATAAATATAATGAAGTTAATAAAAAAAAAAATATTAAAAAAGAGAAAAAAGAAAAATATAATGAAAGAAAAAATCTTGTAGTTAATGATTTAGTAAATGAAAAAAAAGATACTGAAGAAGAAATTGAAGAAGAATTATTACAAAGTGAAGAATGTTTAATTAAAAAAGTTGATTATTTAAATAATCAAATAGACTTAAATTTAAAAGATGAAGAAAGAAAAATAAATGAATCAAATGATAAATTAAAAAAAGTATTAACTGAATTTAATGATAATTTCTTAAATATATTAAATGAAGGAAGTTTTAAATTAAATAATACAAAATTACAAATAAAAGACACTTTAATTGACAGTATAAATAATTATAAAACAAAAAGTATTAAACAAAAACAAACTGAAAAAAAAGAACCAGATATAATAGAAAAAAATTTAAAAAATAATATTTTATTATCTATTAAAGATGCATATAAATTATTTTCATACAAAGTTGATGAAATTTATAATGATATAGTTACAAAAGTAGATAAAATTAAAGAAAATTCACATAATAAATTAAAAAATTTAAATGCAGTTTATGAAAGTTTAGAACATAATAGAGAAAATCAAAGAGATAATTTAAAATTTTTTGTTAATTCTGAAATGGATCAATTTCAAAGAAGAATTAATAGTAGTATAAATTCAACTGAAAATTCTTTTAATGAAAAAAAGAAGAGAACTGAAAACTATTTAAATGACTTAAAAGATGAAGTTGATTCAGATAAAAATTTGGGTTCTTATAGAATAGATACTTATAAAGATATTGAAAATGCAGAAAAGGAAATTTCAAAATTCTTAAAAAAAATAAATAAAACAGAAGAAAAAAAATTAAAAGAAATAAATAAATTTATTGATAAAAATAGGACTAAATTAAATAACAAAATTAAATCACATAGAAATAAATATGATAGACATAGAAAGAAAATTAATAATACATTTAATAAACAAAAAGAACAAATTGAGAGAGTTTTATATAGATTAAAAGAAAGGATTCAATTAATTAAAGATATATTTAAGAAAGAATTAAATGAAATTCAAGATTTTACAATAAATAATCAAAATTTAAGTGATGAAAATAATTTAATTCCAGAATTTGAAAATCCTATTATAAATGTAATAAATAATGCAGTTAATGAATTGAATAATACTAATTCAGTTGTTGATGGAGATGTTAGTAAAGCACAAAAAACAAGAGAATTGTTATTAAATAATGATAATAATGATAACAATAATAATAATAATATAAATAATATTAATAATAATAATAATAATAATGAACAAATTGAAAATAAAAAAAATGATGAGAAAAAAAATAATCAAAATAATAACAATAATAATAAAAATAATAATAAACAATTAAAACAAGAAAATGAAAAAGTTTCTGAAGACAAAAAAGAAGATAAAAAAAATAATAAAAAAAAATAAAAGTTAATGATAATAAATAGACTTTAAATCAACCATAAGATATTGATTAATAAAAAAATAATAAATAATTTTATTTTTTAATGTTTTAAATATTTGAATTAAAAATTATAAAATTATTTTTAAAAATTAAAATATTTAATATTAAATGATAGAAAAGAATGAATTTGAAAATTCCATAAATAATAATAATTCTAATGTAATGAGTTTTAAAGAAGAAATTGATAAATCAGAAGAAATAACAACTGATAATATATTAAATTCAGAATCAACTAAAAAATTAATTCAATTAAAAGAAAGAATAGAAATACCATATTTCATATTAACACAAGCAAAAAAAAGTTGTTGGCATTGTTTATGTTGTTGTTGTTGTAATAATAATAAATATAAATTAATAAGATTAATTGATTTAAATGAATTAGAATCTTATTATGATTTAAAAGAATTAATAAATAAAAAATATAATCCATCATTAAACCAACATGAAAATTCTTTAAAATTTTTATTTTTAATTTCTTTAAAATGTGATTTAACCAAAGATTTAAATTCTGAAAACTGGAAAAAAATTGGATTTAGTAATTCAAATCCAAGAAAGGATTTAGTTAATTATGAAGGAGGTTATTTTATTATATTATTTTTGACTCATTTTATAAAACAATATGAAGAAATATTTAATGAAATATTACTATATCAAGGAAATTTTTTCTTGATTAAAATTTGTTTATTAACTGTTTTTTATTTTAAATTAAGTTTAGATATGACTCTAAATAAAAACGAAAGTTTTAATGAAAGAGAAAAATATGGTATAAAATCAGTTGATATTAAACAATTTATTGGATTCATTAAAAATCAATATAATGATCCTAATTATGCCTATGATATAATATCTTTAATAATTATTTCTATGAAAGGAAAAATTCAAAATTTAAATTTTGAAAATGATGAAGATAAAATAAAATTTATTGAAAAAGAAACTAAAATTTCATTTAAAGATATTTTTTATATAGAATTAACAAAGGAATTTTCGTCTTTATCATTTAATTCAAATTATGATTAATTTAAATTGAAATATTAAAAAACATTTTTCATATTCAAAAAATTATAAAAATTAAAATGTAGATATAAATAATATATTGAGTATTTATTTTACAAAATAAAAAAAAATTTAATTTTCATAAAACTATTTATTTATTATTTAAATCATTATGAACTTTTTCAAAATTTTCTGATAATCCATTAACAGTATTATAAATATAATCAAATTCTTTGGCTTCTCTATTTTTCATTTCAGAAAAAGCTAAAAGTAAAAATTCAATATCTTCATCTCTTTTTTTATTTTCATTTTGATACATTTCTAAATTAATTAATATTTGTGATTCTAATTTTTTATTTCTTTGACTTAAAGAATCAATTAATTCTTTAAATCTTTCATTTTCTTCTTGTAAAGCTTCATTTTCTAATTTTGCTTTTTGTAATTCTTTTTTTAAAGTTACTTTTAATTCATTATTCATTGCATGATTTTGTAATCTTAATTTTTCATTTTCCATTTTTAAAGAGTTAAAAACATCTTCTGTATTTGCAATTGCTTCATCTTTTAATTTCATTTCTTCTTCTAATTTTTTCATTTGTTTAAGTAAGTTTTCTTTTTCTAATCTTGCTTGTTCTTTTAAGTTTTCTAAATTTTTTTTATTTTCTTTTATTAATTCATCATAGTCATTTTGTAATTTATTTAATGATTGTTTTAAATTTTCATTTTCTAATTCTAATTTTTTTTTATGTTCTTCATATTCTGTTTTTAATTTTTCTGAATCTGATTGTAATTGTTTTATTTCATTTTGTAATTTTGTTTTTTCTTTATTAAATAATATTTCTTTTTGTTCATTTTCTTTTTTCATATTTTCTATTTCTTCATTTAAATTATTTAAATTGCCATTTAATTTTTTTATTTTTTCTTCATATGTTTTTTGTTGTTGTTCTAATGTATTATTTAATTCTTCTTTTTCTTTTTCATATTGTTTTTTTAATTTTTCTTTTTCATTTTTAAATTCATTCATTAAATTATTTTCTAATTCTTCTTTTTCTTGTTTTAATTTTTCTGATAATTTTTGTATATCTTTATTAAATTTATTTAACATTTCTTCTTTTTCTTCTTCAAATTCTTTTTTTAATTTTTCTTTTTCTTTTAAATTTTTATTATTTAATGAATTTATTTTTTCATTAAATTCATTTATTAAATTTTCTTTTTCTTCTTCATTTTTTTTATTTATGTCATTTATTTCTTTTTTATATTTATTTTCCATTTTTTCTCTTTCTTCTTCATTTTTCTTTGTTAAATCATTAATTTGATTTTTATACTTTTTTTCCATTTTTTCTTTTTCTTCTTCATTTTTTTTATTTATATCTTCAATTTCTTTTTTATGATTCTTTTCCATTTTTTCTTTTTCTTCTTCATTTTTTTTATTTATATCTTCAATTTCTTTTTTATAATTTTGTTCCATTTTTTCTTTTTCTTCTTTACTTTTTTTAGTTAATTCATCAATTTCTTTTTTATGGTTTTGAGTCATTTTTTCTTTTTCTTCTTTACTTTTTTTAGTTAAATCATCAATTTCTTTTTTATGGTTTTGAGTCATTTTTTCTTTTTCTTCTTGGAATTTTTTTTGCATATCATTTTTTACTTGATTAAATTCATCTTTTAATTTTTGATTTTCATTATTAGCATTTTTAGTATAATTTTCCATTTCTTTTTTATGTCCTTCTATTAATTTTTGTTTTTCTTCTTCATTTTTTTTTTTTAATTCTTCAATTAAATTATTCAATTTATTAATTTGGTCTAAATGATCTTTTCTCTCATCTGAATATTTCTTATTTAATTCATTTTTTTCATTTTCATTTTTTTTAATTAAATCACTTATTTCTTTTTTTAATTTTTCTATCATATCATTTTTTTCTTTTTCTAATTTTTCAATTAAATCATTATTATCTTTTTTTAATTTGTCTATCATTTCATTTTTTTCTTTTTCTAATTTTTTTTGTAATTCATCTTTTTCTTTTTCATATTTTGATGTTAAATCTTTTTTTTCTTTTTCTAATTTTTCTTGTAATTCTTTTTTTTCTTTTTCTAATTGATTTTTTTCATTTTGTAATTTTTTTTCTAATTCATTTTTTTCTTTTTCAAATTTTTCTTCTAATTCTTTTTTTTCTTTTTCTAATTGTTTTTTTTCATTTTGTAATTTAGTTGTAATAGTTCCTGCTTCTTTTTCTAATTTTTCTGCTAATTCATTTTTTTCTTTTTTTAATTGTTCAATCATATCATTTTTTTCTTTTTCTAATTTTTCTAACATATCATTTCTTTCTTTTTCTAATTTTTTTATTAAATCATTTTTTTCATTTTTAAAATTATTTTCTTGTTCTTTTAATTTATTTTCCATTTCTTTTTTATAAGCCTCAAAATTTGAATTTAATTCTTTTATATTTTTATCTAATTCATTTATCTTATTTTCTTTATCAGATAAAGTTTTATTTAAATTATCTTTTTCATTTTTTAAATTATTAAATTCATTTTCTAATTTATCTTTTTCTTCTTTTATTTTATTTAATTCAGAACTCATTTCAATATTTCCTTTTTCTATTTCTTCTTTATATTGATTAAATTTTTTAGTTAATTCATCTAAATCATTTTTTACTTTATCACTTTCATTTTTTAATAATTCATTTTGTGCTTTTAAATCATCAACTTCTTTATTTGATTGTTCTAAATTAACTTTTAATTTCTTTTCTGCTTTATCTTTTTCTTTTTTTAAAGTTTCTTTATCAACTTGTAATAAATTAATTTTCATATCTAAATTATCTTTTATTTCATCAAATTTTCTTTTTTCACTTTTTAATTGGTTAATAGTAAAATTTAATTCACTTTCTTTTTTAGTTTTATCCATTAATTCTTGAGTAATTCTATTTAATTCATCTTGTAATTCTTTAATTGTATCTTGTAAATTATTTTTTTCATCTTCATATCCTTCTAACATTCCAGTAAGTCTTATTTTTTCATTTTTTAAATTTCTTATTTCATTATATTGATTTAAATTATTACTTGGTAAAACATTTTTATTTGTACTTTGACTTTGAATTATATTTTGTAATTCATCAATTGTTTTTACCATTTCTTCTTGTTCTCTTGTTTTCTTTTTTAATTGTGTATTTTGATCTTTTAATAATGTTAATTTTTCTTTTGCATTTTTTTTATAATTTTCATAATTTGTTTTTATATTATCTGATTCTACTGTTAATAAATCATATTTTTCTTGTAATTCCTTTAAATCATTATTTAAATTTTTAATTTGATATTGTTGACGAATTATTTGTTCTTTATCTTTCATTATTGATTCATAATCACTTTCTGCATTTATTACAATTTCTGTTTCATCTTTTTTGTTTTCCGTCATTTTTTAATATTTTTAATAATATATATTTCAAATAAAAGAAAAAAAATAAAAATTTTTTGAAATAATTTATTATAAAATTTTTGAGATAAATTATAATTATTTATAATTAATTCATAATATTCTTTAATTAAATAAAGTAAAAATGGAGTTAAATAATGATTATCTAAATAAATTTAGTACAATAAATAATGAAATAAATTGTCCAAAATTTTTATCAAATTATTCTCTTATTCCAAAGCCTATAATTAATAAAAATATTCCAAGTCCATTAAAGCTTTCTGTATATTCAAAAAGTAATTTTGATATTTTTAATCAATCTTCATTAATTGAAAATTTTAAATCAAAATCTACTCCGAATAGTATAAATAATAGTATTTATGATTCATCAGATGAAGAATATGAAATTGCAAATAATTCTAATAATGATAATCAAAAATTTTTAAGAAAAGAAATGATGGTTATTAATAAAAATAATAAAAAAATGCCAAGAATATTATCTAATGGAAATAAAATTGAAAAAAATGGATTAAATGGAGAATTTAAGATTAGAGATTTATCTGATGATGAAGAATATATTTTAGAAGAAGAAGATTATGGAAGTGAATATGATGTTTTGAATATTATTCAAAGAAATTTTAAGAATTGAAATTTTTCTTTTTTTATTTTTGAACGAAACAAATTTTTTACAAAAATTTTTATAATTTTTCAAATAGATATAATAATCTATATAAATATTAAGGGTTAAATTTATTACTAAGGTAAATAATAATTATTATATGTTGTATAAGTGAAAAAGTTAATAAAATCTAAAACAATATAATATAATATATTTCTTATAATATAATAAAATTTAAATTAATAAAAACATATTATCAAAATTAAAAAAATAAAAACCATAAAAAAAATATAAAATACCCAAAAATCAAAAAAAAAAACCAAAAAAGAAAAAAACATAAAAAACTAAATTAAACTACGGAAATTCCATATCATTAGATATAGAAATCTTAGTTCCAGCTAACCCAAGAGCAACAGCAGGAAAATAAATTAAATTAGCATTTAATTTAACAAAAGCATTTCCAATAAAAACTTTATTAATATAAAATCCTAAATTAACACCTTCACTATTAAAATAAACTAAAACTCCAATTTTATCATTAATTTTACATAAATCACCAAAATCACTTTGTTCAATTTTTCCATTAATACTAGAAATTTTTTTTAATTCACTTAAAATAAATCCATGAAAAGTTTGTACATCATAAGTATTTAAATTATAAGGTTCTCTTTTAGTAGCAATTCCAATAATAACACTTTTTTCATAAGGTTCAGTATGAAGTGTAATTTCAAAATAATGTTTTCCAAAATGAATAGGATAATCTGACATTATATATTGAGGATCATCTCTATTTGTTTTTGATGCTGTTGAATTATTCTTTGATAATATTATAAATCCACCTTTCATTGTTTCTGAAAATTGAATTTTTTTTTGAGGAAGTAAAATTAATTTTTCTAAATTTAATATGGTATTTTCATATATTGATTTTTCTGGTATTAATTCATGAATTTTTACTCTTGATGAAAAAATACGATATTGTTCTCCTTTTTTTAATTTTAAATCTTCTGATATATTTAATTCTATTTCTTTTTTTGTTAATTCTTCTATTATAGATGTTAATGGAGAAAAAATGTTTAATTTTGAAAAATTGTATGTTTCTCTTTTTCCATAAAATGTTTTTAGAGAAAGTGATATTGTTTCAGTTAAATTTGCTCTATTTATTTTTCCTATTAATGGTGTTGAATCTTTATTTTCTTTTTGGGTTATTTTTATAAAGGGAAGATTGTTTATTTCATTATTAGAATAAAGTGATTCTTCTATTTTTATATAACCATATTGAGAATATGTTATTTTGTAATTTTCATTTTCTGGTTTTTTTTGTTTTTCATTTTGTTTTGGAGGATTCTCTTTATTTTGATTATTTGAATTATTGTTGTTATAATTGTTTTTATGTTGTCCATATACTTTTCTCATTTTTTTACTTTTTTGATTTTGTTAATTAATATTAAAATTATTTTTATTAATTTAAATTTTTATTTTATATATTTTTGATATATTTATATTTATTATTATTATATAGTAAAATATACATTTTTTAATTATTTATATCATTTATTATTTTATTTTCTTCTTTTTTTAATTCTTCATAATATTTCTTTTCTCTTTCTTCTGATTTTAATGCTAGATTTATTTTTTCTTTTAAATCAAGTTCTTTTTTCAATTGTTTCTTTTTTTCTAATTCTTTCTCAATTTCACTTTTTTTAATCTCATTAATATCTTTTTTAATATCTTTCTGAACTTTAATTAAATCTTTAAATTTCATTGCTCTTCTATCATTAATAAAATTTTCAAGTTCAATTTGATTAAAAGGTAATTTAAAACCAAGAAATTGAATAAAACTTTCAATAGTATTAGAATTAGTTTTTTCAATATCATCTGGTAATAATTGTCTAGATCGATTTGCAAATTTTGAAAAAATAGAAAGATATATAATAGACATTAAAAAATCATTATAAGTTAAATATGATTGTTCTTCTGTTTTTTTTGAAAGTTTATTAAAAATATAACTTGCTTGATCTGTTGATATTAATAATCTTAATACTGAAAAATTACTTAAAAATTCTTTAAATTCATTTAAATGAATTGTTTCTGTGTCATGAAAAGTTATTTTTTTTACTCCTATTTTACTATAAATTTTATATATTAATTTAAAATGTTTTTTATATGTTTTTATTACTGCTTTTATATCTTCTTGATTTAGTAAATTTGATATTGTTGAATTTAAATTTTTTTCAAATTCATAATATTCTTTCTTTTTTGATAAATATAAAATATCTGGTTTAACTAAAGTGTTTTCATTTTTATTATTTTTTTTTGCTTTTATTTGTTTTAATTGTTCTATTAATTTCTCATTTTGTTTTTGATTTGAATTTATTTCATTAAAAATTTTTTCTCTTTCATTTTGTTCATTTTCAATTTTCTTTTTTAAAACATTTTGTTTTTGTATTTGATATTTCTCTACTTGTTTTTTAAGAAGTAATCTTCTTTTATATCTTTCATTTTCATTTTTATTTTCAATTTCTATATTATTTATTTTTTCCTTTTCTTTCTTTTTCATAATTTTATTCATTATAATATTTCCTTTATTATCTCTATTTTTACAAATTTTTTCTAATCCTTCTTCTAAAATATCACAAACTACAATTCCTATATTTTTAAATTCTAAATCTAAATTCATATATGAAATTGTCATTTGAGGATTCCAATTATGAATAAATATGGGATCTATTTCTATATCATTATAATCTTTAAAATTAATATATGGTTCTATTATATTTGAATTAAATTTTTTTAATATTATTTCTTGTATTATTTGATAACAAATATATTTACTTTCTCCAATTGATTTTAATAACAAATCTGATAATTTATTTTTATATATAATATTTGTTTTTTTTATTATTTTAAAACCTGGTGGCATATTAAAATTAGATTTTGTTTTTATATTATGTTTTATTAATTTAATAACTGGTTTCATTTTATTATATATTTTTGCCAAAGAATAATTAATATCATTAGTAAATAAATTTTTTAATAATTTTTCATAACATTCAGATAATGTAAAAGTATTTTTTATTTTAGTTCCTATTACATAAGAAATTTGAATTAAAAATTGAGTAAATTGTTCATATGTTATTTCAGTAATTTTTTCACCAAATATTTTTAAAAGAGTTAAATTAAATTCATGTATATTTAATTGTTTATTATCATACCCTTTATCTCTAAATAGCTTTAATAAATTACTTTTTTTCATTTTTTTATTTATATCATTTGAATAATCTCTAAAAGTCATTTTAATTTCTTTTAAATAATTATTATAATAAATCTCAATTGCTTTTATTTCTCTATCTTCTTCATTTTCTATATTAATTGGAATAGGAAAAAATTCATCAAAATTTTCAATATTAATTATACTTTTTTTTTCAATATTGTCATTATTTTCATTATTTTCATTATCAATATTTTTCTTTTTAAATTTTTTTTCTTTTTCTATATCTTTTATAACTGTATATTCTGGAAGAATTACAGCAATACTTTTTTGCATTTTATTAAGTAATTTTATTTCCTCTTCATTTCTAATTTCTTCATTTTTATCTTCACTTGTTAATTCCCAAAAATAACCTTTAAAATAATCATTTTCTTCTTCAAATTTATTTACATACTTTGGTTTAATATAATTTTTTTTCTTTTTTAAATTTGATTTTGCTTCATTTATTGCATAAAATAAATTACTATTTAGTTCTCCTATTGAAATAAAATTTTTGCCTATTTGCTTTGGATTTTCATATATATTTTCAAATTCAAATTTTTTATCTTCATCTTCTTCTTCTTCTT
>JAEEGK010024822.1_pt1 | contig 12385 bp, 17 predicted proteins | sample 8958771 | NCBI WGS metagenome assembly JAEEGK01 (sample SAMN16246547, study PRJNA631951) | gut metagenome | biome: gut microbiome; feature: rumen; material: SC-attached | host: Bos | place: Iran: Karaj | collected 2018-10 | reverse complement strand
CAATTGAATAGAGCATTTGACTACGGATCAAAAGGTTACAGGTTTGAGTCCTGTTGGAGTCACGAGAAAACCCCGCTAGAACGCGTTCTAGCGGGGTTTTTTGTTTCTTCCGTACCACGCCCGTACCACCAACTTAAAAATGGATCATTGCAGCCGATTGCAGGAATTCACTATCCAACTAATTAACTAGCAATTAGTTATATCAATATTTGCCTATCTTTGCCACAGCTCGGTCGAGTTGTGGCCTTTCGCCATACGGACCGAAATGTTTAACGAAAACTAACTAGACTATGGCGAAGAAAAAGAAATTCAAGCGGAAAGCACAATCCCATCCTACTAATTCCCTAGCGACTCCCCCATCCCCTACTCCGGAGGAGCAGAGGAAGACCCTCCGCGAGGCACAGAACGTCAACCGTGGACATCCACGGAAGGGCGAGACGCGCGAGGAACTCAGGCAAATCAACGTCAGTTGTCTCGCGAGCATTGGAGAACAGTTCACGGATCTCTCGCTTAAAACCGGCAGGACCAAGCGGGCCCTTCTCGAGGAAGCCATCACACACTTGGTTCGGAAGTATGCCTAGCGGCGTGGTGGAGTAAAGGGTTACATGTAGGTAAGCGAGAGGGAACGGCACAAAGTACCATTCTTTCTCGCCCTTCTAGGGACTTAAATCAGCGCTGCGCTACCTTGAAACGGCAATTTTGTTGGATTATAGAAATCATATACGATGAAAAAGACGAAGAATAAGAATAAAGTGACAACCGTCGCTGCTGATGAAGCCACCCGAGACGCCTTGAAAAAGCTGGCGGAGAAGATGGGCATTTCACAGCGTAAGTGCCTAGCACTCGTCGTTGATGAGTGGATCCACCGGGACACCGTCAACCAAAAGAAGAAACGAGACGAGTTCGGCAACCTGGACACCCGAAGTGCCCTCAACCAGATCGACCGTCGGCTCCAGAAGATTGAGAAAAGGGAGAACCCGAGGGACACGATTGTTTCCTTCTTCAAGACTCAGGAGAAGGAAATCCTCAAACCGATGAGCCTCCAGATCACCACCATAACGGCTAAACTCCAAGAGACGCTCGACGCCATCAATAATCTCTAGCAACAAGCATGTACCCGAAACTTCAAAGCAAAGGTATCGCTGGCGGTCCAAATACCGGCAGCTGCGCCTCTTATGCCTATTATCTTGAACACGAGAACCGGTGGAAGAAGAAAAAAGGGCAGAAGGACAATATTCTCCCCTTCTTTGACAAGAACAGGAAGATCGTCCCCATGTCAACGGTCATCAAGAATATAGACGCGAACAAGGGCGGATTACATGCGGAGGACGCCAAGTTTTTCTCGCTAGTAATTAACCCGTCCGAGAAGGAGACTGATATGTTAGGGGTTACCCGAGATGAGAAGCTGGAGTCTATTCATCGGATGGTGGACAGCATGATGGACCGGTACGCTACCGGCTTCAACAAGGATGAAGTCCGAAACCATCAGGACCTTCTATATTACTATACCGTCCATGAATACCGTGAGAATGATGACGGTACGCTCCGGCCTGGGATCCATGTCCACATCATCGTCAGCAGGAAAGACAATACAGGGAAGTATAAGCTCTCGCCGATGACCAACCATCGGGGAGAATCGTCCGGTGTCATCAAATCAGGTTTCAACCGGGATTCCTTCTACCGCGATTGCGAACGCATCTTTGATACATCCTTCGGATATCAGAGGCGGATCAGCGAGTCCTACGACTATCACAACACGATGAAGCATGGGAGCAACGAGGAAAGGGCCGCCATGATTCTTGCATCCATTCAGGAAGAGCAGATCCGCCAACAGGTGACGGCGGCCCTGGCCAGGCGTGCCGCCCGGCTGGCCCAAGAGGCCGCCACAGAGGAGGCGAAGCGTAAAAGACAAGCCGAACTGGCCCGTCAGAACGAGGAGAAGAAGAAGAGAAACGAATTCTGGAACAGCTACCACAGTTATTACCGACCGACCCTTGACGAATTGAAGAAACAGTGCAACACTGCATTCTCCCTTTTTGATGACATCAAGGCGCAAAGAGCGGACCTCCTGGAAGAGACTTCTGAGCAGTACCGCAAACTGAAATTCACCTATGATCTCCTCTTGGCCAAACAGAAAGAGCTGAAAAGGGGCCGCACGTACAAGGAACTCCTTCGCGTCTTCACGAAGATGATGCTCTTCGTAAACCCGCTGCCGGTTCTGATGGCAAGCCTGGCGCTTCAGGTTCTTCTCGAAGGCAAAAAACTGTATGACCGGGAAAAGATTCAGGTCTTGCGAGAGCAAGTCGATGATATCCGTGAAGAGATCGAGTCTCTGAAAATCAAGCAGGACAAACTGAAGCATGCCCAGCACGATTCTCTCCGCCAATATATCAAAGTCAAGGATAAGAAAGCGGAACTGACCCAACAGATTCAGGCTCTCAAGAAAGAGCTTGAACCTTCGCGCGAGACTATCAACCTGGACTCTCTTGCCGAAGAGCTTTCCAAGAGGAAAGCCGCCCAGAAAGAAGTATCAATGAGCCAGGTTTGCGCCGCATTCGGCATCTACGGAGCCATGATGTCAGCCGAGACAAAGGTCGATCTGGAGATTGAACTGCTGACCAGTAACACGGTCATTGAGCCGGTCTTCCATCCCAACGGAGGCGTGGCCGACTTCAATCTCGTCATCGACGGGAACACCTCACTGGCAAGTACTGTATACACCGATGAGAAAATGGCCGCTATGCTGGAGAAATGGTGCAGTCTTACCGGGCAGACGCCGGCTCATCGGCTTGTGAACAAGGCCGAGGAGGAAGATACCGACAAGTCACTATCTACAGATCAAGAACAGAATCAAGAAATCATATCGTATGGAAAACAAAGACATCGTTGAAGCACTGGAAAAGGCTCCCGAACTAGTCAAAGCCGCCGAAACCTTTAAAGCAACATCAGGGCACATTGTATCTTCTCTTGCGGACGCCGTCAAACAGCGCCCTCAGGCCGAGATACCCGAGTCTGAACTTCAGAAGATATCCCAAACTCCTTGTGCTCCGCCGGACGTTGACTCCTTTTCAAAGGCATTGGTGCAAAAGGTTGCCGGAGATATCGGATCCACCATCAAGGAAAAGGTTGACGAGGCCTTGGAGGGTGCCACTGTCAAGGTGCAGCATACCCATTCCTATTGTATCGAGAAAGACTTGAAAGAATTCGCAGACATCAGATTGTGGAACAGGAGTATTGCTTTCGGGTTGACGTCGGTGGTCCTAGTCGCAATAATAGCCATCATTGCCATCGTTCATTACAATAGCGAAGTCTATTGGGGAAAACAATTCTACAAAGTCTATTCTTCCCCTTATCTCACCGATAAAGAGAGAGAAAAGATTTCGCGGGATGTCCATACCATCGCCATTCTTCCAAACGAGTTTGAAAAAGACTCCAAACGGGTTAAGGAGCAGATAAAAAAGAGCAAAGCCATTCTCAAGGAGCGAAAGAAAGAAGCAAGGCAGAGGCAAAAGGCCGAGAAGATTTCCAATTAGTGTGACAAGACCGTATTATGGTATTTTGAAGATAACCAGGAGCACGGTCAATGTGGGATGCAAATAAAAAAGGACCGCTAAACCCACCAAGGAAGGAATATGGATGGGAGCGGTTCCTTTTTTTGCTGCTGGAAGAGATTATTCGTCTTTCTTAAGAATCTTCGAACGCAGGACATAGACCCCCCCCGTCACAACAGCAACGACGAGACCGACTCCCAACCAAGCTAACGCATCTTTCCATGAATCCAACTTCCCACCTATCCACATGATGAGAGGGTAACCGATAATAAACCCAAGGCTGGAACCAGAAATAGCCTTGAGCACCCTTTTTTGTTCGCTGTCCAAGTGTATCATAACTATAATGATCGATTAATTGTCCTTATTCTTTTTCCTCTGTTCGAGTTTTCTGACAATCAGCCCAGCTGCACAGAAAACAAAGAGGAGGCAATTCAGTGCAATCCTCCATGCCTCCAAACCATCATAAATGCTCTCCACTACCAAAAGAAGTGCAAGAAAGGTAGTGAGTCCATAAAAGAAATCGGCCAGTTTTTGCTTTTTCATAATCCTTTGATTTTCTTGTACAGTTGAATACTCCTTCCACAGGACGATAATAACAGGAGCGTCATTGAGATACACATCCAAAGATTCTTGACAATGATGAAATAGACTAGCATGCCCCCAAAGAAAGCAGCAAAGACGAGTGCGACCCATAATCCAACTTTGAGTTGTTTATTTTGTTCCATAAACGTCCTTTTTAATCTTTGAATTATCCTACACCTGCATACCTCCCTGAAATGGCTCTATTTATCAGAAACAGAAACAGTTCCCTGCGGTTGATCTTGACTGAGCCAGATATCTTTCGTCAAATCCGCATACTCATAAAACCTTTTCTTGTATTGAATCGTTTCTGTTTTTACAAATCGACCATCGATAATCCGGTAAGAGACATCTTCCCTCCAACCTCGAAAAGGAGGAATGGTCCTGTCGATAGGTAATGGAGAATCCGTCTCGGCGTGTATGGAATAGACCATGATTGTATAATCTTTGTCAATGCGTGCCTGTTTTGCGTACATGGCGACCGGCCCCCAGCAGACTTCCGCTTCCAAAGTATCCAAGACCAAGTTTTCAGCATCAACAAGGACCAAAACTGTTTTGGCATACTCGGTAATACCGCCGACATGTACAGAATAGAGTTTCAGTGATGTCTCCGGTATTTCCATCATCATCATGACAAACGGTTCCGAAATAGTGTCGTACTCGGCATCAAAAGAATCCGTACACTGAAAATTGGTGTACAATTGCAAAGGGAGATAATTGTTTTCCACCAACGGTATAAAGCCCCGATAAGTCATCGGCCGCGAATCATACAATTTGTCTACGGGAGCAGGCATAGGAGCAAGCGAGTCCCACACCGGCCTAAACACTTCTTGCGAGTGCGCCAGGTTAAGAGATAGCAAGAGAAAGGCTGTGAAGATTCCCCTTTTCATATTAACCTTCTTCCTATGTTTCCAGGTGAGTTTTAATCTTTAATTAATCATATCCAACTTGATGCTATTCTTTCCGTGCTCTCATGAACAATAGGGAGTAAAGGCTGACAACCAGCAGTGAAATAGCAAAAGGCAGGTGTGCCCACTCCTGACCGAAGAAAAGATATGCAAAGAAAAAAACGATCAAGCAAGTCCCTGCGGAATACCGTATAGCTTTATCTAATTTTGGATTCATCGTTGTTGGATTTTGATCTTATAATAAACTTTGGAACTATTGTCCTTTATTCTGATCATCCCGCATACGAGCCCCTTTCAAGGTCAGGTACAACTGAGCGGCAAAGATGACGAGCAAAATAACATCTAATACGAAGGAGATTGGCTTCGCATGATGGCAGATGCTGCTAATCAGACAATACACGCCGAAAAGCACACCGATTGAAAACAAGACAATGGCTCCGATATGTTTTTTCATGATGCTTACTGTTTATTCTTCCGCGTCTTTTTCCATTTGAAATAATAGAGCAATGTCATCCACACGCCGAAGAAAAGTCCTTCGCCGACATAGACATACCAAGGGCCCGTGACATGCCGGACCAAGTCTCCGATAAATATCACCAAGGAGAAGATGAGGCCGTTAAGCAATATCGACAACAAGGCCCATAACCAAGGTTTTTTCATAATCGTACTAACCTATGTTTTCTTACACCACGTGAGGATGAGGACATAATTCAAAATGACACTAGCGACCATCAATAGAAGATTTTTTCGCCCAGGTATTAGCTAACACTACCGCAACGACCGCCAGAATGGCCACGCAGGATAGATGGATTGTGGCTGCTAAATCAGCGTTCTTCATCAAGTAGAGAAAGAACAGAACAGCCAGAGCAAAATGGAAACAGGCCACGATAAGCCGCAGGCGTTTGATATCATACTTATTCTGCTTCTCCGGGGAAGACGTATTGTAACCGGCTATGAACCCATCACATTTGCCACGAAGATAAGCAATCCCAACGAGAACCAGGATTATTGCGAGAAAGATGAACCACCAAATCATATAAATTCCTGTTTTATCGGCCTAAAGATAGCGATTATCTCCCAATAACCGAATACTGCTCAATCACTTTGCCTTCCCGGTAAATAGCAAATCCTCTCTTTCCGGACTTCAAGACTATCCCACCATACCAATATCCAGGCTTCTTCCCGGCGTGTTTGGCTCGTCTCAGGGCTTCTTCAAGGATATGGCAGTAGTAGGTGGTCATATCGGAGGCGAAGATAAGGTGGATAACGATCAGCGTTATTCTCCACTGTAGCGTCCGGCAAACAACACGGCTCCTGTGCTCGACTCCGTAATCAGATACAGAAACGGATGATCAGCATGGAAGACTGCGTGGGGGTTGGGACCGGGGGATGTAACAAACACTCCGGCAGAGGAGACGGCAGCTGCTTCCGAACCATCTTCGTCCACTTTGATGGCGGCATCCTGCCGGACGAAGCTCAGGCACAAGGCATCCGGAGACATTGCGCCGAAATCGGCCCTATTATCATCGAATGCCCTGGGCATTCCCATCGCCATAAGGATGTCGTTCAGTTTGATGCCGAATTTGGTTTCAAATCGAGGGAGCCACAGATCCACCTCGTTGATCCCCATACCCAGGCGGTAATTGTTCCAATCGACCTTTTTCAACTGGTCGATGACATCGGGAATCCCGTAACCCGTCTTGGGCAGGAACACCATCATGGAGAAGGCTCCGTTTCCGTAAGGGAGGTTTACCACCTGGTAAACGTCATTCTCGGCATACTGGTAATTCTCGGCCTGCCTCATCATCTTTACCGTCACCTTATGCCCGGCACCGTTGGTGAAATCCTCGTCTGACGTGGCCGACTTGTCGAACATGAACTTCCATTCGCTCTTGAAATACAAGGCGTTGAACAGGTAGCAGAGCATGTCGACATTGACTCTCTCCAACACTTTCGGCACCATTCCGCCCGTATGATCCGAGCACCATTGGTTGATTTCTCTCACGGCCGCATCGCTGTCGGAGAAGTCCATCTTGGAAACGAAAGCTTCATAGTACTTACCAACCGTTTCCTGATAACTGTCCAGCAGTGAATACTTTTGATTGACCACGATGGCATTGGCAATGCTGAGGGGCGTCTTTTTATCCAACTCCGGGAGTTGCTGCAGCATGGACAGGCAATACTCGTTCACGGCATCGACCTCACCTTTCCCATATCCGAGCACTTTGCATATTTCGTCGGCGGTTTCCCCACGGGTGCCGTCCAGAATCATCCCCAGCAGGAACTGCATGCTCAATGGAGAAATGATATAGTTCTCCTCCGTGCTGCCATTGATCCGGCCGATGTAGTCAAAGGTAAAAGGAAGGCCCTGTCGGACGAAATCGGCCGATTTCGTCGTGATCTCTATTTCCTGATAAGGGTTGTCCGGTTCATCCTCTTTGTCTTCCATCTTCTCGCAGGAGAGAGCAACCATAAGCAGACTGGCCGCTATAGCCAATCCGCTTATCCATTTCATTGGCGTTCTTGTTCTCATATTATCCAAATGCAAATTTATCAAATAGTTACAACATACCAGCAGCTTGTCGAAAACCAGTTCCTCAGATAAGGAATTCTGTCCATACCCAGCCGTAGCCTGACAGGGCGCAGTCCGAACTTGGCTTTGTAGTGAGGGTTGATGAGCCAGAGCGTCCGGTCTAACACCTCACACCCTTTCACCCGACAGAGTTTCTCTAATTGCTCCACGGTCATCCTTGAACGACGAATGTCCATCAGTTCTTCAATATGCCCTTCGGTGTCTTTGAATAGGCGAAGGATTCCCCGGTACAGAGGCTTCGGCAACAGGTGAATCCACGGCAGGACGCGAAGTATCTTCCGGGAACAGGTCTGCTGGTGGCCACCAAAAGGCATCTGCCATGCCGGGAAAGCCAGGAACGCCACCCCATCAGAAGCCAGAAATGCGCGAATCCGATCCAGGAAACGCCCCTTGTCTTCCGCCGCGATATGCTCCATAACGTCGTGGACCAGGACCACGTCAAAGGGTTTGTCCTGTACGGGGAAATCAAAGAAATCAGTACAAAAGAACGCCCCTTCCGCACCATTCACCTGGAAATAGTTCCGGGCATTTTCAATTTTCTTTTGGGAAAAGTCAACACCGGTCACTTCGCAGCCAATCAGTGCAAATGGTAAGAGATTCCCGCCTTCGCCACATCCCACTTCCAGGACACGGGTGCCATCGGCAACAGAGATGAAACGGCGAAGATAATCGACGTAGAAGGCCGTCGATGTCTCCACCAACTCATCAAAGTATTGATGCCTGTCCTGGTACCTGTTTCCCATCCGTTCCGTTTTTCTATATGACTGAACGGAGGGGCAAATACTGCGTGCCTTAGAAAGTCAGCCTTACCCCGAACGGAACGGCAAACTCAACGGGCTGTACCTGTCGGATGGTTTGTATGCCGCCTCCGGTATCGAAATAGTACCGTACCTGCGGCTCCACATACAGGCCCATCCAAGGTGTCAGGTTGTACTGGATGCCGATGCCAGCTCCGGCAGACCACTGAATCGGAGCCTTGAACTTCAGCGTATTCTGATACGTATATGCCACGCCATTTTGATGTTCGCTGTTTAGAATACCTGCGACCGGAATCTCCATCTTGCCGAAGGCCGATGCATTCAGATGCAGATTTCCCTTGGACCATACCGTATAGGACAGTCCAAGCGGAACACCCACGTAATGAACAGTCTGCACATTCTTGAGATAGAGCGTATCGCGGCCGATGGCATGCGAACTGCGCAGCCGTGTGTACTCCAGGCCGGTCAGTACGCTCCAGCGGTCATTCAGGCCGATGCTGGCGCTGAGTCCCAACGTGAACGGTTTTTCATATTCGGCTTTTTCCTCCACCGGCATCGGATTCGGTTCCATTACGTCTGGTACTGCCAGCCTTTCCGCAATATCGAGCAGCGAATTGTAGTACGCCAGCGAATCACCGGTGCTATAGTGGCCCTCCATCGACTGCACGGCAGCAAGGAAGTCATCCCAGGTTGTAACCTTCGTATCCGGAGCCAGCACGAAGGATGATGCCTGTGCCAGGATGCCGGTGCCCATCACAATCGGGCTGCTGCCCACAATCGTACTCGGCAGTGCCGATATGGACGGCAGAAGCCCAACAAGGTTCTTCTTTTTCGTGAGCTTGGCATCGGCCAGCAGCGGCTGGTTGAAGGTGGTCGTCTGCCGCTCAGGTTTCTTGATGGACACTCCCTGTCCGGATGCCTGGAGTGTAACGGACGGGATAGTCATTGGCCTGATATCAATAGGTGTCAATCTCCGCCTCATCGCTGTAGTATCGACCTGTTCCGGGATTGTATCAGGTATGATGGTCTCTGCCATCCGGATACGTTCAATGCGTATCGGAGTTTCAGGAATATCCAACGAATCCTCCGGAATCACCACTTCTACACTGTCTGCACCGTTATTCACCGCCACCGGCCCATCTTGACCCGGTGTCGGCTCCGTTTCCTTATGCAGCAGGAACGGCGTGACAATCAATGCAATCAGGGCCAGAAGCGCCAGCCAATACTGCTTCAGTTCCTTCTGCAGCACCTGGCGAGCCCTGAAAAGATTGGATGATGATGACCGCTCTCCGATATGCAGCAGCGCCCCAATCTCCTTATGAGAAAGACCTTCCAGCACGGACAGGCGGAACACCTTCCCATACTGTTCCGGCAGGCGGTCAATCAGTGCCATCAGATCCTCATACGGAGGCACGGGATACAGCGGCTCATCCGGCACATCCTCCATATCCAAATCCTCCTGCGGATGCGTGAAATGCTGGCTTTCCTTGAGATAGTCGATGGCCATATTCTTCACGATGACCCCCATCCAGGCGTCTAGCTTGTCGGGATTCTTCAACTGGCTGATGGATGACAAAATGACGATAAAGGCATCGTGCAGCAGATCTTCCGCCACATCCTGGGAATCCACATAATGCCGGCATATTCCCATGAGCTTCCCGGAATAGCCCCGATAGAGGGCCTCCACCGATGCGGGGTCCCCTCGTTTGCAGCCATTCACGAGTTGTCTCTTATCCATGTAGCCTGCGACCTATTTTTATTATAGACTACAAATTTACGAAATACTGCGTGAGGGGGCAGAGAAAGTGAACTACTCCTCAATAGTTAGACATATATTTGGCAAATTGGAAGATAATCACTTTATTTAGGTCTGTAAATCAGGATTGATATGAGTAAAACTGATATAACAAACATTGTGATTGCCATAGTTGCAGTTGTCTGCCTTGTTATTTGGCTTGTCACACCAGGCTGGGGGCACTCCAAAGTATTGGGGGTAATTTCCAGTGTCCTGTTGTTTCTGTGTAATTTGCTGCCCTTTCTTGAAAGAAGAAAGAAAAAGGATTAAACTGAACTTGGTATGGATAAGCTGAAAGCACACAAACTACTCCTTGGATGTTCTCTGGTTTTGATGGTGGTGTTTGGCATCATCTTAATCTGTGATTATGTCTCCAAGTCTTCACCTGAACCTTGGGGGTGGGTAGGTATGGCTGCCATGGCACTTGCAGCAGTATCCCAGTTAATGGTAATTAGGGACATAAAAAAGCACGAATAATCTCTCCACAGAATGAAAGCCGTCTATTCCAACACCGCCTGCCCCAAACTCGTCAAGTGGATGGCCATCGTGGCAGCGCTGGTCGGGGTGGCTTGCTTCGGCTTGTATCTTTTGCAAGTTTTCAATGGGGAGGGAGTGCGGTTGTTTCTCTATATATCGGCATTCCTGCTCATCTACGGAGCGATGTTCTATGGGGAGTACCTGTTGTTGACCATCACGGTCGACGAGGAGAAGGACACCATCACAGACAGCCGCCACATGAAGTATCCGCTCAAGGTTTCCCAAATCAAGACTGCGACCTACAAGGTGAACCGGAAGGGCAAGTACCGCTCCCTCTTCCTGCACGACACGGGCGTTGGCTTCATGGACATCCGGACGTCGAAGGAGAATGCCCATCTGATTGTCAACCAGATCCGGAAGGTCAATCCAGCCGTGGAAATCAATACGGCGAACTATTTGTAGAAGGAGCTATTCTAAGACATAACAGCGGTAATTAAAGGAATTTTAATTACCGTAGTCTCACGGGCATAGTTACAAAAATCCCCCAGAGTTATCTCTCATAGGGAACACGCTAATAATGACAATCTAAGAGGAGAGAATTGTTCAACACGTGACAATCTGTTTGAGACTCGCCGTTTAAGATACCACCTATGCGATTTTGGACCAACTCTTCAGGTCGAAGAACATCAATACCGTTTCATCATCATCTTTCGGATCGGAAAGACGGGTAAAACCACATTTTGAATAGAATGGTTCAGCTTCCCGTAAAGCATCCACGGTGATATATCGACAGCCTGATTTCCTTTCCTTGTAATACCAAGTCTGGATAAAGAAGATAAGGTCCTTCCCTATTCCACTACGTTGTCCGCTGCCATCGACAGCAAAGCGGCCAATCTTCAGCGCAGGATATGAAGAACGTCTCTTTGCATTAGGAATCTTCCTGGATAGACGATTCCACACTTTCGGCTCAATGAATTCCCTTTCAATCTTGTCATTCAGAATACTGAAATATGCCAAGATGGCATGGGTGGAATCATCTACGGCCACGTATGTTACCGCGAGGAATTCCTTGTCGTAGAGTGTCGCATTGGGAGTATCCGGATCGGATTCCAACAAAAAACCGTTCAAGTCTGCGACGCCGCAGTCGAACGGTTTTATGACATCAGTTTCCGGCTGGAACTTGCGAATGGTATAGCTCATAACGCGAAGGAGACTTGTTTGCTGAGTCTCTCATAGGCTTCCAGCCGTTCAGCACGTTCCTCTTCAGTGAGAGGGACGACATTCTGAGCCGCCATCTCGAAGCGGTAGGCCTCCTCATCATAGAGGATTGGGGTTTCTTTAATTGGCTTTGCCATGACTCTTTTCTCCTTAATCATTCATATCCTTGCGTAATAGATGCAATGGACAATGCAAATGTAACATTTTTCACCAAGGTTTGCAAAAAATGTGCAGAATGGACGCTCATGTCGCATTGACGCGCTATCGATTCTCTATTCATGATCCGGTGAATTAGGGAAGAAATAAGGGAAAAAGAGGGAAAGGGAAGCTTACTTCCGTTGATGGTCTTGAGGGGCAGATTTTAGGGTCGGTATATATATTATATATACCGCCCTATCTGCCCCGCCATCAAGACCGGGGAAAAATCAATTTCCATCATCCCTTTCCTTTCCATACTCAATTTCAAGATTGGGATTCGCGAGGCTGTATGTTCCGTCCTCGTTACA
>JAEEGK010024820.1_pt1 | contig 12387 bp, 4 predicted proteins | sample 8958771 | NCBI WGS metagenome assembly JAEEGK01 (sample SAMN16246547, study PRJNA631951) | gut metagenome | biome: gut microbiome; feature: rumen; material: SC-attached | host: Bos | place: Iran: Karaj | collected 2018-10 | reverse complement strand
ATCTTTTTAAATTTTTAATGTTTCTGAATCATAACCTTAATATTAGATTATTAAAATATTTTACAAAAATTTCCTCATTTTATTATTAATTATTAATATTTTTCAAATAATTTCAGAATTTAATTATAAATAATAATATAATTAATTTTCTATTAAATAAAAAAATAATTTTAATTTAAATGGATTCCGAACAAACAAACGAATCAAATTATATTCAATCAATAAAAAAAACATATGAAAAACAAAATAAATCTCAACTTCAAAAAATTGCTTCATTAGAAATAGAAATTTCCGATTTAAAAGAACAATTATCAAATTACGATAATTTAATAACAGAAAATGCACATCTTAATCAAGAACTTTCAAAAATGTATGAAACATTACAAACAAAAAACGCAATAATCACAGAATTTCAAAATTTAACAAAATTATCTTCACAAAAATTTGAAAAATACATTTCATCAAACAATCAATATCAAAAAGAATTAGAAAAAAAAAATAAAAAATATTCAGATTTAAAAACAAAATTTGTTCCTTTAAATCAACAATTTAATGAATTAAAAATTGAACATGAGAAATTAATTGAAAATTGTAAAATTCAAAACGAAAATAATTCAAAAAAAATCGAAGAATTAAATGATAATTTAATTGATTTAGAAAATAAATATAAATTTTTACAAGATTCTAATAATAAATTATTAAATGATTATAAATTAAGTCAAAATAAAATTGAAGAACTTCAAAATAAAATTTTAGAATTAAATAAATTTAAAAATAATTTTGAAAATATTAAAAATGATAATAATAATTTAGAAAAAGAATTGATAGAAAAAAATGGAAAAATTGAATTTTTAGAAAATAATAATAATTATTTAAATCAAAAATTAATCGAAAATAATAATAATTTAAACTATTCAAATACTTATCAAAAAGAATTAGAAAATAAAGTTAATAATTTTAATATTTTATTTAATAAAATGGAAAATAATTATAATAATGTTATGAAAGAATTAGATAAAAAAAATTTTGATATTAATTCATATGAAGTTGATATTAAAAATAAACAAAATGAAATTAATCTTTTAAAAAGCGAATCAACAACTCAAATTAATAATTTAAAAAAAGAAATTAATAATTTAAAAAAAAGAGAAAATATTTTTTTAGAAACTTTTAATAAAATCAAAAATTATAATTATAATAATAAAAATAATTTAAGTTATAATAATTATTACAATAATGTTCCAAATAGTTTAAATAATTCTTTTAATAATAATAATAATAATATTCAAAAACAAAATAAAATTATTCAATCTCCAATTTTAAATAATAATATGAGTTATATGTCATATCAACCACAAAAAAATGGTGATTTAAATTTATCTAATTATAATGGAAATTTTATTAATAACAATAATAATAATAATGATTTAGAAGAAAGTTTTAAATATAGTTATCAATTATTAGATAATTTAAAAAATTCAATAAGCAAAGTCGATTTTAATAAAGATTATTTAAATTTAATTTAAATTTTTTATTTAATTTATTATATATTTTATTTATTTAATTATATTATAATTATTAATGTTTAAATTATGAGTAAAATTAATTTAAATAAATAAATAAATAAATAAAAATTAAATAAATTAAATTAAATAAAATTTATCATTTTTTAAATAATAAAAAATAATAATAATTATTATTATTATTTTTTAATTAATTTTAAATAACATACTCCAAATAATAAATAAATTATTTAAATTAAAGATCTAACAATTGTTCACCTTTTTTATAATCTTTAGATGAAGTTGTTTGGCAGCAGCATCTTAACCAGCATCCTAAAATGATACAAATAAAAACGCTGAAAATAGCAAAATATAAAAGCAACATTAATTTAACTTTAGTTATGTCATGAGCAAAAGCAGAATACAATTTAACATAACCTTCTTCATAATTAAAATCAGCTCTATCAACAAAAATTAAATCTAATCCCACATACCAATTATGCATTAAATTTTTAGGTTGATCTCCATATTTAATAGTCGATTTTAATTTATCTTGATTTTTTCTAGTATAGTCATATTTATATGCAATATTATCAAATAACAATTCAGTAGTTAAGTCTTTAGAAGTTTTTTTAGATATAAACACATCACTGAAGAATTTATTTTTGTCACTATTTTCATTCACAGAACTTGAGGGGTCTATAATATGAGGTAGGTAATTTTTATTCAAGAAATCAACTCGATCAGCAGGTGCAATAATAACAGGAATTAAACCGAACATAGCATGATCTCCTATTTCAATATAGCTTGTGTTTTTATTTTTTTTTTCGTCCGCGAAGGTGAGACCTATTCTGCTTAAATTAACAAGGCTACCATATGTGCTTCCTACATCATATTCCAATTTGAATTTGTGGGGGTTAGTAAATTGAGGTCCGGGGAACTCTCCGATAGTAAGTATCTTATTTTTTTTGTCATATGACATCACTGCGCGGGTACCATAAATGATATGTTTCATTTTTTTTAAAACGTTGTATATGTTACTTTCTTCATACATATCCGAATAACCTAAACCTAAGACACCATCTGCTTTTATGACTGAATTGGTTTCGTATATGTTTAGATATCGAAGTTTTAGATTGAATGATTTATCTTCTGTTAAATAAAAATAATCTGTTTCCCATGTTCCTTTAAATTCTCCAAAAACGTTGTTTAATTTTGTGTTTCCGTATTTTACTTTTGAAAGAGAATTTTTCGTGTCTTTTAATAGATATGAATAAGGTGCCATTGGATCTATTAAAAATTTTCTTTCTTCGGGTGGATTTCCTACATAAATTTTAACGTAATCTTCTTCGATTATTTGAAGTTTTAATGAGGTTATTGAAAGGATTAATGATATGAAGATGAATGAAATGAATTTCATTTTTTTTTTATTAAATTTAATATTTTTTATGATATTATAATAATAAATTAATAATAATTTTTAATAATTAATTTTAACTTAATTATTATACTTATTTTTATCTTTATTTTATTTAAATATTTATTTTATATTTAAAATCAAATTGATAATAGTCATTATATAAAAAATACCTTTACTATAAAATATAGTTATGTTATTATAAATATAAAATAAATAAAATTAAAAAAGTGTTTTATTTATATTTTTACAACACTTTTATTTTATATTTTATTTAATTATTATTTAAATTTCCTTCTCCAATTGTTTCATAATTATTTTTACTATTATTAACATTTTCATTATTATTATTATTATTGAAATTTTGATTAACAAAATTTTCATTATTTATATTATTATTATTATTATTATTTATAAAATTATTATTATTATTTATATCATTATTAATAACATTATTATTATTAATAACATTATTATTATTATTATTATTTTTAATATCTTTCACAGAAAATCCCATTTTATCAATGAAATTAATGACATGTTTAGAAAAACCATCTTTTTTTTTAAATTGTTGCGAATTAACAATTCGATCAATAATTTCTTTTTTCTTTTTTTGATCAGAAAATTCAATAACTTTTTGAATAACATAATTACCAAATTTATCTTTAACTAACAACAACAAAGAATCATTATTATTATTATTAGCATCATTATTCAAAATTTCATTAATAATATTTTCTCTTTGTTTTTCATTTCCATATGTTAAAGCTTTTTCAACAACATTCGAAGCGAATTTATGTGTGCTCATATTAATAATTTTTCCTTTTAAATCATCATAAATTTTCTGCACATTTTTTCCTTTTTGTTTTTCTAATATAAACTGAATGACATAATTTCCATATTGATCATGACATAAGCTAAAAATGTTTTTATATATTTCATTTAACATAAGATTTTTTTGTTCTTCATTACATTGAACAAACAACTTTTGAATTATTCTACATCCATATTGATGAAGACATAAATTATAAATATCATTTAGAACTTCATTAAAAATTCCGTTATTTTCTCCGTAATTTAATCTCTCTATTAATTTTTGAATAACATGATTGCCATTTTGATCTTGAAAACATTTTGCGAAAAAAGGTTTTAATTCTTCGGTTATTAAAGGAATTTTTTTTTCATCTATTACTGAAATTAATTGTTGAATTACTCTGCAGCCGTACATATGTGTACTTAAATCATATATTTTTCCTTGTAAAATTTCTAAAATTATATTATTTTTTTCTTGATCTTTGTCTTCGAGAATTTTTTGAATGAAATAATTTCCAAAAACATCTTTTGATAAATTTAATATTTCTGGTTTTATTTTATTAAATATTTTATTTTTTTCGTCTTGAGAACTTTCTTCGTATTTTTTTTGAATTAAACGAGAACCTGCGTGATCTTTAGATAAGTCTATTGCTTTTGATATTATTTCTTCGATGTTTGCGATGTCGAAATCTTTTTTTGAATTGTTTATTGAATATTCGTTTTGTTTTTTTTTTAATTTTATGTTGTTGTTGTTATTGAAATTTAATTCATTTTGAATGTTATTATTATTATTGTTGTTGTTGAAATTTATTTGATTCATGTTCATCATAAAAGGCAAATTTTCAGGGAAAAAATTGTTGTTGTTGTTCATTCGGAAAATGTTATTGTAAAAATTTGGGTTGTTGTTGAACATGTTTAAATTATTGAAATTCATTGGATTGAAATTATTATTTAATGAATTATTATTATTATTATTATTATTTAATGAATTATTTAATGAATTATTATTATTATTATTATTATTTGTTTTATTTTTGTTGTTATTTTTCTTTTTTTTTGGTTTTTTATTTTGATTGTTATTATTATTATTTTGATTTAATATGAAATTATTCATATCGAAATTTAAATTGTTATTATTCATATTTAAATTTGGGAAATTGTTAAAATTATTATTATTATTTCCGAAATTATTCATAAAATTTTGTTGATTAATATTATTATTATTATTATTATTATTAAAATCAAAATTATTATTATTCATTTCATTCATGAAATTAAAATTATTATTATTATTATTATTATTATTATTATCATCTAAATTAGGAAAATAATTCAATCCAAAAGGATTATAATTATTAGATTCATTATTATTATTATAAAAATTTTGATTAAATTGATTAAAATTTTGTTGATTATTTAAAGATAAATTATTCATCATTTGATTTATTGTATTCATTTTTTTTATATAATAAAAATTAATAATATTTATTAAAATATTTTTTAGATATTATTAACTAAATTAAAATTAAATTATATTAATTTTGTTTTCAATAAAAAACAAAATTTTTTAAAATTTATTTAATATTAATAATTATTATTATTATTATTATTATTGAATTATAATATTAATTTATAAAAAAATAAAATTATAATTAAAATTTCGATGTCCATTTTCTATTATGTGTAAAAATATAATTTTTATTATTAATATTTGTATTAATAATATTATTTTTAATATTTGTATTTATAATATTATTATTAATATTATTAATATTATTAATATTATTATTTCTTGAAAATAATAATCTATTTATTTTTTTATTTTTTTCCTGTTTGAAATTAAAAAATTGACTTTTATACATATTAACTTCAAAATCAATGTCTTTTTTATTATGTTGAATGTTTTTTACGCTTCGATAAGTGTTTAAACTTAAAATATGATTATTATTATTATTATTATTAAAATGATTATTAAATAAATTAGAACTATTATTAAAAATTAAAGTTTTTTTATCATTAAAATTATTTAATAATTTATTTATTTCATTTAATTTATTTAAACTTTTTAATTTTTTGTATAATTCGTTTTTTTTATTTATTAAAGGTGAATAATAACGATTTTTATTATTATTATTATTATTATTATTATTATTAATATTATTATTATTATTAATAATGTTTTTATAATTAATGTTTCTTTTTTCTAATTTGTTTATAAATTTATTATTATTATTATTATTTGTGTATGATTTTTGAATGAAAAATTCGTTATTATCTTCATTAAAAATGTTTTTTATTTTATTTTTTATGTTTGAGCTTATTAAACGTTTGTTATTTAATATTAAATCTAATTCATTTTGAGCTTTGATTTTATTGTTGTTTTTATTTAAATTTGAGTTTTTGTTTGAAAGTAAATTTAAATATGAATTTATTGTTTTTGAATCATCGTCTAAATTTTCATTAAGATTTTTTAATTCTAAAATTGAAAAATTATTTAATGTTGAAATTTGAGTATTTTCTTTATTATTATTGTTATTATTATTGTTTATTAATAATTCGTTTAAAAAATTATTATCAAAATCTAATTCATTCTCTAAATTATTATTTTCATTTTTATTCATATTTTTATTAATTATTATAATTTTAATTAATATATAAAAAATAATTTATTTTAAATAATTTGAATTTAAAAAAAATTATAATTTTCAAAAATTTTATTAATTTCAAAAAATTTTATTTATAAAAAAAAATTCATATTTTAAAAAATTCATATTTTAAACAAATAAAATTTAAAAAATAAAATAGCAAATTATAATTCATACATATAAATTAAATATTTATATATAAATAATATACATCAAGCTTCTTTTACAATATATTTATTAATATTCTCATCAGCCACACTAAAACTATCTTCATTATCTTCTTTTTTACTTTCATCATGACTCGAAGAGTCTTTATACGTAGGCAACCAACTAATATCTTTATTATCTAATTTATTTCTCGCATACGAATTAATCGCATTTAAATCATGAATATCCCCGAATTTAAGAAAAATCATATAATCAACATAATTCCACAAATTATGTCTCTTTTCTCTATGTTCATTAAAATTCTGCCTATTTTTTTCCACAGTCGCCTTATTAATATGACATATAAAACAATGATTAGTAACATCATTTTTCTGCTTCTGTTCCTTCACACCCAAAACATTAAATGCTTCAATAACAATTCCAAACACTAAATCTATCATAATAATAATAATTATAAAAAAAAATAAGTCATCTGTTATTATTCTTCCCGCATAGTGTCCGGGATACCTCGCAAATGATATCCTCTCTCCGGAGTCACCTAAACCTCCTCTCGCTCTCAAGCCACTATCTAATGCGGTTAAAAAACAAAATAATAAACTCGAACATACATTATCGTCGTAATAGTCAAGTTCTGCGGCATAGTCAGCGTCAAAGAAAAAAAAAGCGATGTTTGAAAAAACGTACATTATTAATACCATCAAAACGAATGTTAATAATAATTCTTTGTATTTTTCTTGAACGCTTATTATTATGTTCTTTAATCCTAAGTTTAAATCTAATATTGCTAGGAGTAAAAAAGGATATATAATTTCTCCTCTTGTTAATATTGCACCAATTAGAGATATGATAAATTCGAATATTAATGTGCTTATATAATCTCTGTGCCAAATTGTATTTATTAGTAATATTTTAAATTTATCCATGAATTTTAGTTTGCTTTTATCGGATATGTTATTTTGCTCCATGTAAATTATTTTATCTAATCGATAATAAAGTGGCATGCGAAAATAAATCCAAGAAATAATAAAAATTAAGTTCAGGCATACAAAAATATAAACGAATACATTGTAATAATGTCCCCATTCATCTATAGATTTATTTATTAAATTTTTTATTCCTGTTGTGTCTTTTCTCCGCTCTTCTAATGTATCAACATGTGTTGTTCTTGTATCGCCTTTCAATGTGAAAATCATAAATAAATTAATCCACAAAGCATAACAATAGCTGAACCATTGAATAAACGTATAATCTAAAGAATCAAACAAATTTTTATCAGTTTTTCTATTTTTTTTATTATATCTTATAACCTTCATAAATAATTGAATATGTTCAACCAACCCATTTTTTTTACTAGTTTCGCTAGTTCTACTAACAGTTCGTTCGAATTCAAATTTGGTTTCTTTAGACAAATATTGAATATCAGGCAATTTAGTAAAAATAACAGTTTGATTTCGATTATTAACATCTTCAGTTCTCACTTCAACAGTTTCTGTAATATTTTCAAAGAATTTTACAATATAAAACTTTTCCACAAAATTTTCATCATATTTTTGAATATTTTCATTAATCAAATTTCCAATTTCAACTGGACTATGATTATTTTTTTCCGAAATTCTCATTAATTTTGAGAATTTTTGATGTGCGGAACTTTCATCCATTTTATTAACTTTTTTTATTAATTCAAGAGCTTCTTCATTTTTTCCTTGAACTGAAATTAATTTAATGTATTTATAAAAAATATTTGCTAATTCAAATTCATTTGATTTGCTAAATTCTTCTGAATTATAATATTCTTTTTTTAAGAAATTGAAAATATTTTGATTGAATTTGACTTTTTTTATTTGTTCGATATTATTTAAATTTAATTTATTATTATCATTTAAAAATTTCGTATCTGCTGTGTTTTCATTTCGTGTTGAAAAATTAATTGTTGTGTCTTCATCTCTAAAAGAAAAACTTTCTTCTTTTAAATATTTCGAAACGCTTCCTAAATATTTATTTTCAATATAGTAAGTTTTTAATATCGTCGCGATTGAATTTAAAATTTTATGTAAATTAAAATTTTTAATAATGAATTTTTGCACTTCTTCATTGCAATTTTTTTCTTCTAAAATCGCAGTAAAAAATTGCATTAATTGATTACGAATTTCGAAAATTAATTCTAATTGTGTTTGATTATCGAAAATTAAATCTAAAATATTATTAACAAAAATTTGAAAAGGATCATTAAATTCTTCATCATTAATTTTAATTTCAGTTTCTTTTGAATCGCTTGAATTTTTTGAAATATCATCTAAATTAAATTTTTCTAATCCAATTTGAGGATTTCCAATTCGACTTAAATATTCAGGTTTGTTTCCTTGAATGATTTCGATTTCTAATTCCAAAATCGCAGCGAATAAATCATATAAAAATTCATTTTGATGTTGAAAATCTTCATTTCGTAAATTTCCCCATTTTGAAATTAATATTATTTTACTCAAAACATACAATAAAAAATCAAATAATTTTATATTTTCTTTATCAAATTCTTCAAAATCTTGTTTGTTATTTTCCAACGTCGATGATTTAAAATAATAAGGAACGTAATTAAAATATTCAAATGAAACACTTTTTATTAAATGACCTTGAAAAAAATTATTGTGTTCTTCACATAAAAATTTGAATATTTTGATTAAATTAAATGAATTTATATAATTTAAACTTATTAATTTATCCTGCGGATTTAAATATTCTAAAAACAATAAAATTATTGAATTTAATAATTTTTCTTTGAACGGAATTAAAAATCCCAAATCTTCACTATCAGTTCCGCCTAATAAATCAATAATGTCCATTTGAGTTTCTGTTGTTTGTAAAGACAAAAGTTTGAATAATAAAAAATTTGACATTTTTGAAAATTGTACGAAAATGTTTGTTTGTTTTCCATTATGAATTAAAATTGCTACTAATAATTTATGAAAATTCGATTCAAATTCTAAACAAATTTCATCTAAACATGAAAATAACGATGAATTATTTTCATCTATTATTGATTCTTTTCCGTATTTGTATAAAATATAAGCTCGAATCATTCTTCGTTCTAAGTCGTTTTTTTCGTATAAATTATCGAAATTTTCGTTTTCGATGTTGTTTATTATTTTTAAGTTTAATTTTTCAGAACCATCTGAAAAATTTTCGCTTATTTTCATTATCGGAAAATCTTTTAATAAACAAAATAAATGTTTTTCAGCCATGTAAAAAAGCATCGTATAATCAAAACTATTAAATTTAAAACTTTCCATATTTTTACAATCTTTTTTTCCATCGTCGATGATGTTTTTCATTACACAAAATGATCCATCTAATTTAATGAAATTTTTTAAATATTCTTTTGCATATTCGAATTTTTTTTCGTTTTTTTCGCTTTCGTATAAATTAAATTTTTCTTCTTTTTCTTTCCAAAAATCAATATTAAATTCCGCAATGAAATTCTTTAAATTTATTGTTAAAAAAATCAAATTGTATAAATTTAAAACTTCTTCGCCTGAAAAATTATGCGCAACGTAGAAACATTTTTTAATGAAATAAATCGCAGGAATTAAAACACCATTTTCTAAATAATTTGTAAGTTCTTCATGTGTGAAAATGTTATTAATAATTTTCGGAAGATTTTTAATTTCATTTTTAATAATTTCATAACATCGAAAATCAAAAGAAGAAGTTTCAAAAATTGGATCTAAATTATCTTTCATTTCGCAATTGTACAAATCAACTAAAAAACTTAAAAATTTCGTTGGATAATCAAAATTTGTTAGAAATTCATTTGTTTTTATGAAATTTAATTTATTTTCATTTGAAACTATTGCGCTAATGTACAATTCTTTGTGTTTTTCAATGTATTTTAAATCGATGAAAACTTTTCTAATAAAACGTAAAATTTCGGTTCGAATGTTAATTTCTATTGTTTCTTTTAATGATTCTATTGCGCGTTTTGGATCAATCAAAGAAACAGCGAAATTTTTTTCTTTTTCTGTTACGAAATCAAAAACGAAATTGACTAATTTAATGAAAATTAAGAAAATTTTTTCATTTATTTTATTATCAAAAAAATTATTACTAATTTGAAATTTATTATTACATTCTTTTAAAATATTTTGTATTTTAAATAGCGAAATTTCTATTAATAAACTTTTCGTTTTCAAAACTAATGATTCAATGCACTGAAAAAATAATAATAAACATTCATCGAAATTTTGAATATTATTTTCATACAATTTTATTAAATATTCAAATAAATTTTTTATAATATGTTTATTAAAGCAAATTATTTTATCATTTTCAATTAATTTACAACATTTCAAAAACAAATTAAAATTTTCTTTTCCATAAAAAATCGGCGCGTTCGTTAATGATTTAAAAATGTATTGACTAAGAATTAATAATGAATTATCAGCGGAAAATTCCGCGTAATTATTATAAAAAAGAAAAACTTTATTAAAAACTTCATTAAATTCGTTTTTTATTCCATTTTCATCGAATAAATCTTCATTTTTAAAATTAATCACATCGAAAATTTTTCTTAAACTATAAAAATAATTTGATTTATAAATTGCGATTATTTTATTTTCATTAAATTTCTTTTCTTTTCCCAAAATTTTTATTAATGATTCATTCACTGATTTAATCACTTCTTCAAAATTGTTTTCAAAACAAAAATATTTACAATAGCTCAATTCAATTTTGTCTCTTTCTTTACATAACAAATCATATAAAATAGAATTTTCTCTTGTTGTATTAAAAACATTGAAATAAAATTTATTTTGCGTTAATAATTTTTCCAATTGCAATAAATACGAATCTTTATTCGAAAGCATAAAATCCAAAATTTTCATACAATTTTTCATAATTTTTAAATAAATTTCATTAATTAATTTATCTGAATAAAACGAAATTAAAATATTCATTATTCGTATTGCGATTTTACTAATTAATCTTCCAATTTCTGTTTTATTAAAAATAAACAAAGCAGAATCTTGATGAATATTAATTAAAAAAGGGAATTTTTCAATGTCAAATAAAATTTTATAAACCATTCGATCATTGTAAGTATAAATAAAATAATTCAACATTTTACTTATAATATAAAAATATTTTAGTTCTTTTTCCCATAATAAATTCATAAAATTAATGTTCGTATTTGTTGTTGAATAAGTTGGTGATTTTTTTATTTCATTTATTGTTTTTAAATGGTTGTTTCTAATGATGGAAAAAATCGTAAATAATTTATCAATTGATAAACAAATTCTCATCATGTTTCCATTTGAAATTAAGTTAAAAACACTCAATTTTTTAAACACGGAAAAAATTTCCGAAATGAAATCATACGATTCTATTGAATTAAACCCATTCGAAGTGAGTTCATCTAATTTCGATAGAAAATATGTGCTAATTTCTTTCGCTAAACTAAAATCCTCGAAATTCGTTTGTTCAGAAACGATTCTAATAAAACACGTGAAATTTTCTAAATCATATAATTTATATTTATCCATTGATTGCGTTTTATTTCCGATAAAAACTTTTTTAAATATGTGAATTACTTTTTGCGCTAAACAAAAATACGAAATTGAATAATGATTTAATCTATCAGTTTTTAAGTAATTTTTTATCATATCGAAATTAAAAATTTCTTCGATTTCTTTACAATAATAACGAAGACCTGAATGTTGATTTTTATTGAGTAAATTTTCGAAAATCGTGCATGATAAATATGAATTTGTTTCAATGAAATTTTCAAAATTAAAAGGCATAATAATATAAAAAAAATTTTTTTTCATAAAATATTTGTAAGTTTCTAAAAAAT
>JAEEGK010024818.1_pt1 | contig 12388 bp, 6 predicted proteins | sample 8958771 | NCBI WGS metagenome assembly JAEEGK01 (sample SAMN16246547, study PRJNA631951) | gut metagenome | biome: gut microbiome; feature: rumen; material: SC-attached | host: Bos | place: Iran: Karaj | collected 2018-10 | reverse complement strand
ATATATATTAATTTCTTTATATTATATTTAATGAAAATATAATAATTATCTTATATCTTCATTTTCATTTGGAATTTCTTTATTTATAGTTCCAAAATTTTTAATAAAATTTATCCAGTTAATTGAATTTAAATGTTCTTTTTTAATTGTTAAATTGTTTACACAAAAAATAGATTCTTTTTCTTCATTTATTTTATCTTCTTTCCAATAACTTTTTAATATAGTTTTATTTTTAAAATATATTGTTCCAAATCCTTCTTTTTTATCATTTTTAAAATTTCCTTCATAAATTATATTATTTCCAAATTCATTATTTTTTTTAATATATAATATTCCTTCTCCTTCTTTTTTATCATTCTTATAATTTCCTTTATAAAATAAATCTTTTAAATTATTTAATTTAAATATTTCATTTAAATTAAATATATTTATCTCTTTAATTATTTCATAATCATCTTTATTTAAACAAAATAATCCTTCTCCTTCTTTTAAATCATTTTTCCAATATCCATTATAAATATTTCCATTATTATATTTCATTATTCCTTCTCCTTCTTTTAAATCATTTTTAAAATATCCATTATAAATATTTCCATTATTATATTTCATTATTCCTTCTCCATATCTTTTATTATCACATAAATATCCAATATATTCATCTCCATTTTCATACGTTTTTGTTTCTTCTTTAATAATTTGTTTTTTTTCTAAATATTTTTTAGATAATGTGAAAAAAATATTTTCAATACTACTATAATCTTTAGCAGAAATTTCAAAAAATAAAGAATTATTATCTTCAGCTAATTTTCTTCCTTCTTCGAATTTAACTTTTCTTTCTTCATATAAATCATTTTTATTCCCAACAATTCCTAATATAATATCTTCTTTATTTTTAACTTCATGAATGGTACTTATATCTTCTATTATATATTCAAAAGAAAATCTATTTGTTATATCATAAATTAATATAAAAAAATCTTGGTTTTTCATAAATTTTTTGGAAAAAGTGTCAAGACTAAAAAATCTTCTTTGACCTAGATGGTCCCAAATTTTTAAATGTATTTTTTTTTCATTTATTTCTATTGTTGTTTTTTCATAATCTAAACCAAAGGGACCAGTATAAGTAATCTTAATATATTCCTTTTTAATATAATGGTTTAAAATTTGGGTTTTTCCAACACATGAATCTCCTAATAATAGTAAATTCAAAGAAATTTCCATGATTGAATTTTTAAAATATTTTTTTAATTGAAAAATTAAAATTTTTTGAATTGTTTTTTGATTAAATATTATTGAAAAAATTTTGTATCCTTGAATTTATTATTAAAAAATATATTATCATAATTCCCAAACTTTTAAGGTATTTTATTATAATGAATATTTTCCCAATATTAAATTAAAAAATAACTAAAATTCAAACTCATAGATTAATTTTCAAAAATTATTTTATTTATTTTACATTAATGATTAAATAATTTATTCATTTAATAAATTCATAGATATGGTATTGGGGATTATTTATATATTTAATTTAAAGTAGAACAATTGATTTTGAAAAAATTAAAATTTTCATTAAAAATTAAAATAAAACAAAACAAACATATAACAATTATTAGAACTTAATTAATAATTGCTCAAATCATGTTGAAAAAAATTATAAAAAATCCAAAAAAATAAAAAATATAAATGGAATTATTTGAATTAAATCATAAAAATAAAAGATATTCAATCCCAAGAACAAATAATTTTGAAGAGTTAGTAAAAGTCATTAGAACAAAATTTAATTTTCAGGAAGATCTTCCTTTAAAATTTGAATTTTGTTTTGAAATAACAAAAAATGAAGAACCATTTACAACTGAAATAAATGATAGTGATGAGTTTTTTGAAAAATATTTGAATTCAGATTTAAATCAATGTCAATCAATTAAAATAAATATTACATCAGGACAAATTATTCATATAATTAATCATCCCAATGAGGAAGTAAATAATAATAAAGATTTAATTGATGAAATAAATGAACAAAAAGAAAAAAATAAAAGATTAGAATTAATGTATATTGAAATGAATAAGAAAATTTCAAAAATATTAAATTCTGTGGATGGTTTATCTAAATTTAATTATGGAATTGAACAAAAAATTAAAGATATGGAACAAAAATATGAAGAACTGTTTATTAAATGTAATGAAATAGAAAAATATATAAATAAAAATGCAAAAATAAATACATTAATTAATGAAGTAAATGAATTAAATAATAAGATGATTTTTTTAAATAATGAAAATGAACAAAAGAAACAAAAAATTTTTGAATTAAAAAATCAAATTGATAAGTTAAAACAATTAATTAATAACAATAATAATATAAATAATAATTATAATAATAATAAAATCGATAAAAATTTGGAAACAAATAATAGAATAAAAAAAATAAGTTTAATTAATTCAATACAATTAGAAAATAACAAAAATGATAAATTATCATGTAAATTTATAAATAATGAGAAAAACTTAAAAAGAATAAAAAAAGGAGAAATTAAAAAAAATTCAACTATTCCATTTAATATAGAAGTAATTAATAATGGAGGAGAAAATATAACATGGCCAAATGATACTTTTATAAAATGTATAAATGATGATTCTGATATATATTTTAATTCTTCTAATATTAAAGAAGAAAAAATTGTTAATAACCAAATCGTTCATAATTATTTTAAAGTAAATGTTAAATTTAAAAATTATAATAATATTAAAAGGGGAAAACATTTAATAAGATTTAAATTAGTGAGTGATTGTCAAGGAGATATTGGTAATGATATTGGTTTTTTAACTCTTATAATTGAATAAAATAAATCAAAATAAAATTAAAAGTAAAATTTTATATTTTTTTCCAAAATAATATTATATTTTAAAACTAAAAAAACAAAAATTACAAAATATTAACTTGATAAACTTCAATTTCCTTAGCTTTAAAATTATAATACCCTCCAGTTAAAACTCTAGCCTTAACACCATCAAATCCATGAGGAAAATTACAATAACTAGAATTATTCTGAGAACAATTATTGGAAATATATAAATCATGTCCACTTCCGAAAGTAGGACCATAACTAGAATTATCATAAATAGCATTATTACCTTCAACAGTAAAATAACATTCCTTATAATCTAAACTAAATAAGAAAGTATTATTATCATTTTTATATCCTCCACTACTACTCCAATTTTGAGTTGTAAATCCTCCACTTCTATATCCTCTTGTTGTTTTTAATAATGTTAATGTATTACCTTTGTTATTACATTTATTGTGAAATGATGATGAGGAATCTCCATCTCTTGTTAATTTATATAATAAATTTAATTCTATTTTTGAATTCTCTTTATTTAACTTTTTTAATATCCAGTTCTTTATCATTTTCTCCTCTTCTTCGTTTAATATTATTTCTTTTGATATTAAACTTTCTTTTAATTTTTCTTCAGAAATTTTTGAAATCATTTGATTTTCTAAATATTTCACTTTTTTTCTTAAATCATTTAATGAAGAACATAATTCTGATATAATATCTTTGGAATTTAAATTTTTTTGTGGAATTGATAATTTTACTTCTTCTATTACTTTTAATGGTAAATGTAATATTAAGAGAAATACAGATGTTTCTACTGAAAATTCTACTTTATTATCTTCAATTAAATTTTGAAATTCAATTATTATTTCATCTATTGTTTCAAAAAATTTAAAATATCTATTTTCTTTAGTTAAGTCATTTAAACTAAAAGTTTCTGAAAATGTTCTTAAAGGAATTGAATCATCTTCTGTTATTTTTATTACTAAAGAATTACTTTCATTTGCTAAATATAATGTATAAGAAGAATCTTTATTTTTTAATTTAAATTTATTTTCACTTGCAACTGTTGGCGCATCCATTTTTTATTTAATATATTTAACTATTTTATAAAATTTTATATCATTCAAAAATAAAATATTTTTTATTTTGTTTTTTCATTCATTGCAAGAAAAGTAATAATTGCTCTTGAAAAAATCGTTTTATTTTCGTTTATTTTTTAAATTCAATAATTCATTATCAAATACCTTAAAAATTGAAATTAAAAATAAAAAATAGTACAATTATAGTAAAAAATAAATATTTTAAAATTAAATAAATAAAAAATTGAATGAATTCAAAAATAAAAAAATTTTATTATACAACTCATAAATCAAATGAAAGCAAATATATTCATTTTTTATTTAGAAATATGGTACTTTTAATAGAAGCTTGTAAAATAAATGATATTATTTATATATTTGTAATATTCTTAAATTTAATTCAATCAATTTCAATTTCATTAGAATTATCAAATGAATTAAAAACACATTCAAAAATAAAAAAATATTCTCGTTTTTTTCACTTTTGTAATTTTTTAACAAAAGAATATTTTTCAGAAGAATCATTTAAAGCATTTAATATATTAAATTTAATAATAATAATTTTACCAATTTTTTTATTTTATTTCATTTCATATAAAAAGCCAAAAAAATTAATAAATATTACAATATATATTTTATCATATTTATTTTTTATTGACAAATATATTTTATTAACATATAATTTTTGTATAATTTTCAGTCCATATATTATTAAAAATAATAATTTTGAAGAAAATGAATATGATTCAGATAGTTTTATATTAGCTTTTAAAGTAATAAATATATTTTTACTAATAATAAAAATTCCAATAATTTATATTATATTATTCTTATTTAATAATTATTCTATTTTTCAAACTAATTTACCTTGGTCAGGACCTTATAATTATATTTCTCCTGCTTTAATAATCATGAAATTTTATATTCTTTTATCAGGATATTTTTTCCATAAAATTACTTTTTTAAATTTATTTATTATATTATCTATTTCTATTTTTGTTTTTATTTCTAGAATGAAATGTCCTTATTTTTACAGAAGAAAATTAAATAATTTTACAATTTTTTGTGAAGGAGTAAATATTTCTTTTTCTACTTTATATACAATAATAACATATTTTAATAAAAATTGGTTAGAATATGATTTAATTTATATGCTTTTATTTTGTATTTTTTTAGGAATTTTATATTTGGTAATAATTTCTATTTTTGATTATAATGTAATAAAAAATTTCAATAATAAAATGACAGAATATATTTATTTAAATGAAGTAAATCAATATGAAATATATATATTTTTATGTAGAATAATATCAGTAATAAAAGAAAGTAAACATGATAAAAAATCATCTAATTTAATATTTATGTTTTATTCTCAGCATAAAATAGAATGTTCAGATTTAAATTGTTATTGTAATAAAATAGAAGAATTAATATTAAATAAAAAATTAGATTTAAGAGACACTTCTCAAATTGATTTAGATAATAATAATGAAAATCAAGTAGATTTAGAATTAGAATCTTTAATAATAAATGATAAAGATATAATAGATGATTCATATTCAAATTCCAAAATAGGAAAAAGAGAAAAACATATTAAACTTTGGGGTTATTTAATTGAAAATATTATTGAAAAAGCAATAAATATAAGTATAAGTAATAAAAGTCAAGATTATATTAGAATTGATTTTGCTAATTTTCTTTCTTATTATTTAGATAAATATGTTAGGTCTTTAATTGAAATATCTTATGTTAATAAAAATACTCTTCCTTTTCATTTTCAATTTTATATGTTTGATTGTAAAAATAAATTATTAGAAGTTAATCAAACTAAAGAATTAATTGAAAAAGAAAGTGATAAAAATTTTTTCAAAATTTTAGAATATAATAGAAATTATGAAAAATTTTTAAAAATAATAAAAGACACATCTGAATTATCAGTCAATTTTTGGAGTGAAATGGAGAAAAATGTATTTCAGCCAAAAATATTTGAAAAAAGAGGTTTTGAAATATGTAAGAGTACTACTAAATTAGAAAAATATTCAAAATTAATATTAACAAACAATCCATATGACATAAGAACATTAAAAATATATGGAACATTTTTAAATCATGTATTAAAATTATCAGATGAGAGTAAAATATATTTAGATAAAGCATTTTTACAATTAATAATGAGTGTAGATGAAATAGAGAAAAATAATAATAATTTAAATAATGATTCAATGAAAAATTTTTTTCAAAATCAAATAGATTCATCAATAATAGTAGTAAATGGAAATAAGGAAAATATAGGAAGAGTAGAATATGTAAATTATGCTTTTACAAATATATTTGGTTTTTCTAAAGATGAAATAGTAGGAAAAAATGTTTCAACAATAATGCCAAGTAACATAGGAAAATATCATAATCAATTTATGTTAAATTTTTATACAACAACAAAAGCAAAATTTATTAATGAAACAAGAAGAGAAATAGGTTTAAATAAAGAAAGATTAATATATCCAATAATGATTTATGTAAAAATATTTCCTTGTATTGAAGAAGGAATATCATATATAGGATTAATTCAAAAAACTACTTTTAATGGATTAACTAAAGGACCAAGACATACTGAAAGAAGTAATAATATTGGTTATATTATGACTACTTTAGATGATAAATTAATTCATTATAATAATGTTATTGAACAAAAATTTGGTTTAGTTCCAAATTTAATGTATGATGATACAAAAGATAAAACTGAAGAATTTAAAATTGAAATGATTTTTCCTGAATTATTAGTTATTGAAGATAATTCTGATAGTGATGAAGAAAATAATATTAATGAAGAAATTAAAATGGAAGAAAAAAGATTATTTTTTACTACTAAAGTCATTGAAGCAAGTAAAAGATCTCAATTTTCAAAATTGTATTCTATTGTTAAAAGTGAGTTGGAAAAATTTAAGAAAACAGTTGAAAAAATTAATAAAGATAATTTAAAAAATAAAGGAATAAATGAAACTAAATTTTTATTTTCTAGTGAAAGAAATCTTACAAATAAAAAACCACATAAAAAAAAAAATGTAGTAAGTTTAAGTAATAAATTAGAAAATAATGAATATATAAGAAAAAATACTGCAATTGTTTCAGTGACTGAATTTTCTTATATTTTAAATGCTCAATTTTTAATTTATCAAATAATATTTGAAAAAAATTTAGAACAAAATATTACAAATGTAATAAAACAATATCAACAAAAATTTTTAATGATGGCAGATAAGAATAAATTATCAAAAGAAAATACAAAAACTAAAAATCAAACAAAAACAATAAATAATAATTATTTTAGTGGAATGTTATCAATTGGAAGTACAATGACAACTGGAGGTGAATTTACTACAACTAATAAAAAAGGAGTTTTATTTAGTGTTATTGCTTCAGTTAGAACTAATACTTTTAATAAAAAAGCACCTTTAACTTTAAATATATTAACAATTACTTTTTTAGTTATGTTTTTAATAATAATGTTAGATGTTATTACTGAATCTAGTATTAGTGTAATTAGAACAAATCAAGTTTCTAAATCTTTAAATATTACTTATAAAATAAGTCAAATTTATGATTCTATTTATTCTTTAGAAAATTTAATTATACTTTATGGATTAGGGAAATTAGGTGCTATAAATTTTACCAATAAATATTTAAATGAAAATGAAACTGTAATTTATTATACTCAATTAAATCAAATTCTTTCTTTTATTGTTGATATTAGAAATTCTCTTGTTCAAAAATCAAAATTTGATAGTGAATTAAATTATAATTTAACTGAAAAAACTTATGAATTTTTAAATTATTATTCTGATGAAAATTATTCTATTTTATCTCAAACTTTAGTTAATTCAATTACTATTTTAGTTAATAATTATAATAATTTAATTGAAATTTTTACTAATAAAATTGAAAATATTAATATTGAAAATATAATAAGAGAAATTATAAATCCAAGAAAAAATTATTCTGATAATGAAATTGATGTTTTAAAAGCTTTAAATACAATATTAGTTAATGGTGAAGAAAATATAGCAAAAAATTTTAAAGATATAATACAAAATTTATTAATTAAAAATAGAGAATTTGCTTTTGTTAAATTTAAAAAATTAATACTAATTTTTTTCTTTATTTGTATTTTTTTCAGTTGCACATTTTTATTTTTATATATTTTCCTTTATTTAAATTTAATAAATCTCAGAATAAATATTTTAAAAATATTTACTGAAATTTCAGAAGAAACTGAAGAAAAATGTATGAAAGAAGTATTAAATTATAATAATAACATTGAAAAAATAATACAAAGTGATGTATTTTTCTTAGAAAATTATTTTGAAGGATTTGGTGACAATTCAAAAATAAAAGAATCATCTTCAGTTAATTTACCAAATGTAAATAATTTTGATTTTAATTTAGGATTAGAACCAGATCCAAGTGAATTAAAAGAAGTTTTTTCAAAATATAAAAAACCAGAATTAGTATCAATTAAACAATATATAGAAGAACAAAAAGAATTAAAAGAAGAAGAACATAATATTCCAAATAAAACAATTATAAATGCAAAAAATCCAAATTTAAATACAAATAATCTTTTAGTTACTAATAATAATGATTTTTTTGAATCAAATAATAATAAATTAACAATTGGAGGAAGAAAAAGTGAAATATTTAATTTAAAAAATAATCATAGACCAAGTTTTTTAAGTAATACAGGACAATTAGTAATTTTAAATGAAAGTACTATGAATAATAATAATAATAATTTAATAACAAATTCAATGGGTAAAGATACTGATGAAAAATTTTTAATTGATGATGAAAAAAATATGACTATTAATTATAGAAAGAGAATGATTCATAAAAGAGCTCAAATAAAAAAAATTGAATCATATCATAAAACAAAATATTTTGATTTTACTGCTATTATTATTTTTACTATTTTAATAACTTTTTTTCTTTTATGTTTTATTTTCTCATTTGAAATTTTAGATAATATGAAAAATGTTTTAAATAATTATCATGATTTTATTGATTTTAAAATTTATATAAATCGATTTTTAACAGGATTAAATATTTTATTATGTAAAGGAAATATATTTTCTGATGAAAAATTAAATGAATTTAAATTTATATCTGATTCAATTATTGAACTTTTTAATAGTAATACAATGTTTTTTTTAGAAAAGAAAAATGAATTTTCAAGTTTATTTAATCATTATAATTCAATTAAAAATGGCAATTCAACTTGTATATTTGTAAAAAGTCATTATTCAAATTCTATTTTTGATTCAAATAATATTTATTCAATGTGTATTGAAGGTTATTTTAGAAAAGGTGAAGAATTAGGAGTTTATGAATATACTTCTCAGTCTATGAATCATTTAAATTATATTTATGACATTAGAAAAAATTTATCATCTGTTGAAAATAGGAAAAATATTATTATTAATGAAACTTTTTTAAATAGTATTGATTATATTAATTTTATTATTAATCCTTTTTATTATGATTTTATTGAGATTTTTGTTAATAGTTTATCATCAAAAATTAAAAAAACTCAAAATATTTTTTTTGTGAAAATTTTTGGAGGAGTTTTTGTTGGATGTGGAATTTTAATTTTGTATTTTAAGTTTTTAAGAAAAAAATATTTAAATAAATATATTTATACTAAAGCCATGATTATGTTAATTCCTCAAAATGAATTATTAAAAGGAGAACATTATGCAATAATACAAAATTTACTTGGAAATGAAAGATAATATTTTTTACAATTATTAATATATATTATTATGTATTATTTCAATTCTTTTTATGTTAAATAAAGAATTTATTTATATTATACTACTTAAACTTTTTTTTAATTTTTTTACTCTATAAGATTTATTTGAAGGAATTAATATTCCATTATGTTTAATTAGTTCATTAAAATTTGGTTTAAATGGTTTTTTATAAATTTTATTTTCATTTTTTTCTTCTTTATTATTATATCTATCATATTCATTTGATAATTTTGTTGAAATTCTTTTTTTAATATTTTCTTCAAAACTAAAATTATAACTTTTTTTTATTTTATATATTTTTCTATTGTTATTTTTTAAAATAGAAAATTGATTTTTAAAAACATTTTTAAATCCAGTTAAATACAAATTATTTTCAGGTTGTTTTATTTTTGGTAAAGGAAGTATCGAAGAATCAATTGCCATTAATAAGTTATCAACCTTTGAATTAATAAAATTATTTGAAAAAGAAACATTTGATTCTTCATTTATATAATTTTCATTTAATGGATGATTTGAAGACACATTACTATTATTATCTTTTATAATATTATATTTTTCTTTTATAATCTTATTATTATCTTTTTCAATATTATTATTCACAATATTATTTTTTTCATAAGAAGAATTTAAATTTGATATAAAAATTAATTTTTCACTTTTATTTTTATTTAATATTTTCTTGGCAATTTTATTATATTGATATAAAGATAATTTATTATCATTTTCATTTATTGTTCCTTTTTTAATATTATTATTATTATCTTTAATTATTACACCTGATTCAGGAATTATTAAATTAAAATTATTTCCTGCAGGAGGACAATAATTTTGTTTTTTTTGTTCTAAAGTCATTGAATCTTTTAACTCTGGAAAAAGATATGAATTATCATTAAAATCTGAGAATATATTTTCCTTTTTTTTATTTGAAATAACTTCCATTGTAGCATTTTTTTTTGTATTAAAAAATTGATTTGAGTTAGAGATTCTTTTAATTAAAATCATTTCTGAATTTAATTTAATAAAATTATCTTGAAATAAATTATCATTTATCTTTTTTTTTTTAATTATTATTCCATTTGAATCAAAAGTATATTTTTCACTATTAAAATAAATTGTTTTTGCTTCTTTTTTATTTATAAAACTTAATGATTTCAATTTTTTTTTTCTAATGTTTTCTTCATTTTTTAATTCTTCAATTAATTTTCTTTCATTTCTCAATTTTTCAATGTCATCAAGTTCAGGTTTAGATTTTAAGAAATCTTTTTTTGGTAAATCAAAAGATGTAAAATGAGGAATAGTCTTTTTAACTTTTTTATTTTCATTTATTGTTTGACTTAATGAACATTTTTTATTTTTTTTTTTATTGTTATAAAAAGTTACATTCTGAGAAGAAATTTTTGTAATAAGAGAATTTTCATTTTTAATTTCTTTTATTTCTGAATTATTTTTTAATGAATTTATAATATTTCTATCTTTATTAATTGGTTTTGGTTCTTCAACTTCATAAAATTTTTTTATTATCAAATCCTTATTTTCATTATTTATAAAAAATTCATCTTTATCATATTCAAATGAAAAAATATGTATAAGAGGATTTAATTGTTTAAAAATATAATTATTACAAACATTTTTTATTTCCTTTTCTATTTTTTTTTGTTCGGAAATAGTAATAGTATAAGAAATTAATTTTTCAATTATAATTTTTATAATTGTTTCTACTGAATTATCATATAAAAATTTTTGATTTGAAAATTTGAAATTCATATTAATTTAATTTATATATTTTATTCAATGAATAATGGTGAAAAAAATAATAAAAATCAAACATCATTAATTCAAAAAAGAAAAGAAGAAGAAATGAAAAATAATAAAAATGAAATTTACAATATAGAACAAAAAAATATAAATAACTATATAAAAGCATATAAAAATAATATGATTAATAAAATATATCAAAATAAAAATGATATATATCCTTATGGTTTTGGTGAAAATGGTCCAAAAAGAATTCCACATGAGAAATTAAGAAAAAATTCTAAAAAAAGAGTTATGGATAATTTTATTAATGCTATGATTTTTCCTTTTGAAGAACAAAGATTTATTATTGAAAATCCAGATTTACTAAATAAAAATGATGATAATCAAGAAATTGAAAAAAAAAATAATTTTACTTTTAGAGAAATTCCTTTAGGTCCAAAAAAAATTAATGTTCAATTTGATAAAAATGATTTAAAAGAAAATAGGAAATTTAAAACTAATAAAAATATTATAAAAGACAAAATTAAAAATGAAAGTTCAGAAAAAAAAATGTGTAAATCAAAAGAAGAATTTTTAAATAATATAAATTATAATGAAAAGTCAACATATGTTTATAAAAATTTAAATAAAGAAACTTTAGATTTAAATAAAAATACAATAAAAAAATCTAATCTAAATACAAATATAAATTCTTGTTCAAATCAAGATGAAAATTCTAAAGATTATATATTAAATAAAAGGAAAGAAGATTGGAAAAAGTTATTCGAATATTTTAAAAAAAAATAAATTATTATTTTTTAATTTATTTTAATTTTTAATTATTTTAAAGAAGGCTTTCTTGAAATAAAATCATTTTATCATGATTAATATAAAATTGTTCAATTTATAAATTTGTAAA